>Ga0081539_10001119_pt1 | contig 48656 bp, 31 predicted proteins | sample TabmetS4T2R2_FD_71023 | JGI IMG/M metagenome (GOLD analysis project Ga0081539, IMG submission 71023) | Tabebuia heterophylla rhizosphere microbial communities from the University of Puerto Rico - S4T2R2 | ecosystem: Host-associated > Plants > Roots > Rhizosphere ... | reverse complement strand
TTCCGTCAAAGTAATGTCGAGTTCGGGACAAAACACTGCCCGTTGGGCCAAGCGTTTCACAGGTGACAGTGGAGGCAGTGCTGCCGAGGGCTTCGCTGCTGGTGTAAATCTCTCTTCGATCGTATGAACTCCCGCTGCCGCCATTTGCATAGACACGGCGCTCCGCCACTCGTCGATAGATCTGTCTGTCGTCCTCCGGCCAGCAGAATTCCGGGCAAATCACACCGGAGCCCGCTGTCATATCGTATTCGTAAGCGCCGCCGGTTGGGAGTTCGACGCGCGCCATCTCACCGTAGCTGTTGTAGTAAAACCTGTAGCTTCTCCCATCCGGCAACCAGACCGCGGAGGTGAGCACAGGATCGTGGGTCGTAGAGCTTGAACCATTCGTCTCCGGAAACAACCCGGCTGCGCCTCCCAGAGTTTTGATCGTGTAACCGGAATTTGGGCGCAGTAGGTTGGCGAGGTTCGTTTTGGAAACCCGCAAGATGCGCTGGGCGCCACCGAATCCTCTATAGATTATTTGATCGCATAGGCCATAGGGAGCGACGTCAGAAACGTCATAATTGACTGTCACCGTCCGATTGAGCTGATCCGTAATCGTCATTCCGCTGCTTGAATAGCTGAAGCTTATCTTGTTGCCGTTTCGATCGCGTATCCAGCTTACGTTGCTATTATCGATCCGGTAGCGCGTTCCATCCCTCAACATCAGGTAGCCGGACACGGAAAAACCGTGGGCGCCAAAAGCATTGACCGCCGGGTTGTCGTAGATGGCAGTATCGGAAACGAATGTCGCTGCAGAGCCGTCGGCGGTAATGAAGACAGTTCCGCGATATGCACCCTGAGTACAGGTAGAGTCCAACGGCTGTCCATTAGTCAGTTGATCGCGCAGTTCGTATTCAGTGCCGTCGGAGGCAGAGAAGGTCAGGCGAGAAAGAGTCTTGCTGTACCACCGGCAGCTCAGATTGTTTGCAGTCTGTAAGCCGTAATTTCTGCCGCTGAGATCGCCCGCGCCGTAACCGGAATACGGCCTCCACCCTATATGCGTGGGAACGTACGAATCGATTGTTGACTCGTCCGGCATCTGCTTGTGTATATGCTTGATATGCCAGCTTTTTAGGTTGAGAGCCAACATGATCGTCATCTGGGCAGAACCGCGGCCACCAACGTGCAATAGAGGCAAACGAAAGTTGAGGTTGCCGTTGTAGAGATTGACGTTCTCGAAATCACTCAACGGGTAAGCGCCGGCAGGCCCGCCGGGTTGCAAGCCCGACGGCGTCCGTCCGTCGGTGACACTGGTTGTGGTGGTGACGGTCTGACCGTGGCTGATACCTTGAAAAACGACGAGTGCCAGCAACACGGTCAGTGTGTAGCTCAGAAATGCCGATCGGGATAAGGGTAAGTGGTGAATGAGTGTAAACATGAGAACTCCGCTCAGAATGACAAAATTGCAACCACCTACCGAGCTGTGATCGTGATCAGACACGTCCATTGAGGATGGCCCTGCTCGGTCAGTACATACCGGCCGGCGGGAAGGTCCTGAATGTCATTCCAATCAGGTTCGTTCCGCGAGGCTCTTATCTGATGAAGCGGTTCACCTGTCGCGCGAGAAAAGTGGAGATCCAAATCCTGCCGGTCAGGGTTCTCGATCATCAGCAGAAAACGTCCCTGCGGTCTCGTAATCGTTGACGGTTGAAATCCACGCCGCGAGACAGTAATGAGCTCGCTTTCCATTAACGTCGTTGCCTTTTTCTGTTCCGGTTTTGCTAGGGTGCCTGTGTCAGTAGCGGCGGAGGTCGTGCGAGCGCCGGTTTTCTTGCTCGCCACGTGACCCGCGGCAAGCGCAACGATCGCGAAGCAGACAACGGCTAGCGTGAGCTTTACTAATAGAGTTGATGACATACAGCTCCTCAGTGAAGAAGGTTGGTTCTCAACACGGGCTGTGGAGGAGGACAAAGAACCTGAGGGAACCTCTCAGCCCGCAGAACTAAAATTCGTATCGACCGCTTGTTCGTTCGCTAAAGTGGCGCTTGGCGCGGGGGAGGTTCGAAAAGGGATTAGGGAGAGGTGAGCCGGACTCTACTCCCGAGGCGGATCGGTGTCAACAAGATTTTCGAACGCTTCGATGCCGATGTCCTGCAGTGCGGGCAAGCTGCTCTCCTACAGGGGACGCGCCAGCTCCTACAGGGGACGCGCCAGATCCTGAACGGGACGCGCCAGCTCCTACCTGGGACGCGCCAGCTCCTACACGGGGATGGGCCAGTTCCTACCCGGGACGCACCAGTCCCTACCCGGGACGCACCAGTTCCTACCCGGGACGCGCCAACTCCCAGATCGGAAGCACGAACTCCCACACAGGACGCGCCACCTCCCACACGAGACGCGCCACCTCCCACACAGGACGCGCCAAACTTCCAAGTAATCGGCCAGCATTTACAACTTTTCCCCACTTATGCTTCAATACGCTTTGACAATTGACGTGGTGAGTTAAAGCGACTTGCGGCCACGTAAAATAATCCGCTAAACAGCTCGCTGCCACCTTTAGAGGCTCCGCGTTGTTAGGCGCGGGGCCTTTGTTATTGGCAATTGGAGTTCGGCAAAGCACAATGCCCAATCTGCTCGACGCAATCAAAGAACGCATCGTCGTTTTCGACGGCGCCATGGGGACCAACCTTCAGGTCCAGAACCTGACCCTCGACGACTTCGGTGGGCCACGCTTCGAAGGCTGCAACGAAAACCTGCTCGTTACGCGCCCAGACGCAGTCGAAAATGTCCACACCGCGTTTCTCGAGGTCGGCTGCGACGTGATCGAGACCAACTCTTTCAACGGCACGCCGGTCGACTTTGCCGAGTACGGCATCGCCGACAAGGCCTACGAAATGAACGTCCGCGCCGCGCAGCTCGCGAAGCGCATTGCCAACGACTACTCAACCAAAGACAAACCGCGCTGGGTCGCGGGCTCGATGGGCCCAGGCAGAAAACTTCCGACGCTCGGCCACATCACTTTCAAAGAACTCCGCGATGCTTACAGCGTTCAGGCGCGCGGCTTGCTCGACGGCGGCGCCGATCTGCTGATCGTCGAAACGTGCCAGGATCTGTTGCAAACGAAAGCGGCTCTCAATGCGATCTTTTCAGTCTTCGCAGAGACGCACCGGCGCGTTCCGGTGATCGCACAGGTAACAATTGAAACGTTCGGTACGATGCTCAACGGCACCGAAATCTCCGCCGCGCTGACTTCGCTCGCGCCGTTTCCCATCGACGTCATCGGTATGAACTGCGGCACCGGTCCGAAACACATGACCGAAAGCATTCGCTACATCTGCGAAAACGCGCCGCTGCCCGTGTCCGTGTTGCCGAATGCGGGTTTGCCGTCGGTCGTCGAAGGCAAGATGCACTACGACGAGACGCCCGAGAGTTTCACCGCGCAACTGCTCCACTTCGCGAGCGACTTCGGCGTGAACATCGTCGGCGGCTGTTGCGGCACGACGCCGGCGCACCTGCGCCAGCTCGTCGAAGCGATGCAGCGCCTCACGCCGAAGCAGCGCAACCCGAAACTGATCCCGGCAGCGTCGTCGATCTACATCCAACAGCCTTACGTGCAGGACGCGTCGTTCCTGATCATCGGCGAACGCGTGAACGCGAGCGGGTCGAAGAAGATGCGCGACCTGCTGAACACCGGCGATTGGGACGGCCTCGTCGCACTCGGCAAGGAACAGGAACGCGAAGGCGCGCACATTCTCGACGTCAACGTCGACTTCGTGGGCCGCGACGGCGAAGCGGACATGCACGAGCTTGCGTCGCGTCTGGTGACGAACGTCAAGATCCCGTTGATGTTCGACTCCACCGAGTGGCAGAAGATGGAAGCGGGACTGCAACACGCGGGCGGCAAGTCGATTCTCAATTCAACCAACTATGAAGACGGAGTGCCGCGCTTTCTCAAGGTCATCGAGCTGGCGAAACGTTACGGCGCGAGTGTCGTGATCGGAACGATCGACGAGGAGGGAATGGCGCGCACTGCCGACGGCAAGTTCAAGATCGCGAAGCGCGCTTACGAGCAAGCCACGCAGGAAGCGGGTTTGCCCGCGTCCGACATCTTTTTCGATCCGCTGGCGCTGCCTATCTCGACGGGGATTGAAGAGGATCGGCGCAATGCGCTGGAAACGATTGAGGCGATCAGACGGATCAAGCGTGAACTTCCAGGAGCATTCACGCTGCTGGGCGTTTCAAACATTTCCTTCGGCCTGAATCCCGCGTCGCGTATCGTGCTCAATTCCGTGTTCCTGCACGACGCCGTCGAAGCAGGACTCGACGCAGCAATCGTCAACGCGAGCAAGATCGAGCCCTTGAATCGAATCGGCGAAAAGGAAACAAGGGTCGCGCGCGAGTTGATCTACGACCAGCGCAGGTTTGAAAACGACGTCTGCGTTTACGATCCGCTTACCGAGTTTACGAAGCTCTTCGAAGGTGTGAAGTCGAAGGCGACGAAGAAAGCTTCGAAGGGTGAGACTGTCGAGGAGCGCCTGAAGAATCACATCATCGACGGCGAGAAGATCGGTCTCGAAGACGAACTCAAGCTCGCGCTGGAAACGCATCCGGCGCTCGACATCATCAACAACATCCTGCTCGACGGCATGAAAGTCGTCGGCGATCTCTTCGGCAGCGGTCAGATGCAATTGCCGTTCGTGTTGCAGTCGGCGGAAGCGATGAAAGCCGCGGTGCGTTTTCTCGAGCCGTTCATGGAAAAGAAAGGCGGCGCGACCGCGAAAGGCACGATGGTGCTGGCGACCGTGAAGGGCGACGTCCACGACATCGGCAAGAACCTCGTCGACATCATCCTCACGAACAACGGTTACAAGGTGCATAACCTGGGCATCAAGCAGCCGATCGAAGCGATCTTGCAGGCGTGCGAAGAGACCGGCGCTGACGCGATTGGGATGAGCGGGTTGCTGGTGAAGTCGACGCTGATCATGAAGGACAACCTCGAGTTGATGAACGAGCGCGGCGTGAAGGTGCCGGTGATTCTCGGCGGCGCAGCGTTGACGCGGCGGTACGTCGAAGACGATCTGAAGTCGCTGTATCTCGGGCCGTTGTTTTATGCGCACGATGCGTTCGCGGGTTTGCACACGATGGATCAGCTAGTTGGGGCCGCGGATAACACGGACGGACACGGCTCGGAGCAGAAAGCGACCGGGGCGGCTGAAGATGATGTAGAGGATTTGGTGGGCGAGGAAGCGAAGCTCGGGATTCGCAAGGCGGCGCGGCCGCGTGGCGCTGCGCCGAGTGGGGACACGGCCCATACGGTCCGTTCTGAAGTTAACCCGGAGGTTCCAATCCCCACGCCTCCTTTCTACGGCTCGCGCGTCGTCGAAGACGTCTCGCTCGACGATGTCTTTGCTTACGTCAACGAAAACGCGCTGTTCAAAGGACAGTGGCAGTTCAAGCAGGGGAAGATGCCGCCCGAGCAATACCAGGCGCTCGTGCGCGACAAGGTCAGGCCGATCTACGAAGAGTTGAAAGAGCGCTCGAAGCGTGAACGATTGCTCGTGCCGAAAGTCGTTTACGGATACTTCGCCTGCCAGTCGTCAGGAAACGATCTGATCGTCTACGATGAGAACGAGCGCGAGCAGGTGCGATTTACGTTTCCACGCCAGCCGGCCGGCAAGCACCTGTGTCTCGCCGACTTCTTCGCGGCGCAAGAGTCGGGACGAATGGACGTGGTTGGATTTCACCTGGTTACGGTGGGCCGTCGCGCGAGCGAGTACGCGCACGAGCTGTTCAAGTCAGACAATTACGCCGACTATCTTTACTTCCACGGCTTGAGTGTGGAAGCGGCTGAGGCCTTGGCGGAGTTTTGGCACAAGCGCATCCGGGAAGAGCTCGGCATTGCGGGCAGCGACGCGACCGTTTTGTCGCGCCTGTTTCATCAACAGTATCAGGGCTCGCGTTACAGTTTCGGTTATCCTGCGTGTCCGCGTCTCGAGGATCAGGAGAAGCTTTTCACGTTGCTCGACCCGGGCCGAATCGATGTGAGCCTGTCGGAAGAGTTTCAGTTGGAGCCGGAACAGTCGACCTCGGCTATCATTGTGCACCATCCGGAGGCTAAGTACTTTTCAATTGAATAGTGTGGTAGCCACAGATTCTGCGAACCTGAAAACTCAAGACCAATCCCTGGTCCCAACCGCACAAGAGTTACAGGTCCTCTCTGGCTTCGAACGTTTTGCCCTACGTCTGGTGACGCGCATGAACAGCGGCGCGTGGAAACGCTTCTGGACGTGGTGCCAGAGCACGATGGGCGCGGGCTGGATTCATCTTTCCACCTACAACATCATGAACGTCTACGGCCTCGAAAACGTCGAGGCTGCGTCGCGCGAACGGCCGCTGTTGCTGGTCGCGAACCACCGCTCGTTCTTCGACATGTACGCCGTTTCGACGGTGCTCTTCCGCAACACGACCTGGCGTAAACAGCTTTTCTTCCCGGTGCGCGGTCGGTTTTTCTATCAAAACCCGCTCGGCCTGTTTCTGAACCTGATCATGGGCTGGTGGTCCATGTACCCCCCGTTCTTCGCGACCGGCGATCATCCGCTTCCCGAGAAACGCGTTTTCGATAAATTCTCGTTTCGCTTGCTGACGGAACTGGCGCGCACCGGTCCCGGCAACGTGATCGGTTTTCATCCCGAAGGCACGCGCAACAAGAATGACGATCCCTATTCGTTTCTCAGGGCGCAACCCGGCGTCGGAAAATTAATCATGGACGCGAAGCCGCAGGTGATTCCGGTGTTCATTGCGGGTCTGTGCAATAATCTGCCGCGGCAAGTCGCGCGCAACTGGAATCGCGAAGACGTGATTCGCATTCACTTCGGACCGGTGATCGATCTCAGCGAACACCTCAACAAACCCGATCGTCTCCGCACGCACAAGGAAATTGCCGACGCCGTCATGGAAAAGATCGGCGAGCTGGGCGAACGGGACAGGAGCATGAATGTCACTGCCGCTCGTAATCGTTAATCCTTCTTCGGCGAGTGGCAGCACGGGCGAAGCGTGGCCGCGCGTGGCGAGCGATCTGCGGGCGGAGTTCGGCCCGTTCCAAACGGCGTTCACGAAAGTTCGCGGCGACGCCGCTATGCTCGCAGCTGACGCCGCCCGCAAGGGAACCAAACTAGTCATCGCCTGTGGCGGCGACGGCACCATTTCGGAAGTCGCGAACGGAATCCTGTCTTCCGGCAAAGACGCCGAACTCGGAATTCTTCCGAGCGGCACCGGCGGCGACTTCCGCCGCACGCTCGAAATCCCGTCAAACAGCCGCGAAGCGGCGCGGATCCTGCGCCAAAGGCGCACCCGTCGCATCGACGTGGGCCGCATTTCATTCGTCGATCACGACGGCGGTGAAGCGATGCGCTACTTCGTCGGCGTCGCCTCCTGCGGCCTGAGCACGAAAGTCATCGAGCGCGTCAAAGCCGGCGGTCCTGGCTGGTTGCCGGCGAACACGCCGCGCTGGCTTGGCGGCCGCATCTCGTTTGGCGCCTCGCTGCTGCAAACCGCGATGCGCATCGAACCGACTCGGCTGGTCGTTCAGCTCGACGACGCTCACGAGCGACACCTCGTCCTCGTAAACCTCTGTGTCGCAAACGCACGCTACTTCGGCGGCGGAATGAAAATCGCGCCCGAAGCAAAACTGACTGATGGCAAGTTTGACGTCGTCGGCGTCGGCGATCTCGGCGCGATGAAGATCTTCACCAGTGCGCCGCGAGTCTACTTCGGTTCTCACCTCTCGATGCCGGAAGTGAGTCACGGATTGGCGCGAAAAGTCGCGGTAAGACCCGCGGAACGTGACGCGCAAATAGATCTGGAAGTCGATGGAGAACTTCCTGGAAGACTCCCGGCCACGTTCCAGATCATTCCCGAAGCTCTCCGCGTCCGTTGCCGGTGACTTTCGTTTAGATTTCTCTTTGCGTGCTTCACCAAAAATTCTATGATGGTTTCAGGCCCATGGATGAGCGGCGATCGAAACCCCGGTTGAGCGTACATCTCGACGCGGTTTGGCACGGTGGCGAAGAACGCCACTCTGCCCGCGTCACGGATCTTTCCGAAGGCGGTTGCTATCTCGATACCGTCGGCGAGGTGATGGTCGGAGAGATCGTCGCGTTCCGCGTGCTGCTGCCTGATGATGAGTGGCTTTATCTCGAGGGCGAAGTCAGGCACCATCGTCATGGTCTGGGATTTGGAGTGCAGTTTGTCGATCTAAACGAAGAACAGACGCAGAACTTGCAGCGCCTGCTGGCGATCGCCCACAACGCCGGGCCAGAGGCGCCGGCCATTTCGGCGGATCTCGTCGAAGATTAAGCGCAAAGGCAAAACTTAGAGAGCCTCACGTGCGGCCCGCGTAAACAGAAGCTCCCGGAAACAGTCGAACGATCACATGGCAATTCAAGGTACTTTGAAGACAATGAGCCTCGTGGACCTGCTGCAATTTTTGGCGGCAGGCCGGAAGTCGGGGACGCTGAAGTTCGACTGCGGCAAGATCACGAAGCAGGTCTACTTCAAGAACGGCGCGATCGTTGGTTCGAAGTCAAACGATCCCCGGGAATATCTCGGTCAAGTTCTGTTGCACTACGGCAAAGTCGACGACGCGCAACTGAAAGCCGCGCGTGAAGTGCAGCGCACGTCGGGCGCGAAACTCGGTGAAGTGCTCGTCGAACAGGGCTTCCTGACCGAAAGCGAAGTGCTCGAGATCCTCAAGACGCGCACGCTCGACGCGATCTACGACCTGTTCATGTGGACCGAGGGCGATTTCGAGTTCTACGACGAAGATCCGTCACCCGAAGATCTGCTGCTGATCGAAGTCGAACCGACAAACGTGATCATGGAGGGCATCTACCGCATCGACGAATTCGCGCGTTATCGCACGCTCGTGCCTTCCGATCGCGCGATTCTCGAACTCAACGCGGGCTGGACTTCGTCGTTGAAACAATTAGGCAAGGAGTTTCGGCAGGTGCTCTTCTTCGTCGAGAAGCGCATGTCAGTCGCCGAGATCTGTTATCACATGCACGCTTCCGCGTTTCATGTGTACGGCCAGCTCTACACCTTGATCAGCGAAGGTGTTGCGCGCGTCACCGGCGAGCGGGAAGACGAAGCTACGCCGCCGGGCGCTGACGTCGAAGACCTGCCCGAGAGCGTGATGGAGATGGTCTGGTCTGCTGAACGCAAACTCGAAAGCGACCCGGAAGCGGCGCTCGGGATCGTTCACCAGGCTTTGCAGCAACAGCCGAACAATCCTGAAGCACAAGCGTTTTTGCCGACGGCGGAAGAGAAATACGTGAAGCACGTTTACGCGACGAATGGTTTGTCGCCGCGCTCCGTGCCGCAGTTGCGCATCACGCCGGCGGAGATGACTAACTTGCAGATCGATCCCCAGGAAGGTTTTGTCCTGTCGCGCATCAACGGCGCGTGGGACATTCAGTCGATCCTTTCAATCTGTCCCTTTCGCGAAGCCGACTGCCTGCGTATGATCAAGCGGCTCATGGAACGCGGGGTAATAAAATTTTAGGGGACACGTGCCATGTCAGAAACAAACAAAGCTCTCATGCGACGTTGGTTCGAAGAAGTGTGGAACCAGGGGCGGACCGAGGTCATCGACGAGTTGATGGCTGACGACGTCGTGATTCACGGGCTGGTCGATGCCGCGGGAAATCCCGTGCGCGGCGCGGCGGCATTTCGCGAGTTTCACCGGCAGTTTCGCGGCGCCTTTCCGAATATGAACATTACGGTCGAAGACGTAATTGCCGAGGGCGACAGGGCGGTCGCGCGTTGCGACGTGCGCGGGCAGCACAGCGGCGATCATCTCGGTTTCGCTGCTACGAACGCGCCGGTGCAGTTCGGTGGCATTGCGATCGTGAGGATCGAAAACGGTAAGATCGCGGAAGCCTGGAACCAGTTCGATTTCATGGAAATGAATAAGCAGCTGGGACTGTGACTACGCTCGTATCCGCCGCCTCGTGCGCCAGAAATTCCGGCGAACTCGACGTCCTCAGCACGAAGAACCTCCGCGCGACCGGATGAGCCAGGTTCCTCGCGCGCGACAACGAACGCTCCGTTACGATCTCAAAGCCTGCCAGGTTGAACGTCTTGCGCCAATCGAGTTCGTGTTGAAACTTGCACGGGCCAGTGCGGCCACGCCACTGTCGATCGTGCGTCCAGCACACCAGCCGATCCCACCACAGCGACGGAATGTCTTCGTAAATAATCGCGAGCCCGCCATCGCGTAAAACTCGGCTCACTTCGTTCAGCACCAGATGCGGTTCCTGCGCGTGATGCAGCACGTAGCAAAGCAGCACGGCGTCGAAACTCTGATCGCGCACGGGGAAGTGCCGGCCGTCGTACGAGAGATATTTGATCTGGGCGGCAGTGCTGTCGCCGACGTCGATCCCGACGACGGGTTTACCGATCAGACTGCTGAGATGGTGCGCGATGAAACCGTTACCGCAGCCGACGTCGAGCACGTCGGCCCACGGCGGCAGCACACGCGCCACCTCCAGCGCCATGTCATACGCGCGGCCTACCTTGCGCCGTCGTCTCATGCGCCGGAAACGGCGTTGGATCGTGGTGAGTAGAGTCATCACGTCCCGCGCCGTTGCAACGACGATGCCTCAATGTTTTGCTTGAAATTGCACGAGAACGTTCGGGCCGCGTGCAAAGAATGGCCGACACGTGACGGGGCACTTATGAATCCGCTTGATCCCCGGCCTTAGTGCTCCCGCAACCTACAGTCATGTGGGTAGGGATAAGACGGATTCGTATGGCAGAATGCGTTCATGACGAAAACGGTTACCGCATTCATGATGACGTTGTTGATTCCGAATGGTTACTGGCCGGTTGAAAAGAGCCGGCCGATCGTCGAGAAGACCCAAACGATTCGCCTGGCGCCGGACACTGCCAAACTTTCCGCCGGTGAGCGCAAAGCAGTCGCGAAGCTGATCGAAGTCGGTCAGATTTTTCAGCGACTCTACGAGTTGCAGCGTCATCCGCAAGCGCTCACGTCGTACGAAGCGCTCGAACAACTGAACAAACAAAACGGCGGTTCACCGGCGACGCAGAACCTGCTGGTTTTGTACCGGCTCTTCTCAGGCCCAATCGCGACCACGCTCGAAAACAAACGCGAGCCGTTCCTCCCGGTCGATCCGTTGAAACCCGGGAAGAACGTTTATCCGTGGGGCATCACGAAGGAAAACGTTGAACGTTTCATTCATATTTCCGGGGACTCCGACGAACTACGCAGCAAGCTACTCGATCTCCGCACCGTCGTGCGGCTGGTCAATGCGAAGAACGCGCGCGAGGACATGGCGAAGCTCGTGAAGTATCCCGTGCTCCAGACGCTGCACCCGAAACTGATGGCCGAGTTGCAGCGGGTCGAGAAGAGCCCGCTTGATCGCGAAGGTAAACCTCTTTTTTACGCCATTCCGTATTCACTCGCGTACGCCGATGAGCTGGTGAAGAGTTACGGGCTGCTCAACGAAGCCGCCGATGCGGTCGAGAAAGACGACGAGGAGTTTGCGCGTTACCTGCGCAACCGCGCGCGCGATCTTTTGTCAAACGATTACGAATCAGGCGATGCGAGCTGGGTGACCGGAAGATTCAAAAATCTAAATGCACAGATCGGCTCTTACGAAACCTACGACGACGAGCTCTACGGCGTGAAGACTTTCTTCTCGTTCTGCCTGTTCCAGACCCGCCAGGAGGAAACGACCGCACTGCGCCAGGCGATGAAAGGCTTGCAGGCGCTCGAAGATTCGCTGCCGTATCAAAACCACAAGAAGGTGCGCGAAGACATACCCGTAGGCGTTTACGATGTGGTCGCCGACTTCGGTCAGTCGCGCGGCGGCAACACCGCCACGATCCTGCCGAACGAAGCGTATCTCGCACGCCGTTACGGCCGCACGATTCTGCTGCGCGCCAACATCATGCGCGATCCGGACATCTTTGAAAGCACGTCCAAAACTTTTGCCGCCGCCGTCGGTCAACAACAAGCAAGCGAACTCACTTCCGACGGTAATTTCTATCGCACACTCTGGCACGAGGTGGGCCACTACCTCGGCGTCGATCGCACGAAGGACGGCCGCGATCTCGACGAGGCGTTGCAGGACAACTCAAACACGCTCGAAGAAATGAAAGCGGATCTCGTGTCGCTGTTCGTCGCGGAAGCGCTGCACAAGCAGGGTTACTACACTGACGCGCAGTTACGCAGCGTCTACGCCGGCGGCATCCTGCGTGTCCTGCAAAACAATCGTCCGCGGCGCGACCAGCCTTACAACACGATGCAGTTGATGCAGTGGAATTTCTATCTACAGAACGGGCTGCTGAGTTTCGACCCGGCCACGAAGACGCTGCGGATTCACTACGACAAGTATCACGACGTAGTCGGGAAGATGCTCGAGCGGACCCTCGCGGTGCAGTACGCGGGCGACAAGGCGGCGTCAGACAAATTCATCGACGAGTACAGCCAGTGGGACGAGAACCTGCACGGCGTGATCGCCGCCAACATCCGCGCGCAACAGCGTTACCGGTTCCGGTTGTTCAAGTACGCGGCGCTTGGCGAGTAGCCGATCAGCGTCCCTGAATAGTCTGCTGCGCAATCGCCAGGTATGCGTGAAGGCGCAGTTCGGGGAGTCGCAGCCGGTCAGAGGTCAAGCGGGCGCGTTCGAAGTTCGTAATGGCTAACGTTCCCAGCGTGCCTGAAAGCTGCGTGGCCAGGTTCGCGACGACGTTGCCGTTTTGCAGATCCAGCTCGTCATTGTCGTAATACTCCATGCCGAAGCCTTCGAGCGTGCGCGCCGCGGCGCAGAGTTCGTTCAACTGTTCCACCAGCGGATCGAGGATCTCGAAACCACGCTTCGAATCGTAACGTGAAAACGCGCGCGCCAGCTCGAGCAGCGCGTTCATCTGTTCCTGGTCCTGCGCCTGCACTCCCGGCGCCAACAGGCTGCGCGCTTGTTCGAGCAGGTTCAAAGCGGCCGCCCGTTTCTGTCCCGGCCCGATCTGACGAATGATCGGCATCAGCATGTTGGCGCGTTCGCGCGGCGTTCGCATGGTGGCGATCGTTCGCAAAGCTTCGTCGATCTTGCCGTGCGAGATCGCCTGGAAGATCTCCTGTTGTTGCAGGTTCGAGAGTATCTGCTGGCGCTGGACTGGATTACTAACGTAGTCGTTGATGATCTGCCTGGCTCGCGCTCCTTCGCCCTTCATCGCCAGGTTGTTCGCAAAGTCGACGTAGAGCTGCTGCCTGATGTCTTCGGGTGCTTTTTGAATCGACTCCAGCGCGCCTTCCGTCGCGCCTTCCTGAATCTTGTTTTGCAACTGCTGCATTGTTGCCTGGTAAGGGTTCGAGGCGTCGTTCAGTTCTTTCAGTTTGTTTTCGACGGAAGCGGAGCCGCCTTCGCTGTTCGAGTCGAGATCCAGGCCCAGCGCTTTAAGTCCGCTCAACATGGCCCACGCTGCATCTCGTTCCGGCGTGTAGATATTGCGTCCGGGCGGCGTGAAAGACAGCGCCTGCTGCAGCGTCTTTTGCAGCAAGTCGCGGCAGGTACCCTCAGGCAGCAACGGCGCCGGAAGAGACCCTGCCATTCCTTGAAGTTGGTTTTTGTTCGCGTTGCACGCGCCGAGCAGATTTATAGCGAGCGAAGCCGCCTCCGTATTATTCAACAGCTTTTCGGCGAGCAATTTGTTCGCAATGTCGGTAGCAAGCTCTGTGGCGAGGTCGGGATTTTTGTGTCTCAGCATCGAAACGGTGTTCATGACACTCGACGAGTAGCCGCGCTTGAGACTGCGCCGCGCGACCTCCACCGCTTTCTTTGGATCCTTCGCGAGCACCTGGTTTGCGATAGTGAGTTCCAAGCCGCGGTCCTGGTCAGCCTGCTCGCGCCAGTTGCCGTAAGGGTTCGGCGGCGCCTTGGTCGAGTAAAGGAAATCGAGCGCCGCATCCGGATCGTGAGCGGCCAAGACGTTGATGATCTCGAAGCGCAACTGCGAAATGGCTGAGTAGGTCCGTTGATAATCATGCGTAGTTGGATCCAGCGCAGCCAGGAACTCTTTGACCGTCGCAACCGCGTCGTTCAGATACTTCGACGCGCGCTTTTCGTCGGATTCCCATAACAACTGTGCGGCCTGAAGTTGGGCCCGGACGCGGGTCTGCGGCGAATGGATTTCGGGAATCAGCCCGTCAACTTCTCCGAGCAGCGCCAGGCCCTTCGCTTTGACGGCTTCCAGGTTCTTGCTGCTCTTGAGCTCCTGATCAGTCGCGGGCCGCAGCTCGATGATCTTGATCTCAAACTTGCCGGTGGGTATGAAGCCTTCCTGGTTGAATGGCGCGACAACGACGCGGTACGCCCCCTTTTGAGTCGCGACAAACGAGACGTTCTCGGGACCGTTGTCGCCATTCGGGGAGTCAAACTCGCCGAGACTCTTGCCCGCCGGTGAAAAGACTCGCAGCACCACGTCGATCCCGCGTTGCTCGACGACGAGTTGAACGTACTGGTCCTCTTCGAGCGCGATGGTGAAGGTTTGCGCCTGGCCCGGTCCGAGTTGGCGTTCGATTGGTGTTCCGAGTTGCAGCGCCTGGGGCTGAGCTTTAGTGATTGTGGTCAGCAGGCAGACAAGGGAGAACGCGACAGGCAATGTCGACAGGGCCCGTAGTTGGCGCATATGAGCAACTCCAGAGGTGAGCCACAGATTACACAGATCGTTTTGTGTTCATCCGTGGATGATTTACTTCGCGAAAGCGTTGCCGCCGAGGAAGTTTTCGCGGAGATACGTGACGGTGTCGTGAAGGGTTTCGCCTGGGTCGCGCGGGCGAAAGCCGAGCTCGCGGGCGGCTTTCGCACAGTTGAGGTACCAGAAATACTGCGCCATCTCGATCGCGCCCGGCTCGACCGGCGAACTCATGTCCCACTGTTTGAACAACGAATCGAGCAGTTGCGAACCCCTGATCGCAACGCGCGCCGGCAAAGCAATCCAGGGCGCCGAGACTTTGGTCAATCGTTCCAACCGGCCGAAAAACTTCGTGAAGGTCCAGTTGGCCGCGCCCAAAAGGTAACGCTCGCCGTGTCGGCCTTTCTTCATCGCGACGCGAAACGTCTTCGCCGCGTCGCGGGCGTCAACAAAACTAACTCCGCCGCTCGGCACCGCCCCGATCTTTCGCGCCATGAAATCCAGCACCAGTTTCGTGGAGCTCAGGCGATCGTCACCCGGGCCGAGCAGCAGACTCGGATTCACGATCACGAGCCGCAGACCCTTGCCGCTGAATCGTTCGAGCGCGGCCATTTCCTGGTAAGCCTTGCTCGTGTAGTAAGGCCAGCGGGAAATGATCTCCAGCGGCTGCGGATAGGTTTCGTCCGGGATCACGTCGCCGTCTTTCGTCACAGCAATCGTGCCGCTCGTAGACGCCAGAACTATGGTTTTTGTTCCGGCTGCTTTGGCGGCATCGCAGAGCAGGCGCGTGCCTTCGACGTGAACGTCGTACATTTCGCGCGAGTCTTTACGCTCGCGCGAAACCTTGCCGGCGAGATGATAGATCTCGCTGATCCCTTCGACGGCGCGCTGGTTATCTTCGGCATTGGTGATCGAACCCTGAAACGTCTCCACGCCCAGATCGACGAGCCAGTCGGGAATCGACGTCGCCATGACGCGAATGTTTTTCGCGCCGTCGTCGATGAGTTGGCGAACGAGATGCGCGCCGAGAAAACCGGTGCCGCCGGTGATGAGCGTAGTCGCGCGCGGTCGCTTCTCGATGGCCGCGCGGCGCTTCGTTCCCGAAGCGACGGGCGTCATGCGCGCGGTGCGTTTGCCTGGAGTTTTGGTCGGCATCAGACTGCGACGCTCTCCTCGGGTTCTTCAATCAACATCTTTCGCTCACTGCGCCACTGTTTCCGCAGCACCTTGCCGTCGAACGGTGTTCGCGTGCGGTCGCGCAGGTTTACGACTTCGTGTCTGACCTTGGCGGCGATTAGGCGATAAGCGTCCGCGCGCGCGAGACCGCGCGTCATCTCTTCCAACTCTTCGTAAGCAAGGAAACGCCCGATGCGCGCGCTCACGTCGCGGTTCTTGATGATCGTCGTGCCTTTCGGCATCGCTTCGTACGTGCCTTCGAGATACATCGGAAGGATGCCGACGCGCGCGTGCAGCGCAAGATAGCCAACCACGGGTTTGAAGTCAGCCAGGACGCCCGTCATCGAACGCGTGCCTTCGGGAAAGATGAGCGCGTTGTATCCCTGGTCGAGAAACGAACGCGCGTGTCGCAGCGACTGCCGCAGCGAACCCGTGCGCTCCATCGGCACGAGGTTTGTGAAGTTTTCCATCACCGCGCGTTTGTATTTCGTGTCGAAGAAGTAATCGGCGGCGGCGAGCGCGACCATGTCTTTGCCATACTCGCCGAGCGCCATCTTCGTCAGACCCATGTCGAGGTGCGAACAGTGATTCGCGGCGACGATGAAGTTGGTGTGCGGTGGGATGTTTGAACGTCCTTCGTAGTTCGTGCGCAGGAACTGCTCGTAAAGGAAACGTTGCAGGAAGTCGCCGGCTTTCGTTCCGGCGGTTCGCACGAACGCGGGAATGTGAATCTCGTCGTCCTTCTTCGGTTCGTCGGGCCGCAGCTCTCGTTTGGTCGAGGCACCCGGCCGCCGGTTCACCACGCTCAACAGCTCGTGCAGGTCCTGGATTTCATTGAACCTTTCGGGCGCGGAGATCGAGCCACCCGCATTCTCGATCGCGGTGGCAAGCTCGACGAACATCAAACTGTCAAAACCCAGATCGCTCAAACGCGTATCGATCGTCACTTCGGAACGCGGGCGGTTCGAAACCGTCGCAACGATGTCCATCAGCCATAAAGCATCGGCGTCCGCGGTCTCCTGCGCGAGGGTTTGACGACCGGATTTCTGTTTCTCCTCGATCGCTTCCATCATGCGCACGACTTCGCGGCGCTTCACCTTGCGCGTCGCGGTGCGCGGCAGTTCGACGTCGGTGAAGTGAAGCACCTTCACGCGCTTGTAGTAGGGCAGGGAAGCCGACACCTCGCGAAAGTGCTCTTCGACGAGCCGGTGCAGTTCGGCGCGCGAGAGCGAAATATCGTACTCATCGTCAGCCACGACCAGGCACGCGACCTTCTCGCCGATCCCGTCGGCCAGTCCGACGATGCTCAGCTCTTTGACGTAAGGCGAATTCGCGTAGAGCTCTTCGAGCTCGTCCGGATAGACGTTCTTCCCGTTCGTGTCGACGATGATCTCTTTCGAGCGCCCAACGAGATAGAGATTGCCGTCGTCGTCGACGCGGCCGAGATCGCCCGTGTAGAGCCAGCGATCGACGAGTGTCGCGCGCGTCGCCACTTCATTCTCGTAGTAACCCAGCATCACGTTGGGACCGCGCGCGACGACTTCACCGACGCCGCTCGCATCGGGTTCCGCAATGCGCACCTCGACACCCGGCAGAGGCTTGCCGACGGTTCCGGTCAATAGACGATTCTCCGGACGCGTAACAGTCAGCACCGGCGACGCCTCGGTCAGGCCGTAACCTTCGAGGATCGTGAAACCGAGACCGTGAAAGTCGCGCTGGATTTTCTCGCTCAACGCCGAGCCGCCGCTGATGAAGTAACGGATGCGCCCGCCGAGCCCTTCGTGAATCGGATAGAACAGCACCTGGCCCAGGTTGATTGAAGTCTTGTCGCGCAGCCACGCGTTGGCCCAGATCAGATTGTCGGCGGTCTTGCCGATCCAATCGCTGTGTTCGTACAGCCGGTTCTTGATACGGCGATGCAGCAGCTCCCACAACGCGGGCACGCCGACCATGCCGGTGACGTGGCCGTTTTTGATCGCTTTCGCGAGCGCGTCGCTGGTCAGCTCGGGCAGGTACGTGATCTGCGCGCCGCGGCTGAGCGGCGTCAGAAAACCGGTCGAGAACTCGAACGTGTGATGCAACGGCAGCACCGACAACACGCCGTCGCTGATCGACATGTCGAACACGGACGACAACATCGAGACCATACTCGTCAGGTTGCGATGCGAGAGCATGACGCCTTTCGGCTGGCCCGTGGTGCCCGAAGTGAAGATCAGCGACGCGACACTTTGCGCGTGCACGCGTTGCGGCAGCAGCGCGATGCGTTCGTCTTCAGTTTGCTCGTCCGGCAGCTCGAAGACCTCGGTGTAGGTCCAGAGACGCGCGAGTTTTTGCTGTTCGAGTTGTTCGCGAAGATCCGGATGCTCCTCGAGGACTTTCTCGCTGGTGATGATGCCCGCGGCGTTTCCGGCGCGTGCGAAGTTGAGAATCTCGGCCGTCGAACTCTCCGGATCGCACGGAATGCACGTGGCCCCGGCTTTCAGTACGCCGAAGTAAGTCATGCCCCACTCGGGCGCGTTCGCGCTGACGAGCATCACGCGATCGCCTGCTTTAATTCCCTGGCTGGCGAGAAAACCAGCGACGCGGGTGGCCAACTCGCGTAGATCGGCATACGTGTACTGCTCTTTGCGGCCGTCGCGCTCGATGCGCATCGCAACCCGCGTTGCGTGACGCTTGGTCGAAGTCTCGAACAGCTCGAGCAGGTCGCGATACGTGTAAACACGTTTTGGCTGCGCGCGCATCTCGTCTTCGAGCGTCGGAAACACCCACTTCGTCAGGCCCGGCAAATGAATGTTGAGCCAGTAGTCGTACCAGTCAAACTGTTCGGGATTCCACGTCAGCAGCGAACGTTCGTCTTCACTGATGCGGTCAAACAAGGCGCGCACGTTCTCGCAACGAAACACGTAAGCGTTCTCGACCGTGAACGGGCGAAACATGTCGAACGCCTCAGTCGTTTCGCGCGTCATCTCCTCGACGTGCTCGACCTTGTCTTTCACCAGATCGATCACTTCGCCGACGCGCCCGCCGCCCCAGCGCGGCCGCACGCGATCCAGGAGCGACGACGCTTTCTTCGCGGTCGCATTGAACATCGGCACCGAGGTGTTCTCGAATTTCGACACCGTCACCACGCGCGGCTCCATGCGCGCGGCGATGCGGTTAAGAATCTTCACGCCGCTGTCTTTCTCTTCGAAGTGCCGGCGCTTGTCGAGACCGCAAAGCCCGACGATCCGTTCCATGTTGTTGGCATTCGCATCGCCCGTCGCGGCCTGGAACACGAGCTTCGGCTCTTCGACGCACGCCTGCGCGGTAACGGCGAGCATCACCGACGCCACTTGATCGACCGGCGTGATGTCGAGAATCAACTTCGGGTCGGCGGGAATCTGCGTCTGGCCTTTGCGGATCAGGAAAATGATCGGCGCGGTGGTGGTGAACCCTTCGTTCCAGCCGGGGAAGGGATAAGCCAAGGCAGATTCAACGATACTTGGGCGGACGATACTGCGGACAATTCCGGTCTCGGCCGCGACGAGTTGCTCGCCGAGTGACTTGGTGTAGGTGTAGATGTTAGGCCAACCCCAGTACGCGGCGCGTTCGACGCCGAGATCAGTCAGACGCGTGCGCGTCCAGACTTTTCGTTCGCGGGCGACAGCGAGCCCGAGCGCGTCGGGGTCATCGACGTCGCGTCCTTCCTCGTTCAGCCGTTTGCGCGCGAGCTCGCGAAACTTTGCCGTCATCATCGCGTCGCGTGCTTCGTCGCGAACGCGATCGGCGAGTTTGGCGCAGTCGGCAATCTCCTTATCGACGGAGAATTCGACGCCGGGCATTTCGTGACGGCGGGGAAAGTAGCCGAGCACGTCATCGCTTTCCCAAACTGCCCCGGAGCGATTGCCGGCGACAAAACAAGTCGAGACGTGCACCAGCGCGGGACGTTTCATGCGCTTGGCGAACGCGAGGACGTTTTGCGTGCCGACTACGTTCGTACGCAGACCGCTCTCGAGTGTGGGATTGAAAGTGACGTTACCGGCGGAGTTGATGATGATATCGACGTCACCGGCGATCGCTTGGGCTTCTTCTTCGCTGTAGCCGAAGTTCGTGTCGGCGATGTCGCCACCTTTGATGATGACCTTGTCTTTGATGAAGCCGTCGAGTGCGGAGCCGTAACGTTCGCGCAGCGGATCGAACGGCGGCGCGGTGATGATGTTGTTCCAGAAGCGCGTCTCCGACTCTTCCTGCGAGCGCGCGCGGACGGTGAGATAGATCTTGCCGACGTTCGGAAAGCGATGCAGCAACATGCTGAGCGTTACCTTCCCGAGAAAGCCGGTGCTGCCGATCAGGAAGATCCGTCTGTCTTTGTAGATCTCAGTTGGTGAAAGCCTCATAACTATTCCATGTCAGCAATGCCGATCATCGGCTGGTGCAGCATCGTGATTTGCGCCGAGCTGCCCATGTAACTGCGAGCCATCGCAATCGCTTCCGTCAGATTGTCGGCGCGTTCCCAGCCCAGAATTCCCGGCACGTGCGCATTTTCGGCGCCCGCCGCAATCACCCGGCCGACGTGCTGCCGCCCGTTCTCGCCCCAGTACCACATGAAAAACGGGTGCGCGCCGTGGTAAGCGTTGCCGCGCCGATACATCTCGATGTAACTCGGATTCGTCGCAAACTCCCGCTCGTACTTCTCACGCAACGTGAACGCGTCGCGCGTTTCCGGCAACAGCCGGTGGAAAAACTCGATGTAGCTCGGATGAAAGTCGTGATCGAAATCGTCGTAGCACGGGTGATGCAGGATCAGCACGCCGCCCTTTTTCAGCAGCGGCTTGTGGCGATAGAAGTTGAAGTGATAACCGAGCGCCATCACCTGAACCAGCAACGGATTCAGGATCGAGTAAACGTTGTATGGTGAAATATCGGGGATGCCGGTGATGAGAATGTCAGCCTGGCCGCGGATCGGAATCGCGTACTGCTCGAAACCCTTCGCGACGATTTTTTCGTGTACGGGCTCGGTCTTGCCTGCATGACAGGCAATCATTTCGTACTGCGACGGACGCGAGTGCAGGAGTTTACGACGCGCCGCCCGCGGCAACTTATTCATCGTGTAACGCATGGCTTCAAACTTCATGCGATCGAACGCGCTGAAGTCGTCTTCGTTGCGCAGCAGAAAATCCATGTCTGCGCCGTACATGCGATTATTAATGGCCGTTTCGATATGAAAGACGTTCAGCTCTTTGTCGACGATCTTGCCGAGCTGAATGACCTTGTGATTCAAGGCCGAGGCGGCGGGATCCATGTAGCTGTCGGAGTCGCGAATCGTCTGCGGATCGTGGTGCATGCGCAACGACTCGTAATCGCACAAGCCGACGGCGACTGACTTGTGACCGCCGTCCATCGGGACGAGGTTGATGTTGACGTAGATGATCAGGTCGCTTTCGGCGGCGCGACGGTTCAGCACGAGCGGATCTTTGTGCTTCGTCTCGCCGATCTTGATTAGACCATCGGCCCATTCGGCATCGTGGTTGTAATAACGATCGGGATAGTAGTCGGCGAAGATCCGCGGCCCGACCATGCGCTTCATTTCCCACTCGGTCATCTTTCGGTGCAGGGAATTGGCGATGATGATGTGCACGTCGTCAACGCCGTGACCGGCGAGCATGTCGCAGACGACTTCGAGGATCGTCTGGCGAATGTCCGGCGTGGCCATCGGCGGCAACGGCAGACTGATGTCGTCAACGGCCACCGTGACTTTCATCCCGGGCTCGAGTTGCGCGAACAGCGGATCGCAGTCGTGCGGATGGTTCAGCGCGTAACGAATCGCAGCTTCGCGATTGGGCAGACCTTTGATCGACGGGTTTGGATAAAGCACGCGCGTGCCGATCGGGAGATCTTCGAGGATGAAGTCTTCGCCGGCGGGGATGATGCGTGGCGCGCTGTCGCGGTCGATGTAGACGACGGATTCGTGGGTTTTACGTCTGAGTTGCAGTGCCATCTAAGTGCTTCTTGTGCCTTTTTGTGGCTTTATTTGAGATCCAAGATCGGCCAATCGTGATGCAGCGCGGTTTGGCGCAGCCGGAAATCCGGGTTCACTACCGCCGGGTGTCCGACGATCGATAGCATCGGCAGATCGCTCATGCTGTCGGTGTAAGCGTAGGAATCGCTCAAGCTGATCCCCTCGCGCTCGGTGTACGTCCGAATCCACGACGCCTTCGTCGCCGCCGCCATTACGGGCGGTAACAGCCGGCCCGTCGCGACGCCGTTCACAAATTCCAGCCGGTTAGTGACGAATTCCGTGATTCCCAGGTGCTGCATCAGTGCTTTGACCGACAAATCGAGCGCGCCGGTTATCACCACCTGCCGCAGTCCCAGTTGGCGCGATTTGTCGATCAATTCGTAAGCGCCGGGGAAGACGGCCGGCTTGATCACGTCCTCGAAAAGTTCGTGGGCGAAGTAGCGCAGCCGGTCTTCCGACTGGCCCTTGTAGCGCTTGAAGTACAGGTCGTTAAAAACTTTTCGGCTATACTGGTCCGTCACCGCAAACAAGGGCAGGCTGAGATAGGTCGCGGCGCTCTTCTTAAAGCTGGCCATGAGTCCCTGCTGGCGACCAGCGTAGAATGCGAGCGTGTGCACCAGGTTGGTGCTCACCAGAGTTCCTTCTAGGTCATAGAATGCGGCTCCTGCCAAGCTCTCCTCCAAGCGGACCGCGCCACTATACCGTATTCAGATCGATTTCGATAAGGCGAAAGCAAAACTATTACAAACTGTATAGCAGCCATAGACAATCGGAGGCCGTTTGATGGGAAATCTTAGGAAAAGCCGCGAAAAAGTCCGATCAATGGTGATCGCTTCGGCGGGTATTTCACTCGTTTTTGTGGGCGTGGCGTGCCAAAAATCGCAGCCGCCGCCGGACCTCGCAATCGATTCCGGCGATGCGAAGACTGCTGCCAACCGCGTGGCCGAGGCCGACGCGCTTTACCAGGACCGCGACGACCTCAACAAAGCTCGAGTGGCCGTCGCGTCCCTCCGCCAGGCGCGGACGGCCGATTACGGCAACTACGAAGCGGCCTGGAAACTGGCCCGTGCTGCTTTTTACGTGGCCGAACATACTGATAACGACACCGAACGCGACGACATGTACCGCGAAGGCATCGACGCGGGGAAGGCGGCCGTCACGCTGCAGCCCGACAAAGCCGACGGCCATTTTTGGCTGGGCGCGAATTACGGCGGCAGCGCGGCGCACAGCACGCTTGCGAGCCTTTCGAGCGTTCACGACATTCAAGGCGAGATGGAAGCGGTGCTGAAGACTGATGAGAGTTACGAAGGTTACAGCGCCTATCTAGGCCTGGGGCGGCTTTACTTGCGCGCGCCGCGCGTGCTGGGCGGCGACACCAAGAAGGCGATCGAGTACTTGGAAAAGGGCGTCAAGCGGAGTCCGAATAACACGATGATGAAAGCGGATCTGGCGGAGGCGTACATCGACAACAATCGCAATGCCGAAGCGAAGAAGCAGATCGAAGCGGTCATGTCGACCACGCCCGATCCCAGACACGCCCCCGAACACAAAGACGCGGTGGCGAAAGCCCAAAAGTTGTTACAAAGGATCCGTTAAATCCCTGCTCATGGTTTCGTGAGCTTGCGGATCTCTTCCAGCGTGCGGCGGTGCTGCTCGAGTTTCTGACCGGCTTCCCCGAGTTTGCCTTGCGCCGTCAGGCGTTGGTATTCGTCAAACTCCTGAATCGCCCGGTCGATCAACTGCTGTAAGTTCTGCGGCGGCGTCGCACTCGGCGAGGCTTTTGCAGCCTCGCCGGTGGTGGTTTGCGCTGCACCCGGTTGACCCGGCGCCGCTTGCGCCGCAGCCTCACCAAACAGGTTCGTCATCGCCTCACTGAAATTCTGACCGTACGCGAGCTTCTCGTGTGTCGCCAACACCACGATGCGCAACTCCGGCATCGGACTGTGTTCCGCCTGCAAATAAATCGGTTCGACAAACAACACCGAACGCCCGATTGGTATCACCAGCAAATGCCCGCGGATCACGCGCGACCCCTGCGTATTCCACAACGTGAACTGCGCTGAAAGCTGCGGGTTTTGATCGATGCGTGCTTCGATTTGCAGCGGCCCGTCGATCAAATGCGACTTCGGGAAGTTGTACGCCAGCAACCTGCCGTAATTCTCGCCGTCACTGCGGCCGGCCATCCAGCCGATTAGATTGTTCCGGTTCGACGGCGTGAACGGCAGTATCAATACAAACTCGTTCTTCTGCGGCTCACCCGGCAACTGCATCAGCACGTAGTAAGGATCGATCGGGGTGCTCTGCTTTTTTAACTCCTGGTCGAGCGTGAGGCGCTGCGCGATGCTCCAAACGTCTTCGCGTTGGAAAAACGTCCGCGGGTTCTGCGTGTGATAAAGGTTGTAGACCTCTCCCTGAGCGCGCAGCAGCGTTTCGGGATAACGAACGTGCGCGCGCAAGTCGGCGGGCATTTCGTTTCCATCGCGAAACAGGGCGGGAAAGATGCGCTGGTACGCGGCAATCAGCGGATCCTGTTTGTCGAAAACGTAAAAGGTCGCCGTGCCGTTGTAGGCATCGATCAGGACCTTGACGCTGTTGCGAACGTAATTAACTGAATTGTTTGCTACGTCGTGATGGGTCGAATACGGGAAGTAAGCCGATTCGGTAAACCCGTCGATGATCCAAAACAGCCGGCCTTCGTTGTTCACGAGAATGTAAGGATCCGGATCGTAAGTCAAAAACGGCGCCACGCCATTGACGATGGTGCGAATGTTCCGATTGATGAGCACGCGACTCTCGCTGGTCACATCGTTTGAGAAAGGCAGTTTCGACAGATCGCCGAGACTCCACGCCAGCAGCATGCGTCGCAGCCCATTGCCCATCGGGATTCCGCCGGTGCCGTCGTAAGTCGTGTAGGTGTTCGTGTCACCCTGCGGATAGTCAAATTCTTTCTGGTTCGTTTTGACGTAAACGTAGCGATTCGTCAGCTCGCCGAAATAGATCTCCGGTCGCGTGACTTTGATCTCGGGCGCGGTCGAGTCGACCGGCATGTTGGACAAAACAAACTGCGGCAGACCTTCGGGCGTGAATCCGTTCGCGCTGTTGAGCGTGACGCCATAACCGTGCGTGTAGATCAATCGCTCGTTGATCCAGTTGCGTGACGAGGCGGGCAGCTTGTCGTCGTTGATCTCGCGCGGCGCGATCATCGTCTGCCGCGTCTGGCCGGAAAAGGAATAACGATCGACGTCGACGTCGGGAAAATCGTAGTAAGTGCGGATCGCCTGAATCTGCCGGAGCGTGTCCTGCAGCGCTTGCCAGTCCCAGAGGCGAATGTTGTCGAGCGTCGCGCGATTGTTCGGCAAGTCGAGCGCGGCGACTGCCGTTTGCGCGTCAAAGTCGCGCAACTCGATCTGTTCGATGCCGTAAGCGCGGCGCGTCCATTCGATGTTGTGAGTGATGTAAGGCGACTCGCGATCGAGCTCGTTGGGCTTGACGATGAAGTTTTGAACGTACGCCGGGATAAGCACCACGCCAACGATGTAAACGACGACCGGCAAGCCAATCGCAATCAACAGCAAACTAAAGCGCCGCACCGTAAACGCGTTCGCCAGCGAGACGATCGCGCCGATGATCAGCGCGACCGACACGAACAGCAGCGCCGGCAGCGTGTAATGTGCTTCGGTGTAAGTGACGCCGGAAAAGATCGGATGGTCCTGCCACAAAAACGGAAAGCGCGAGAGATAAGTGCGCCAGCTCAGCACCAGCAACACCAGCGCGAGCGCGCAGCACACCGCGCGAAACGCGGCGCCCGACGACCAGCGTACGCTCGGTTTCAGCACCGTCTGCGGCAGCCCGAGCAGTGAATAAGCCAGCGCCGCTACCAGAATGATCACCGCGACGCCAAACAACCACGAGCTCAGCAGATCGTAAAGCGGCAGCGAGAACAGGTAGAACCCCAGCGACTTGCCGAAGATGGGATCGTAAGTCGACGTTGCCGGCTGATCTAGGTACAGCGCGAACTGGCGCCAACTGTCTTTCAACTGAAAGCCGTAAATCAGTCCGAAGATCGCGGAGACGACCCAACCGAGCGGCCGGATGAATTTCGCCGGTGAAAACTGAAACGGCTGGTTGTTGAGAATGATCGTGCGGCTCTCAAAAGCGTAAGCGCCGAAGAGTCGTTGAAACAACAGAAAGGTCGCGCTGAGCAGCAACGCCGTCAACACCGCCGAGCTGATGAACAAGAGCGCCTTCGCTTTGAAGATGTACCAGTAAACCGACGAGTAGCCGAGCGAACCAAACCACAGCGCCGAAAGGTAAATCGAAAGGATTCGCGAGAGAAAAACAAACAGCAGCACCAGCGCCACGACGATCCAGATCTTCCAGCGCCGGCGTTGTCGACCGACGTCGATGATCTTCGGTTTCGGGGGATTGGCGGTCACGCTCGGTAGCATACCCGAATCCGTGTAAACTGTGGATAGCGTGTATAATCGCCCGGTTTGTAACACGCGCGGTGTTTATCTTCTGATGCTTACGCCAGACACGATTCTCCAGGGACGCTATCGCATCGTTCGGCAGCTCGGCCAGGGCGGCATGGGCGCGGTTTACGAGGCGATCGACAGTCGTCTGGACACCACGGTCGCGCTGAAAGAGACGTTGTTTACCGAGGAGCGTTTGCGCAAGCAGTTTGAGCGCGAGGCGCGTCTGTTGGCTCGTTTGCATCATCCGGCGCTGCCGCGCGTCAGCGACCATTTTTCGGAAGGCGACGGGCAGTTTCTCGTGATGCAGTTCATTCCGGGCGACGATCTGTCGGAAATGATGGCGCGCAAACGCGGTCCGTTTCCGGCCGATCAGGTCCTGACGTGGGCCGATCAACTGCTCGACGCGCTCGATTACCTGCACACGCAGGATCCGCAGATCGTTCATCGCGACATCAAGCCGCAAAACCTGAAACTCACTTCGCGCGGCCAGATCATCCTGCTCGACTTCGGCCTCGCAAAAGGCCAGGGCGGCGACATCTCGCGCGTGACTGCCGCCAGCATCTTCGGCTACACGCCAAACTACGCGCCGCTCGAGCAGATTCAAGGGTTGGGCACCGACACGCGCAGCGATCTCTACTCGCTCGGCGCCACGCTCTATCACTTGATGACCGGCGTCAAACCGCCTGACGCGCTGACGCGCGCCGCCGCGCTCGTGAACGGCCAGCCGGATCCGTTGACGCCGGCGAGCGTGGCGAATCCGTCGATCGCACGCGACGTCGACGAGGTGCTCGGCAAAGCGATGGCCCAGAACCGCGATCAGCGTTACGCGAACGCCGCTGACATGCGCAAGGCGCTGCACGAAACGGAACAGGCCTCCACCGTCGTGAATCGTGGTGAGGCGCAGACAGTGCTGTTTCCAACTCCGGCGAAGACGATCCCAGCGCCGACGCAAACAGTCGCGCGACAAGCGACCGTCCGCACGGGCGAGACTACGGTGGTGCGTCCGATTTCGCGCGGCGGTGGACGCCGAATGCTACCGTGGGTTTTGTCGGGCGTGGTATTGCTGGTTCTGGCTTGTGGCGTGTTTGCTTTCTTCGCCCTGCAAAAACGAAACAGCGATGCGGTCCAGGTCACACTGAGCCCGACGCCGGTCCCGAGTCCGTCGCTGAACGAGCCGCGTCCCGCTCCGTCAGCAACCGCTAATGATAATTCGCAGCCGAAAGAAGAGACGGCGACCAACAAACCCACACCCGCGCCGAAGAAACAGGAACGGACTTCGCGCGACGAGTCCGCTGCGCGCGATGAATCGAAGAAGAGCCGGCGCGCCGAGGAACCCGACGCCGACGTTGAGACGCCGGAACACATGGAACCGCCCGACGTGCCGATGCCGCCGAACGGCCGCAGACCGAACCGGCAGCCGAAAATGGAAACGCAAGTGTTGCCCGGTGGCGTGATCATGCGGAAGTTCCCAAACGGTTCGCAGATCATTACTACGGCTGACGGTACACGTATTTTCGTTAGTCCGGAGGGCGCGCGCACGGTGATTCCGCCGCGAAACAAACCGAAACAGCGGCAACCGGCGCCGGCTCCATCGCCCTAGCAGTCCGCTCGCGTTGCTTCAGAGGAGAATCGAAATGACGAAGCTGAGATCTGTCCGTGTCTCTTTCGCGCTGCTGTCCGTTTGCGCGGTGCTCGCGCTGCTAAGTCCCGCCGGCGTTGCCGTGCGCGCGAAGAACGAGCTGACCGTGCCTGCAAACGTTCGTATCACGCCGCCCGCGCCGGTGTTTGACGACAAGGAGCGGCTGGCCGAACTGATGCAGCGGCGCGAGCGGCTAGCCCAGGCGCTTGGACCGCAGTCGTTCCTGATCCTGTTCAGTACCGAGCCGCGCGTCTACGCGAACGACGTCGACTACCCGTATCGCCAGGAAAACAATCTCTACTACCTGACGAACCTGAAGCAAAAAGGCGCGACGCTCGTGCTGCTCCCGGGCAACACCAAGCTGCGCGAGATCCTCTTCATGCCGAAGCGCAATCCGCTGGCGGAAACGTGGACCGGGCACATGTACAGTCCTGAAGAAGCCAGCCAACTCTCCGGCATCCGCGAGATCTGGCAGTCGAGCGAGTTTGAGCCGTTCCTCAAGGCGCTGCGGAATCGACAGCCGTACCGGCCGAAGCCCGAAGCGATTCTGCTGTCGGACCAGCCGGTGACGACGACGTTGACCAACGACCACGGCTTCAATGCGCTGTTCGACGCTGCCGCAAAGGGCGACGCTGGTGTCTACCTGCTCATCCCGGGCGCTGCTGAAAGCCGCGAGTACAAGCAGGAGCAACGCTTCGCGGCCGAGTGGGCGCAGACCGCGTCGGGTTATAGCGTGAAGAACGCGTGGCCGGTGTTTTCGCAAATGCGGCTGGTGAAGTCGCCGATGGAGCAGCGCATCCTGCAGCACGCGATCGATATCAGCATCGAAGCGCACCAGCGCGCGTGGGCGATGGCTGGCAGTGCGAAGTGGGAATACGAAGTCGACGCGATCATGGCTTACACGTTCAAGCTGCGGAACGCCGACAACTGGGGTTATCCGGACATCGTCGGCTGTGGTCCGAACGCGACCACGCTTCATTACATCGAGTCGCAGGGCGCGGTGAAGCCGAACGATTTATTGCTGATGGATGTGGGCGCTGAGTACGACCATTACACTGCCGACGTGACGCGCACGTTTCCGGTGAACGGGAAGTTCAGTCCGGCGCAGGCGGAGGTTTACCAGATTGTTTACGACGCGCAGGAAGCGGTGGCGAAGGCTGCAAAACCGGGAGCGACGCTGTCCGACGTGAACCGCGCGGGTACAGAAGTGATCAAGGACGGGCTGCTGAAGTTGGGCCTGATCACTGACAAGAGCTCGATGCCGCAGTACCGGGTGTGGTTCATGCACGGCACGTCGCACTGGCTGGGAATGAACGTTCACGACGTTGGTGGGCCGGCGAAGATCGTGCCGGGCGTGGTGTTCACGAACGAGCCGGGAATTTACGTGCGGCCGGACGCGCTCGCTCAGATGCCTTCGGGGTGGAAACAGGAAGACTGGGATAAATTCAAGGCCGCCGTGCAACCGGCGTTTGAAAAATACAAAGGGATTGGCGTCCGCATTGAGGATGACCTGCTGATTACGCCCGACGGCGTGAAGTGGATGACGGAAGCACTACCACGAAAGCTCTCCGACATCGAAGACTTCATCGCCAAGGCTCGGCGGCCGTCAGAGTAAAGCCAACCACGGATGACACGGATTTTTTCTCGTACCCGTGTTATCCGTGTTTATCTGTGGCTTACTTCTTTCGAAAGACGCCCTTAATCCACCCTGAGAACCACCTCAGGGCGTTTCGAAAAAATCCTTGTTTGGGCGGCGGCTCGCCGGGCGCGACCTTCGCTTCGGCGCCGAGGCAGGTAAAAAACTGCGCGGCCATCATCTTCGCCGTGCCCTGAATCATTCGCTGGCCCACGCTCGCGATCGTTCCGCCAACCTGAAGGTCGCCGGCATACTTCACTTTTGTAACCGCGCCTTCCTGTTGCAGGTCGAGATCGCCCGAGCCTTTCAAAAAACCGGGCGCGCCTTTGCCGTCAACGACGATGCGAAAGTGCTCCGGCTCGCGCAGGTCCTCGAGTCGCACGTTCCCGTCGAACACGCCTTTGATCGAACCGACCCCCGCGCGAATCGTGGCGGCGAAAGTGTTCTCGCCGGTACGTTCGAGGCGTTCGCAACCGGGAATGCAACGCTGCAACACGTCAGCGTTGACGAGCGATTGGTAAACGCGTTCGCGCGTGGCTTCGAGTTCGTGCGTGCCTTCGAGCTTCACTTTACTTAGCGGCGGCCTTCGCCGCTTGAATCGCGCGGCGCGTGTGCACCTGGGCCAGGTGACAACGATATTCGCCGGACGCGTAGAGATCGGCGTTCGGGTCCACCCCGTCGCAAACGTGCTTCGCCGCTTCGGTGATGATCTGCTCGTCCAGACCTTTGCCCGCGAGTTCTGCTTCCACGCCTTGCGCCCGGTAGGCTTTCACCCCGACTCCCGTCACGCCGATTTGCGCGGCTTTGCACGAGCCGTCGTCGTTCAGAGTCAGGTGAACGGCAATACCCACGACGGCGAAACCCGACGCGGGATGCGGCGCCTTTTGATAAGCCTGGCCGAAACGGCCTGACGGCTTCTGGACGCGAATCTCGCGCAGGATCTCGCCGGGCTGTAGATCGGTCGTCAGCAGATCGACGAAGAAATTCGCTGCTTTTATCGTGCGTTCGCCGTTCGGTCCAACCAGCACCAGATCCGCGTCGAGCGCGAGCACGGCCGCGGGCCAGTCACCCGCTGGATCCGAATGCGCGATGCTGCCGCCGATCGTTCCCTTGTTGCGCACCTGCACGTCGCCGATGCTCGCGGCGCACGCCGGCAGCAACGGGCAGATCTGTTTCAACAGGTCTGACGATTCGAGTTGATAATGCGTGGTAGTCGCGCCGATCAGGATTTGGTTGCCGTCTTCGCGGATGTACGACAGCGACTTGATCCGCGCGATGTCGACCAGCAGTTGCGGCTGCGCGAGACGCAGTTTCATCGCCGGAATCAAACTGTGGCCGCCGGCGAGAACTTTCGCCCCGTCAGGATCGCGGGCCAGCAGCGAAACTGCTTCATCGAGCGTTGCGGGTGCCTGGTAATCAAATGCTGCCGGAATCATGCGTTACCCCCTTTTGGGTTGATAATCCTCCACACGTCTTCAGGTTTAATCGGCATGTCCAGATGCTTCACGCCGAACGGCGCCAGCGCATCGACGATCGCACCGACGATGGCGGGCGTCGCGCCGATGGTGCCTGCTTCGCCGACGCCTTTCACGCCGAGCGGGTTGACCGGCGACGGCGTCTCCGTGCGATCGAGTTCGAAGTTGGGAATGTGCGAAGCGCGCGGCAGCGCGTAATCCATCAGCGTGCCCGTGATCAACTGTCCCTGCTCGTCGTAGACGACCTCTTCGTACATCGCCTGACCAATCGACTGCACGATGCCGCCGTGCACTTGCCCGTCGACGAGCATCGGGTTGATCACCTTGCCGCAATCGTCGACGGCGACGTAACGCAGCCACTTGATATCGCCGGTCTCGCGATCGACTTCGACGACGGCGATGTGCGTGCCGAACGGAAACGTGAAATTCTTCGGCTCGAAAAAGTAAGTCGCCGACAGGCCGGGCTCGGTGTCGGGCGGCAACTCTTTCGCGAGGTGCGCCGCGAGCGCAATTTCCGCAATCGTGAGACTCGTGCGGCCTTCGGTCTGTGGTTCGGGCAAGGCGCCTGCGGGTCCTTCACCGACCGGATAGACCGGCTCGGAAGTTCCGGTGCCCGCCGCGGCGGCAGCGGCCTTCTTAACCGAATACGTGCCGCTTTCGAACGAGACGCGGCCTGCTTCCGCTTGCAGCATGTGCGCGGCGATCTTCTCGGCTTTCTCTTTCAGCTTCTGCACGGCAACGTAAACCGCGGTGCCGCCGACTGCGGTGGCGCGACTGCCGAATGTGCCGATGCCGTACTGCACGACGCCCGTGTCGCCGTGAATGACCGTCACGTCATTGATGCTGACGCCGAGCTCGTCAGCGACGATCTGTGCAAATGAAGTTTCCTGTCCCTGACCGTGAGGCGATGCGCCGGTCAACACCGTGACCTTGCCGGTCGGCTCGATGCGCACCGTCGCACTCTCCCAACCGCCTGCGGGCATCGCCTGCGACGGCCCGAGCGCGCAGATCTCGACGTAAGTCGAAACACCGATGCCGATCAGTCGCCCTTCTTCACGCGCCTGCTTCTGCTGTTCGCGCAGTTGCGCGTAGCCGGCGATCTGCTGTGCTTTGTCGAGCGCGGCTTCGTAGTCGCCGCTGTCGTAATCAAGACCGGTCGCGGTGTGAAAGGGAAACTCGTCCTTGCCGGGGAAGTTCTTGCGCCGCACTTCGGCCGGGTCCATTCCGAGATCCGCTGCCACGAGATCGAGCGCGCGTTCGACGATGTAGGTTGCTTCCGGACGTCCCGCGCCGCGATAGGCGTCGGTGGCCATCTTGTTGGTGAAGACGCCGGTGATGTTGATCTGAATTGCGGGAATCTTGTAAGCGCCGGAAAGCATCAGGCCCGTGAGTGTCGGAATCGCGGGCGTCAGCAATTGGTGATACGCGCCGAGGTCCGCAAAGACGTTGTAACGCAGGCCGGTGAGCGTGCCGTCATTTTTGAAAGCGACTTCGATGTCGCCCACCTGTCCGCGGCCGTGAATCGTCGCCTGAATGTTCTCGCGACGAGTTTCGATCCACTTGACGGGCTTGTTGAGCTGCATCGAGATCCAGCCGAGCAACGCCTCTTCGGCGTAGACGTTGAGCTTCGAGCCGAAGCCGCCGCCGACCTCCGGCGTGATCACGCGCAACTTGTTTTCGGGCATCCCGATCATCAGTGCGACTTGCGTGCGCATGAGATGGGGAATCTGCGTCGAAGACCAAAGCGTGAGCTCCTCTTCGCCGGGAAAGTAACGGGCGAGCACGCCGCGTGGCTCCATCGCGATCGGCGCGAGCCGTTTGTGCAGCACGCGTTGTTTGAGCGTGCGATCGGCGCTCGCGAAAGCGGCGTCGATGTCGCCTTCGCCGGCCGTCATCTTGTAGGCGATGTTGTCGCCGAACGACTCGTGAATCACTGTGCCGCCGGCTGCTGCCTGTTCGACGTCAGTGACCACCGGCAGATCCTCGTAATCGACGGCGACGAGATCTACTGCATCGCGCGCGGCGTAACGGTCGGTCGCCACGACCGCGGCAATCGGGTGGCCCACGAAGTAAACCTTGTCGGTGGCGAGCACGCGATGGTCCGGCACTTTCAAACCCGGCAGCGCACCGGCGCACGGCACCGGGCCGAGTTTCCGGGCCACGTCCTTGCCGGTGTAAACGGCCACGACGCCGGGCGCGGAAAGCGCGGCTGACGTATCGACGCTGTTGATTTTGGCGTGCGCGTAAACCGAGCGGACGAACGCGACGTGCAGCGTGTCCGGCAGGCCGATGTCGTCGACGTAGTGGGCCAGGCCTTTAATCAGGCGCGGATCTTCCGTTCGTCTCACCCGCTGGCCAACGTAGCTGTTTGGCATGATGTCTTCTCCACTTTTAGCCACGGATTACACGGACTTACACGAAGTCAGTGTGAGTACCCGTGTCTTCCGTTAAATCCGTGGCCCTTTCTTCGCAGCATATTCAACCGCTTCGATGATGTGCTGGTAGCCGGTGCAGCGGCACAAGTTGCCTTCCAGGCCGTGACAGATCTCCTCGCGCGATGGGTTCGCGTTGCGATGGAGCAACTGCGTCGCGGTCATGATCATGCCCGGCGTGCAATAACCGCACTGCAATCCGTGACGCTCCCAGAAACCTTCCTGCACCGGATGCAGTTCGCCGTTCTTGGCGAGACCTTCGACCGTGGTGACAGACGCGCCGTCAGCTTGCACGGCGAAGATCGTGCAGGATTTCACCGCCTGGCCGTCGAGCAACACGGTGCACGCGCCGCAGAGTGAGGTTTCGCAACCGACGTGCGTTCCGGTCAGCCCGAGCACGTCGCGCAAGTAATGAACGAGGAGCATGCGCGGCTCAACTTCGTCACTGCGAGTGACACCATTCACGTTCAGATTGATAGCATTCTTCATTAGCTACCTCCTCGAGAAATTACACGGTGGCTTTGTGAATCCGTCTTTTGAGTCGATGGATCGTACGCCGCACGACTTTCAATTGCGCGCGATCGTGCGCTTCCAGCGCCGCGGCGCGCTGCGTTTTGAGCTGGCGAATGCGCGCTTTGATGGAACTCTTATCGATGCCGACGACGTCGTGATGCGTGTGCTGGATGCCGAGAGCTTTGGCGAGCGCGCCGACCAGGTGCTCCTTGTTCATTTGCGTGTAGCCCTGCACCGCGTCGTGCTGCATGTCTTTGGCGATGTCGCGCAGGTCGGCGAGGGTTTTGTGTTTCAGTTCTTCGTAGGTGTAGGCCATGCTGTGCTCCAGATTTGGTCCAGATGATGTTTTAGATGAACGAGATAATCACGAATGAGATAGTCCAGCGTTGTCGGCGTGCTTCGCTCGACGGTTACAAACGCGATTTCATCGAGCGCGTGCTCGTCTCTTCGCTTGAGGCGAACAGGCTCGGGAATGAGCGAGACAACGTGCAGCAGGTGCAGGTTGTAGGCGCGCCATAAATCGATTAGGTCCGCCCACCGTTCGTCCGTGTATTTTTGCGCGTCAACCCACTGGTCGCCGTCGTAACCGGGAAACACGAGGTGGTCGGTGAACTGCCCGCGCACCAGTCGCTGGTGATTGTTCGCGGCAGAGTCGATCAAGTGGCCGAGCACCTGTTTTGAACTCCACGCGCCGGCCGCGACCTTGCTCGCATCTGCGTCTGAAATCTCTCTCAGTCGCACGGCCGCGCTCTCGACGGTCTGGCGAAATTCGTCCAGAAACTGTTCGTAACTGCCGTGCTCAGAAGTGGGTGAAACCGTTTCTGTCATGGGCTGCGTAATTGCCGGAGTTTGAACTTCGATTTAGTTGGATAATACACTGGGAACTGACCAGTGTGAAACTTCGTTTAGGTCGCTATGCGTCGTCTTGCAAAACGCACGAAAATTCTCGGCATCTTAGTGGTGGTGCTGGTACTGCTGATCGGCACCGGCGTGGCCGGGATGATCAAGGACAAAATGATCTTCTACGCGCGCGTCGCGCGACTCTCCATGCAGGACCCCGATCGAAAACTCGCGATGCCGCTGGAGGACGTCTCAAAACGCCAGATCGCCGACACCTGGCACGCGCCGCGCGGCACTGACCGCCTGCATGAGGGCCAGGACATCTTCGCGCCTAAAGGCACTCCGATACTCTCAGCCACGAACGGTCTGGTCTACAACATCGGCGAGAACAACCTCGGCGGGCAGACTGTCTCAGTCATCGGCGCGGGTGGCCGTGTTTACTACTACGCACATCTCGACAAGTACGCGCCCGGACTCGAAATCGGCGATCGAGTGACGACGCGCACCGTGCTAGGCTACGTCGGCACGACCGGCAACGCGCAAGGCACACCGCCACATCTGCACTTCGGCATCTACACTTCCTCGGGCGCGATCAATCCGCTCCCGCTGCTCAGCGACCGTACTGTTCCTCGTCTCACCACCGCACCACCTCGCACCATCCGCAATCGTAAAGTCTAAAACACCAGTTTCGCTGTCTCTGCTTTTTGCAGCCGCGCTTTCCGTGGTATCGTTCGCCGAATTTAATCCAGCCTGACGCGGAAGGAGCTTACGCATGCGAATGCGACCCCGGTCTCTCGCTCTCCCTGTTCTTGTTCTTTCGTTAGTCATCTCAGTTTTCTTTTTCACGCCGCGCTCCGGAGCTACGAGCTCGGTGCAGGATCCGGCAACCGCCACGCAAGATCCGCCAACGCCACCCGCCGGTGGCGGCGGTCAGGAACGTCCGGGCCGGCCCGAACAATCGACTGAACCCAAGCCTTACGATCGCGTGATCACGAACGACGCGAAGTCGGACCAGGGCATCTTCACCGTTCACAGCGTCAAGGACAAGATCTATTACGAGATACCGAAGACCGAGCTCAACAAAGAGTTTCTCTGGGTCAGCCAGATCGCGAAGACTACGCTTGGCGCCGGCTACGGCGGCCAGGCCGCCGGCAATCGCGTGGTGAAGTGGGAACGGAAAGGCAATCGCATCCTGCTGCGCAACGTTTCTTACGACGTCGTCGCCGATCCAAACCTGCCGGTGTCGCGCGCCGTGCAAGCCGCAAACAACGACACGATCATCATGGCCTTCAACGTCGAGGCTTTCGGCAAAGACGAGGCGACCGTGATCGACGTCACGCGTCTCTTCACCACCGAAGTAACCGAGTTCAGCGCGCGCACGCGCCTGCGCGCTCGCGGCTTCGACGCCACTCGTTCGTTCATCGAGAAGACGAAATCATTTCCGACGAACATCGAGGTCGAAGTTTCGCAAACCTACACGTCACCTCCGGAAACGACACCCGGCGGCGGCGGACCACAACCACAGCCCGCGCCAAACCCCTTTGCGCAGGGTATGAGACCGGGCACGAACGCCACCGTGGTGATGCACTACAGCATGGTGAAGCTGCCGGAAAAACCGATGATGCCGCGACTTTTCGACGAGCGCGTCGGCTACTTCTCCGTGCACAAGTACGACTACGGCGTCGACGAGCAACGCGCGCCGCAACGCACCTACATCACGCGCTGGCGGCTCGAGAAGAAAGACCCAAACGCGGAGCTCTCGGAACCAGTAAAGCCGATCGTTTACTACGTCGATCCGGCGACACCGACGAAATGGGTGCCGTGGATCAAGAAGGGAATCGAAGACTGGCAGCCCGCGTTTGAAGCCGCGGGTTTCAAGAACGCGATCATTGCGAAAGAAGCGCCGTCGAAACAGGAAGATCCGTTCTGGGATCCGGAAGACGCGCGTTACTCAGTCATTCGTTACCTGCCGTCGACGATTGAAAATGCTTCCGGTCCGCACGTTTCCGATCCGCGCACGGGCGAGATCCTCGAGTCGGACATTCAGTATTACCACAACGTGATGAACCTCCAGCGCGACTGGTACTTCCTCCAGGTCGGCCCGCTCGATCCGCGCGCGAAACACCTGCCGCTGCCGGACGATCTGATGGGACGCTTGGTCGAATACGTCGTCGCCCACGAGGTCGGACACACGCTCGGTTTTCAACACAACATGAAAGCCAGCGCGACCTATCCCGCCGACAAGGTGCGCGATCCGCAGTGGCTCAAGACGATGGGTCACACGCCGACGCTGATGGACTACTCGCGTTTCAACTACGTCGCGCAGCCCGAAGACAACATCCCGTTGGAGAACCTGATTCCGCAGATTGGGCCGTACGACAAGTGGGCCACGATGTGGGGTTACAAGCCGATTCCCGGCGCGAAGACGGCCGACGACGAGAAGAAGACGCTCGACGAGTGGGCGCGCGAGCAGGACAGTAAACCCTGGCTGCGCTTTTCGACCGCCGACTCGCGCGGTTCAGATCCGGGCGAGAACACCGAAGCTGTCGGCGATGCGGACGCAGTCGCGTCCACGGCGCTCGGCATCAAGAACCTCAAGCGCGTGGCCGACATGCTCTTGCCCGCGACTTCGCATCCCGGCGAACCGTACGACGATCTCCAGGAGCTTTACGCGCGGATGTTGGGCCAGTGGGCCACGGAGTTGAATCACGTGTCGGCAATCGTCGGGGGATTCAACTCCCAACAGAAACACGCTGGCCAGGACGGCGTGCGGTTCACGATCGTGCCGAAAGAAAGACAGGCCGCGGCGGTGCGTTTCCTGAACGAGAACGCGTTTGCGACGCCGTCGTGGGCGCTCAAGCCCGAGATCCTGCGACGCATCGAACCGGCGGGCGCGGTGGCGCGGGTCAACGCCGCTCAGGAACGCATTCTGAATTCGTTGCTGAACAATGCGCGCTTCGATCGGCTCGTCGAGCAGGAGGCGATCGACGGCGCGGCTGCGTATCGTCCGGCTGATTTCATGTCCGATCTGCGTCGCGGGATCTGGAGCGAGATCGAGCCCGGGCCGCGAGTGCTGCACATCGACGTCTATCGCCGCAACTTGCAGAACTCGTACATCGACCTGCTGTCAGCGAAGTTGAACGTGCGGCCGTCCGTGACAGACGACTACCGCGCCTTGATCAAAGCGGAGCTGCGCGATTTGAGTACCGCCATCGAAGCAGCGATGCGGCGACAAGCGGATCGTGACACGCGTGCGCACCTCGCTGATGCCCGCGATCAGATCGCGAAGGCGCTGGATCCGAAGTTTGCCGCTCCGGCTGCGCCCACGCCGTCGTTCGTGTTTGGGTTCGATGATAACGAGGATCCGTTTAGCTTTAACTGCTGGCCGGACTACGGGATTTACCTCGAGCCACGCAGAAACCGGTAAGACTTACTCGTAACTGAGCGCTTCAACCGCATCCTGGCGGGCAGCTCGCAGTGCCGGATACAAGGCGCCGATGCTCCCGCCCAGGAGGCCTACGCCGAGGGCGACCAGCAGCCAACGCGGCTCGATCTCGATCGTCAAACTCGTCGTTCGCATCACTGCCAGACGCGCCCCGAGCGTCAGTAACACACCGACGCCGACGCCCAGAACACTCACGATGATGGCTTCCTGCTCGATCACCCACGCGATCGCGGTCTTCGACATTCCCAGCGATTTCAAAATCCCGATCTGTCGCGTGCGTTCAGTGACGGTCGTGTACATCGCCAGCAGGATCACGAGCATACTGATCGCCGCCGCCACGCCCACCACGACCTTGATGAAAATATTCAACGCCGGGACGCCGCTCGCGTAAATCTCGGGCAGGTCGCGTGTGAACCAAAGCTGATCGTCCGGAAAGCGTTCCAGGATGCGTTTGCCAACTTGATCCTGCTGCGCCGGATCGACGCACGCGATGAGAATAGCCGTCGCGCGATTTTCCACGCCCTCCTGGTCCTGCATCGTCCGCAACGGGATCTTGATCCGCCCGCCACCGGGTGGTTCGTAGATACCGACGATCTTGAACGGCCGCTCAAATATCTGCACGGTGTCGCCGACTTTCGCATGCCGTTGTCGTTGCCATTCGGGATCGATGATCGCTTCGTCACCCGACTCCAGCTTGCGACCCTCGCGCATCGTGATGCGGGCGAGCGATGAATACTCGTCGTAGGTGATGCCGTCGATCAGCCGGCTGCCGAAACCGGAATCGCTCTTGTCGAGCGTTTGTCCGACCGCAGTGGCCGCGCGGACGCCGGGAATCGTTGCGAGTTCGGCTGCGTGCGAGGCCGGGAGCTTGAACTGCGCGCCGCCTCCGAGGCCGATCGAACCAGACGCGCGAATCATGATCTCAGCGCCGATGTTTGATTCGCGCCGGCCGCGTTCGTGCAACACACCGTGGGCCAGCCCGACCGTGAAAACAATCAAGAGCACGCCGACGCCGGTGCCGAGAACGCTGACCGCGGTGCGCGCAGGCCGATGAGCAATGTTTGAGAAGACGAGACTATCCATAAGACGTTGTAAGCGCGGACTGCGATCGAGAATGCGGCGCCACGCGTTTGGCAGCGTACGCCAGGTAAGTACGAGCAGGCCAGCGGAGGTCCACGCAACGATCGCGGCCTTGCGCACGAGTGCGAGCGCGAGGCCCGCGGCGGGCGTGAAGCCAAGGCCTTTTTGCAGGATCACTTCGGTGCCGCCTTCGTAGACGCCGATCGTCCCGGGCACAAACGCAAACGCAAAATTGATGACCTTCGTGAGCGACTCGATGATGTAAGCCTGCGCCCACTGTGGTTGAAAACCCAGCATGTGCAGCGCCAGATAAACCTCGATGACGCTCGTCGCGTGCGCCAGCAGGTTACACAGCACCATCACGAAGAACGCGCCGGGATGGTGTTTGTAGAAATCGTAGACCTTCGACTCGATGTGATAGATGTGGTCGCGCCGTTTCAGTATGACTTTCGGGCTGAGCCGTAATTGCGCCAGTCGATCGACGATCCACGTCATCACCATCACGCGGCGTTTGGCTGCGACCGCGGCGATGACGATACCCAAAGCCGCGACGCCTGCGATCGCGAGGAGGATTACGTTCACCTGCGGCGGCAACGGATAGCGGACGAGCATCACGATCGCGCCGGTCAGGACAAAGAAAACCACCGACAAGTTGTAAATCAGGTTATCGACGACGAGCGCGGGAACGCCGTACGTGAGTGGAACTCGTTTCCGCAGCAGCGCGACTTTGGTGGCTTCACCGAGCAACGGGCCGGTGAAGGTCAAAAAACTGATCGCTTCACCGCCGAGCCGGGCGGCAAAAGCGTGTCGCATCGAGATGCGCCGATGTTCCGCCGGAACGGCTGCCCGCATCGAGATCGTGCGCAGAAAGTGACGCAGGCCGTTGAGACCGAGAACGATGAAGAAACCGAAGCCGATGCGCAGCAGCGCGTCGAACAGCGGCTGCACGCCGACACGGTTGATGACGAAGATTAAAAGCGCGAGACCGAGAATGAAGGCGAGTGCTTGCAGCCAGACAAACGAGCGGCGCGAGGTGTCCGCAGCGGAAGCTTCTGGTTCTTCCGAGAGTTCTTCGGTGTCGGCGTCCTGCCAGTTGTCTACGAACTCTTCTCTCGATTCAATCAAGGCGCAGCACTCACTCCCCCGGTATTCAGCAACTCCCTGATTACGCGGCCCGGGAAGCGACTGAATCCTTTGTCCCGCAGAGGTGGAACGGGCTCGTTATCATCGCGTAATTTGCCCGTTAATGCCAACAGCGTCGGCACGAAGCTGAGGCTGTCGTACGGCCGATCAATGACGAAGGCGCGCGGAATATTTGTCTTTTGCCCGCCGGCAATCATGAACGTCGAGTGCGTGGAGATGCGGAAGAACGAACCGTGATTGCCGCCGGGATTGAAGCCGCGCACGTCGAAGTTCCAATGATCGTTTGCGACGATCAGCAGGTCGGGTTCCACGAGTTCACGCTGGCGCCGCGCCAGGTCTCTCATCGAACGTTGCGTTGGAGGCAGGCCCGGATCGTCAGACGAGAGTTTGTCGTACGGGTGACGCGCGAGCTCCTCGTGCAGGCCGATGAGGCCGTTGGAATAGTGAGTTCGGTGCAGGGCTTCGAGCCACTCGAGATCCGTGTGCCACTGATTCAACCAGCCCGTGCGATCGGTCGTTGCGATGTTCAGATTCGGGTCCTCGTAAATGCGCAGCGGCAAATCTGTCTGCCAGGGAATCGGCTGAAAGTGCAGACGTCCGTCAGCGTCCTGCGTGAGATTTGTGATGGGCAGATAACGAAAGCTCAACTGGCCGTTCCCGTCTCCCCGCGAGAGTATCAGCGCCTGCCGGTTGCTGCTGTTGCTGATCCAGATCACGTCTTCGTCGACGTCCTTGTCGTCCAGCAGCGGCAGCACTGATTCGCGCGAGAGCCTGGTCGCGATCATGTCGATGGGCCGGTTCGCGATGCCGCGCTGCACGTTGTTTCGCACGGAGACGCCATGCAGCAGCGCGACGTAATTGATGCGCACGAAGCTGCGATCCATGTCGAGCGAGCCGTCGCTGTTGAGGACGAGCCCGTTCGGACCGAGCCCGGCGACGTAGTTTTGCAACTGGTAGATCGTGTTGCGATCGCCCATCGACTGTTTCGGGATGACCGACTCGATTTTTATGCTCGACGGCGTGAACGCTTCGGCGGGGAGCTTTAGCAGGTTCTGTAAGGTCGCGGCGTACTCGCTGTATTCCTTTTGCTGTCGTTCCCAACGATCGAGTTGGACGTAGATGCGCTTCGCGGCGTCGTCCAGCCCGGCCGCTGTCTGCTCTTTGGTGAACTTCTTCGGCTGCGCTTCCCACAGTTTTCGTTGGGCTGCAATCGCCTCGTTCAGCGCACTCAGCTCGGTTTTGAGTTCGGTAAGATTCTGCTGCCACTCCGGCCGGCGTCGCTCGATGACGCTGAAGAACGCGTCGCTCGCGGCTTTGTGCTGATCGTCAGGAATGTCTCGTCGCTGCATCTGCTGCAAGAGAATGTGCAGCAGGTTTAGATCGCTGTCGCGCAAGTGGACGGAAGCGCGCTCGTTGCCGTCGAAGTCGAGCAGCGCGGTCGGATAGTCCGTGCTCTGGCCTTTAAGATAGTAGGTGTCCTGGGTCGTTGTCGTGATCAACGGCACGAGGGGATTCACGCCTTTGATTGCGTAGTCGAGCATCAGCCGTCGCTTCGTGATCACGTGGTGGCCGCCGCCGGCCCGACTGCCGAGCAGCTTCACCAGGTTGTAACCCTGACTGTAAATCTGCGGATCGCTGTTGAAGCCGTGGTCGGAAACGATCACCAGCGCCGTGTCGTCGGCCGACGGGCTCTGCTGAATCGCGGTCCAGATCTGGCCGATGATCGAATCCATGTCCTTGAGCACTGCGAGCTGCGACGCCGTGTCGTTGTTGTGGTGGGCGATGTGATCGTAGTCCATCAACATCAGGTCGAGATAATGGATGTTCGGGTTTGCCAGCTTGCCGATGAGCTCGCGCACGAGTTCGTCCCGGAGCGCGCTGCGCATCTCGAAGCCCATCGTCCACTCGTCGAACAGTTCCTTCGGCGATTTCCTGAAACGATTTTGCAAGCCGCCCTGGAGGGTCGAGTAACGTACGGCGCGCTGGTAAAGCGAAGTCGTCAGGTAACGTTCGTCGTGTCCGAACGCGTCGGGGAGCAGCGGCAGGCCGAGTGAGTCGAGCACTTCGACGCCCGGCATGTCGATGCGGTCGCCGACGATACCCGCGACGTAGACCGGAAAAAAGTTGAGATAGTCGTAGGAGTGCAGCGTGTAGCGGTCGAACTCGACATTGCCTTTGATGTGCAGGTGCTGGCCCGTTTCCAGCAGCGACCACGACGGCGCTGACAGGCTCATGCCGCGCACGTAGAAATTCGCGAGGCGCGAGCCGCGCTGATAAAAAATGTAATCAATCCAGGGCAGCGCACTCTTGCCCGTCTGGTTGTCCCGTTGTTTGACGAACCGATCGACGAGGTCGTAAGGCAGGCCATCGCACTTCACGATGACCAGGCGTTTGGTTTGCGCGAAAGCGGCCGCACTGCACGCGAGGCAGACGAGCGTGACGAGGAAGAGCAGCCACAGATTACAGCGACGAAAACCCGAACCACGAGAAAGCATCGCTACGGCTGGCCTACCTTGATTGGTGCACTGTTAACTGTGACCGCGATTGGTTGAACTCTTGGCGGGACGTTACCGCGCAGGTAATCAGCGGCGATTTCGCGAAACGTTTGCTCGACGGCCGGATTCTGCGAGATTCGCAGCAGCTCGCCCTTCGCTTTCGCATTGCCGATGCGCGACAGGCTCTCGAGACACGCGCGGCGCGTCTCTTCGTCTTTGGTGCGCGCGAAGATTTTTGCGGTCGCGATAGCCGCAGTGGCGCCGGCAGCGTCGCCGTGTTCGGCGATGAAGCGCAACGATTTCAAGACGTCGTTCAGGTTTGCAGTGATCTCGACTTCCGTCGTCGACTTCGCGATCTGCTGCAGGAAGTTGGTGTGATACTGCAAACGCCGCGCGATGTCGAGACGCTCTTCCATGTCGCCGGCGCATTCTTCGCGGTGAACGTACTTGCCGAACGTCAAAACGTTCAAGGTCCGCAGCGCGATGCGCGCGTTGCGTCCGTGTTCCAGCGGCATCATCTCCGCGCGCCGGTCGCGCTCGATCTTGGCGGCGAGGCCGGCTGGATCTTTCGCATAGGCCACCAGCGCGTCGTACTGTTGCAACGCTACGTTTGCTTCGGCGTCGAGATCGTTGTCGAACGGGTTGAGCGAGATCTTTTCGGCGCGCCCGCCGATCTCATCACGAAGATCCGGGTCGAGCGACTTGTTGAGCGCCAGCAATAATTTCAGTTGTGAATAGGTCGCCAGCCGCGACGGTTGGTTGATGTCGATGCCGCGACGCCCGGTGACGAAGTCGAAAACTGTGCGGCCGAGAAAGAACGGCAGGTTACCAAACTTCGAAACCGACAAGACATTTCGCGTGACGTCGCTCAAAACGCGGCGCGACATCTCGCGCTTTTTCGGATTGTAGCTGTCGCGAAAATCGACGAGCAGCATCGGGATCTTCGGATTGTCGAGTCCGTAAAGACCGAGCGGAATCATCTCCACCGCTTCGGCGCCCGGCGTATCGTGGTCGACCATTTGATTGGCGGCGTCGAAGTAACGCGTTTCGACGTAGCCGTGCCAGTCGAGCAGCCGCTTGTCCGTCCACGGGTTCGCGATGTTGAGGAAACGCCCGTCGTAACGAGCGCCCTGATTTTTCAGCAGATCGCGTTTCGCTACCCACAACAAGGCGTGCGTCGCGCTGCCGTCGGGCATCAGGAGCGGCTCGAAGTAGAGCGACTCGGCCTCAGCGCGCTGGCGCAGCAGTTCCCAATTGTGCGCGCGCTCGTCGCGCACTTGCGTTGTTTTTTTGGCGTAGTAACCGCGCAGATTCACGTCGTCGACGAGCCCGCCAAACGTTTTGTCGGTCAGCAGCAGGCGCGCCTGGATGGTTGCCATCTCCGAATCGCTCAACGGCTTCTCACCCTCAACCGCTTCGTAAAGCGACAGCACCGCGAGCGCGCGAATGATGTGCGACTTGCGATAGTCGCTTGTGTTGCGTCGATAAGAGCTCGTCGAAGCTTTGATCGGCGTGCCGTACGGATCGATCAGGATGTTCTGCAACGCGGCCCAGAGTACCTTGTTCCAAACGTCGCTTTCCGGCGCCGCCAGATCGAGCGCGGGCGGCGGAGTCTTCGAGGTGCTTTCTTTGTTACCGATGCGCGTATAGAAGAAGGGAATCGCGGCGGCGAGTCGTTGCTTCGTGGTCGGGCGCGTGTAAGTCAGAGGCCAGACATAGCGCAGCCGATCGTTCTCGGGAATGCCGTCGCCGAGGTTGTCGCGAAGAATCGAGACGAGCGGGATCCACTTATCGTTTTTATCGGATGCGAGACCCGATAATTTGGCCTCGACCGTGATCAATTCCGCCCCACCGGGCACATCGATCTTTTCGAGACGCAGAATCTGCGAGAGCGGCGTCGGCTCTGTGTCGTCCGCGTTCGGACCCGCCGCCCTGCTGGTGATTGGGATTAATTGCGCAACAACGAGCAGGAATGCAAGAAAACTCGCCCGAAGATGCCAGTGCCTACGGCTTTGAATCTTCATCCTGATTTTTCAGACGCTCAACAATATCCGGCAGTTGGCGACTTCGTGCTGCATCCTGGGGTCCGACAGGACTAACAGACACTCAAATAACCTCGCCCTCACGAAATAAACTGCAATACCCATGCCCCTGAGGGCGTCAATTGAATATACATCAGTCTAGCGCGTCGTGATCCGATTTTGTGTCCGGCCTGTGACAGGCTGTGCATTGCAACAGTCCGAGATCAGATGCCCGCGCGTTGCGGCAGCGTTGCCGTTCGTTACAGACGTTTGCGGTCATGATTGTGTTAACGAGTGAGTAGTCAGGGACGTGAGTTTAGGGTTCGCCGGCCGGTTCCGGTTCTTTCGGTGCGGTCCAGCCAGTGCGTTCCAACAGGCTGACGGCAAAGCGACTCGGGACCGCGAAATTCGACGCCTGGTTTTCGGTGAAGACCGCGAAGTTCACGCCGATGACGCGTCCTGATGGACCAAACAACGGCGCGCCCGAACCACCTTCCGCAGTCCGCGCGTCGTAAACGATGCGACGCGGGTCGAGGTCAGTGATGCTGCCCTGGGTCGTCAGCGGTTGAATTCGTTTGGTTTCGGCGAGATAAGCCAACTGAGCCATCGGCGTACCGTATCGTTGCTGAATTCCGCGTGACTCCGCGTCGTCAAGCAACGCCAGCAGTCGATCCGGCCCGGACGGATACCCCATCATCACGACTGTTTTGCCGACGGCGACCGCGTCGGGATCTGTTTCCAGCGGCAGAACGGGAAGCGTGTCCGGAATCTCGGGAATGTCGAGTTCGCAAATGGCGAGGTCGTCGCGCTGCCCGGCGACCTTGAACTTGAGCGGAATCGCCTGCGTGAAATCTGGAAAGTAGGCAATCAGTTTTTTGAGTCGTGGCTGCGCCTTGAGTCCACCGCTGATGCTTTGCGCGCGATCGTCGGCAATCCAAGGTTGGGCGATATGACGGTTCGTGATCACGAATCCCTGGCCGACGTAAAAACCGCTACCGACGAATTCATATTCCGCGACGGCGGCATTGCCGTCCGGAGTTAACGATTCAAGCGCGTTACCGCTCTGCACCGCGCTGCCGCTATCGTTCAACTGTGCTTCCGCGAAACGAAGCGGACGCCCAGTGCCGGTCTCAACAAAATAATATGAACCCGCGATCAGGCAAACGCCGCGGCCGTACTCACTGCGCAACTTCACCGCGAGCGAGAGACTGTCCTGCAGCTCTTTGGTCGAACGGCCGAGATCGCCCAGTTGAGAATTGGTCTTCTTGACCTGATCCTGCATCTGGCCGAGCTGCGCGCGCTGATCGTCGATCAGGCGGCGGCTGCGCTGGATCTCCTTGTACATCGCGAAGCCGAGATAAAGAACGCCGCCGACTAGCGCGAGCGCAATCGCCAGCGTGATCAATTTCGTGCTCGGATTGATCTCCCGCACGAGCTCGCGCGTGAACTCGCGAAGAAACACCTTCGCGTCGTCGCGGCGCGCGGTGGCGGCCGATTCGATCGCCGCAGCTTCGATAAAGGGCGCGACGTGGGTTTCGCGTGCGGCGGCTGGAACCACCGCCGGCAGGTCGCGCACGGGATAGAAATGCACCAGCAGATCCGAGTCAGCGACGCGCATTTCGTCACCGTCGCGGATCTCGGCGCCCGTTTCGACCGCCACGCCGTTCAGCGTCACCGGCAACGTTTGATTGACACTCGCGACCCGATAAGCGCCGCCGTTTGACCGCGCTAACTCGAGCAGCACGGCGTTCGCACCGTCCCGCGGAAGAGTCGACGCGCGGAGACGCAGGTCACAGCTTTCAGTAGTGCCAATCCGGATGTCGTCGTCGGTGAGGAGTTCGGTGTGCCGGTCTTCGCCCGAGGAGATGTGGATAACCAGGCCAGTTGCCATAAATGCTAAAAGCGCGAACCTCTCGACGCGTCATTCTACAATGAGTTAGCATGAATTCGAAACGAGGTTTGCTTGGCGAAGGCAGAGTTCATCGATGATTGCGAGCGATTGATGGAGTTGGCGCCGGTTGCGTCGGCGCGGATTCAGCGGCACGTGTTTGTTTGCACGGGCACGTCGTGTTCGGCGAACGACAGCCCGGCCGTGAAAGAAGCCTTCGAGCGCGAACTGAAAGGGCGTGGCCTGCAATATGGCAAGGTTTCGAAAGGTTGCAGTCCGGATGGGACAGTCGTGCTGACGGAGTGTGCTTCAGTTGGGTTTTGTGCGATCGGCGCGGCGGTGATGGTTTATCCGGACGGCGTTTGGTACGCGCAAGTGCGAGCCAAGGACGTGCCCGAGATCGTGGAAGAGCACATCGTTAACGGGCGCGTGGTGGAACGGCTGGCGTTGTTGCGTATCCCAAAACCATCCGTCTAATCCCTGGGTTTCCAACGTAGAACTGGTCTACGTGCCGCCCCAGCTTCATCGAGGCGTCCGATGCGCGTGTCGTGCGGCGCGTTCAAGACGAGTTCAGGATTTTCCACTGCCTCACGCGCGATCGATCTCATCGCGGCAATAAACTGATCGAGTTCCTGCCGGCCGACTGATTCCGTCGGCTCGATCAGCATCGCTCCCTGCACAATCAGCGGAAAATAAATCGTCATCGGATGAAAGCCGTAGTCGATCAAACGCTTCGCGATGTCGAGCGTGTGCACGCCCTTGCGCGACTGACGCTTGTCAGTGAAGACGACTTCGTGCATCGGCGGGCTATCGAACGGCTTGTCGTAATCGCTGGTGAGTCCTTCGGCGATGTAGCGCGCGTTGAGCACTGCGGCTTCGGTCGCTTCGCGCAAACCGTCGTTGCCGTGCGTCAGCGTGTAAGCGAGCGCGCGCAGCATCATGCCGTAGTTGCCGAAGAAGGCTTTCACGCGCCCGATCGACTTCGGCTGGTTGTTGTCGAGACGAAAACCGCCGTCGTTTTTGACGATGCGCGGTACGGGCAGAAACGGCTCCAGCTCCTTCGTGCAGCAACACGGCCCACAGCCTGGGCCACCACCGCCGTGCGGCGTCGAAAATGTTTTGTGCAGGTTCAGGTGAATGACGTCGACGCCCATGTCGCCCGGACGCGCGACGCCGACGAGCGCGTTCATGTTCGCGCCGTCCATGTAAACCAGGCCGCCGGCTTCGTGAACAATGTCGCAGATCTGCTTGATGTTTCGTTCGAACAGACCGAGCGTGTTTGGATTGGTCAACATCAGACCCGCGACGTCGCCGTGTGAGCACAGTTCGCGCAGGTGCTCGAGATCGGTAAGTCCTTCGCTGGTCGATTTGATCGTTTTGACGGAAAAGCCGGAGAGGTGCGCCGAAGCGGGATTGGTGCCGTGGGCCGAATCGGGAATCAGCATCGTGCGCCGGCCGGAACCGGCGGCGCCGTCACGCGCGTCCAGAAACGCGCGGATCATCATGATGCCCGTCATTTCGCCGTGCGCGCCCGCGGCGGGTTGCAGCGAGACGCCGGGAAGACCGGTGATTTCCGCGAGACATTCCTGCAATTCGTAGATGACTTGCAGCGCGCCCTGAATGTCTGCTTCATCCGCCAGCGGATGAAGGCCCGCAAAGCCGGCGATACGCGCGACGCGCTCGTTCAGACGCGAGTTGTACTTCAT
>Ga0081539_10001118_pt1 | contig 48678 bp, 40 predicted proteins | sample TabmetS4T2R2_FD_71023 | JGI IMG/M metagenome (GOLD analysis project Ga0081539, IMG submission 71023) | Tabebuia heterophylla rhizosphere microbial communities from the University of Puerto Rico - S4T2R2 | ecosystem: Host-associated > Plants > Roots > Rhizosphere ... | reverse complement strand
TCGCTCGACGCCTGGGATCTGCTACTCGGCGCTCCGGCGCTTACCGAGACGGGACTTGCACCCGTCGGAGAAGAACGGCGTGACGTAGACGCTACACTGTCCACGTCGTCACGACGCACCATGCACGAAATCTTATATCGGGACGCGGACCATGGCATGTCCGCCGTTGTCCTTGGCGAAGGCGGAAGGTCCGCGGCATATCGCAAACGTTATCCGGCGACGCCGACGGGACAGCTGACGCCAGTTCCTCCCAGCCCGCAGTATCCATCGGGATTCTTCGCGAGGTATTGCTGGTGATAGTCCTCGGCGTAGTAGAAAGGCGGCGCGGTCATCACCTCCGTGCTGATGCGATCGTAGCCGGCGGCGGTGAGCCGATCCTGATACGCCTGCTGTGAGGCTTGGGCCGCCTGCTGCTGCTCGGGTGAGAACGTGTAGATCGCCGAGCGGTACTGCGTGCCGACATCGTTGCCCTGTCGCATGCCTTGCGTCGGATCGTGATTCTCCCAGAACACCTTGAGCATCGCGTCGTACGACGTCACCTTCGGATCGAACACGACGAGCACGACCTCAGTGTGCCCGGTCATGCCGCTGCAGACTTCCCGGTAGGTCGGGTTCGGCGTGATGCCACCCGCATAGCCGACGGCGGTCGAATACACGCCGGGCGCCTGCCAGAACTTCTTCTCGGCTCCCCAGAAGCACCCCATGCCGAACACGGCCTGCTCCAGGTCAGCGGGGAATGGCGGCACAATGCGATGACCGTTGACGAAATGCGTCTCGGAAACGGGCATCGGCTCCTGACGCCCCGGCAGCGCCTGATCGGGTCTCGGCAGACGGAGCTTCATCGGACTGCTGAACAGCGCCATGACAACCTCGATTTGCGGCATGCGGGATTTCTTGCCGCGTTTACTTCTTTAGATGTCTGATCCGTTCCCGCCGTTTCAGTTTATTGCTGATCGCGGCGACGCGCGCCTGCGACTCGATCAGGTCCTCGTGCGGCGTGTTCGGGACGTCAGGCATTTCTCCCGCACGGTAGCTCGCCACTGGATTGAATCGGGTGCCGTTGCGGTGGACGGCCAGGTGGCGCCGCGCGCGGCCGTTCGCGTGCGGGAGGGCGCGGCGATTACCGTGGCCATTCCTTCGTCCGCCGTTCGCCGCGCCCGGCCGGAACCGGAACCGCTGCTCCTCGAGGTCCTCTACGAGGACAACGACCTGATCGCCATCAACAAGCCGGCCGGAATGGTCGTGCACCCCTCCTACAAACAGTATTCGGGCACGCTGCTGAATGCCGTCCTCGCCCGGGTCCACGACCGTATCGACGCACAACCGGGGATCCTCACCCGCCTCGACAAGGGCACCTCGGGCATCGTCATCGTGGCGCTGTCACCGCACGTCCACGCCGCGTTGCAGGACCAGGCACGACGAGGAGAAGTCGTGAAGGAATACCTCGCCGTCGTTGACGGGCGTCCGGACCCGCCATCCGGGCGGATCCGTTTTCCACTGACGCGCGACCCGGCCGATCGGCGCCGTGTGATCGTCTTACCGGCGGGAGCGCCTAGCGAAACGGCCTATGACACGATCGGAAGCCTCGACACCGAGGACGGCGTCATCTCCCTGATCCGATGCAGGCTCATCACTGGACGCACGCATCAGATTCGGGTACATCTCGAGGCCAGCGGCTGGCCCATCCTCGGCGATCCCCTGTACGGCCGACCAGCGGCCGAGCTGACGCGTCAAGCACTTCATGCGTGGCGAATCGGCTTCAGCCACCCGATCACGGGGCAGCGACACACCATCGTGGCGCCCCCGCCCACAGACATCCATGACATCGCAGGACCGCTCACCGATCGGCTGCCGCATGATGAATTCTTCGGCCGTGCTTGATCGGACGATTCCTGCTTGCGACACTGGGGATGTCCTTTGATTACTTCGAGTTGGAGGCAACGTCACCCCATGGCTCATCTGCGCCGAATCCACAGACACGCCGTTCTGACTGTTCTTGCGCTGGCGCTCACTGTTCCAGCCATCGCGCAGACAGGGCACACCGGATTACTCGACAGTATCCGCATCGACAACTTCGGCCGGGTGAGTGCGAACTACTTTCGTGGTGGTCAGCCGAGCGGTCATGACTACACCGATCTCGCGTCGCTTGGCGTGAAAACCGTGATCGATCTCCAGGAATACGGAGAAAAGAGCGAACCCGGGATGGTTGAGAAGGCCGGGATGAAGTACATCAACATCGGGATGAATACCCGGGTCAACCCGACCGAGGACCAGATCAAGCAGTTCCTGTCGATTGTGAACGATCCGGCGAAGCAGCCGGTCTACGTTCACTGCGCAGGCGGTCGCCATCGCACCGGGGTCATGACGGCGATCTATCGCATGACTCAGGAAGGCTGGGCGTCAGATGCGGCGTTCAAGGAAATGAAGCAATACCGCTTCGGCGCCGACTACCTGCACCCCGAATTCAAGAAGTTCGTCTTCGCGTATCGCCCGGTCACACCGGCCGCGACGACTCCGACGGTTCTGGCCACGGCGATCGTTCCGCCCGCGAATTAGGTAGCTAGGTTGCTGGGTAGATGGGTGGCTGGGGCAAACCGCCCCCAGCTACCTTGCAACGAACCCCGCTGACCCAGCGACCCAGAAGCGAAGCGACCAGCTACCCAGCTACCCTGATCAGCGGCCGCACCGCCGCCATCAGCGCGAGCACGGCGCCGAACGTCACCACGATCGTCGCACCCGTAGGCAGATCGAGCACCAGCGACAGATATACCCCCAGCGCCGACACGATCGTCCCCATCGTCCAGCCGATGGCGAGGCGCGTTCCCACCCGATCCGCGTAGAGCATCGCCGCAACCGATGGAACGATCAGATAGCAGAACACCAGCAGGACGCCGGCAATCGACACCGACGAGGTGACGACGAAGCCGAACGACGCGTAGAAGAGAAAGTCCCAGAAGCGAACCGACAGACCGGCGGCTTCCGCCTTCTCGTGGCTCATGGAGATGGCGAGAAATTTCTTGCGGAAGACGTAGTGGAAGAGGCCGATCGCACCGTAGAGCGCCGCCGTTTCGCCGACCTCGGCCCACGACACCGCGAGGATATTTCCGACGAGCATGTCCTTGAGATGCTCGCTCTCGGAGGTCGCCTTGCTCATGGCGAGAATCGACGCGGCCGAGGCGACGGCATAGCAAATCCCGATCACGGCTTCCTGCGGGATGCGCGCACGATGACCACGGATGGTCGAGAACACCGCCGCGCCAATGAACGTGAAACCGAGCGATATCCAGTAGACGCTCGGCGCGTGCGGATCTCCACCGGTGAGCGGGAGCAGGATGGCGATCGCGGCGCCGAGCGCCGCGATCTGTGCGAGCGAGAGGTCGACGAAAATCACGCCGCGTTCGACGACGTGGACGCCGAGATAGGAGTGGATCCCGGTCAGGATCAGGCTGGCGACGAATGGCGCCGCCAGGAACTGGAGCATCGCGGAATCCATCAGCGCGTACCGGTGTCGCCCACCTTCTTCAAGGCTGCCGCGAGCAGATTCAGGTCGTAGTCGAACAGCTTGAAGTAGTCGGTGATCTCCTTCACCCCGCCAACCGATGGCGGCATCACCAGCACCTCGGCGCCGGTGGCGCGTCCGATCGAATTCGGCGTTTTCAGATCGAAGTAGGGCTCGACGAGCACGACCTTCACGTTCTGCGCCTTCATCTCGTTGATCAGATCGAGCGTATGCTGCGGCGTGGGTGGAATGCCGGGGCGCGGCTCGACATAGCCGATGACGTTGAGGCCGAACCGCTCGGCGAAATTCGGGAACGACCGGTGATAGGTGACGACCTTGAGTCCCTTGTATGGAGAGAGCATCGCCTGCCATCGCTTTTCCGCCTCGGAAATACGGTTCGAGAAGTCGGCGGCCCGCTGCGAGAACAGGGCCCTGTCCGCGGGATGCAGCTCACCGAGCTTGTCGGCGATCTCGCGCGCGACGATCTTGCCGTTCTCCGGATCGAGCCAGTAATGCGGGTTGCCAGCGGGGTGCACGTCGCCCATGGCACGCGTGATCTGGCCCTGCGGGATCTCCAGGATCCGCGCCTGCGTCGACGCGTCGAGGTAGCCGGCCCCGCCGACCTGGATCTTCGCGTTCCGACTCTGCGTGATGAGCGGCGGCAGCCAGGCGAGCTCGAGCTCCCGGCCGACGACGATCAGCAGGTCCGCCTTCTGCAGCTTGAGGATGAAGCTCGGCTTCGCCTCGACGAAGTGTGGATCCTGGTAACCGCGCGCGATCGATTCGACGGTGATGCGATCGCCGCCCACCTCGCGAGCGATCGCGGCGAGGTCTTCGGTGGTCGTGACGACGGTGAGTTTGCCTTGCGCGTGTGCAGGACCCGCCGCGATCAGCAGCAGGCCGAGCATCGCCGGGAGAATTCGTAATTTCATAATGACCCCATCAACACACAGGTCCGGCTGAAGCCGGACACTGCGGCGCTAGAACGGATGCGCGCCATGCGCGCCGATCGAAAACAGGAACTGGAACAGCAGCTCGTTGGCTGGAGTGTCCTCGTCGCCGAAACGGATGCGCCGATACTGACCGCGAATCTGACTGAACTCGCTCGGCCAGAAGGTCAGCACGACCGCCCCTCCGCGGTCATGCACCGACGCATCGTCGGCACGATCCGAGTTGTCGTAGCGCGCACCCGCGAACCATCGCCGCCCGAATTGGTAGTCGCCGGACACGTAGTAGCCCATTGCGCGCTGCGTGCTTCGCGGCTGCTCGCGACGACTCCAAATCAGTTCGGTTCGCCCCACGAGCGAGTGATAGATCGACCGCTGCAGCGGCCGCCAGCGGAGGGTGGCGTCGACGCCCCACAGATCGGTGACGAAACGACCCACGTCGATGCCCCTCCTGACGCCCGAGTCGTTGTGGCCTCTCGAATACGACGCCCCGAGATCGATGTTGGTGTTCTCGGTGATGTCCTGGTAGCCGCGCAGACGCCCCACATACGCGAGGTCGCCTCGCTTGTTCGACTGAAACAGATCGCCGGAGTCGCCGCGATAGACCTGTCCGGTCGCTTCGAGGAAGACCCACGGGTTCGGGATCAACCGCGCCGCGGAGATGCCCGCATCGCTGATCCCCTCCTCACCGCCCAGCAGGTTGTTGATGACGAGCGGCCGGTCGGTCCACGGCAGCACATGGTTGTGCAGCGTGTTGACCTTGCCGAAGGCCGCCCGCTGCTTGCCGACTTTCACGAGCAATCCGCCGGGAATGGCGGGAAAAGTGAGGTAGCCCTCTTCCAGTTCCACGCCCTCCTGGCCGAAGGCGAGGAAGAAGTCGGCGCGGGCGTACGGGTCGACAATGGCCTGGAACGCAGCCTCCGCTTCGTGCATCTCGAGCGGGGGCGAAGGGTCGAGCGGATTACGACCGGCGGCGCCGAGGAAGTCGCCAATGACCGCAATATCCGGGTTGAAGACCTTCGACGCCGCGGCCGCGGCGCCATAGATCGGAAGCTGGCCAGTCGGACCGCCTGCGCCGGCAGCCCCGGGCGGCACTTCGGCCGTCGGCTGTTGCGGCTGATTTCCGCCCGCTTGCGGTGCTGCCGGTGCCGGAGCCTGACCCTCGATCGCGGAGAGCTTCGTCTCCAACGCCGTCAGTCGATCTCCGTACTGTTTCTGCAGCGTCTGGAACTCCTGGCGCAGCTGATCGATCGCCTGCCGCAGCGCCTGTGCGTCTGGCGTTTGTGCGTCCGCCGCACGTGGCGCACCGAGCAGCGCGAGCGCGATGCCGCACGCAAACACGAACTGAAAACGTCGCATCAATCCTCCCGGGAAAAAGGAATCAGGAATCTGAATTCGGGAATCAGGGCTGGGCCAGGACTCAGGACGGCAACCATCAGGCATCAGGCCTGATTCCTAAACCAGCCCTGAATCCTGATACCCGATTCCTGATTCCTGACCTATGCGACGGGCGGTGCGCGTGAAGGAAGGTTGAGACGGTCGGCCGAATGAATCGCGATGAACAGCGCGTTCGATCCGGCGCTCTGACCCGACGGCGCCCGCTCATGACGCGCCTGACGGGCACCATCAATCCGGAAGCTCTGAAGCCAGTGGCAGATCGCGCAGTGCACGATCGGTGCGGCGGCAGCCGTGCGAACCAGCCGCTCGTGATGCGCTGAATGATTGTGCGTGACGGGGACCGTGAAGTCGGGATCCTCCGAATCGACGTGCCACGAGCCGGTCGTCCCCAGGAAGGTGAGGAGGATGAGGGCCAGCGCGGTCACGCGCGATCGACAGATCGATCGACGAAGCACGGCCATATGTCAGCGTAGTGAGCCCGCCACTCGTGTGTCAAGCCGGTGCCAGAACCGTTCCACATCGATGTGTCCTGATCGATTGACAGCTCACAGCACTCGCCACAACTGAGCTAGCGCATCGCGGCCAAGCTGGATCCCCGCCGGAATCAACAGCGCAGAGCCGGCAATGATCACGGCGTCGACCAGCGATCGCATCCGCGGCAGGTGAAGCCAGCGTTCGATGGTCGCCAGCAGGGGAATCGCGAGCAGCGCGGGCGTGATCATGGCCAGCCATCCTGCCACGGCACCGGGCCAGCCAGCCGCGAAATATCCCACCGCCACGACATAGGCTCCGACCGGTCCTGGAGAGGCGCGACCAATGAGCACCGCCTGCGTGAGCTGCTCGTCGCTCATCAGCCGGCGCGTTTCGACGAAGTCCTGACGGATCTGCGGGAGAGAGGCCAATCCGCTGAACGACGTGAGCGTGGCCTTGACCAGCAAGACATAGACGACGAACACCATCATGGCGGTGCTCCAGCGGTTGTGCGCGTTGTTGGCTGTCCATCTTCCCGTGACGGGTCGTGCATCGGGCGCATGAAAAGCCCGACCGCCGACGCAATGAGCAGCACACGCACCGGTGTCAGTCCCACGAAATACAGCGTCAGCGCACCGGCAAGCATGGCAACGACGCGGATACGCGCGCGGGAGCGGAGGTACGGCTTCAGCAAGCTCCACGCGGCCACGAACAGCAGCACGCACGCGACGAGCATTCCAACGGCGAGTCCGGCTTGAACCATGCGATACGTGGCGACGCGCACCAGCGCCGCGCTCATGAGGAAGATGATGATCGAGCTCGGAACCGATGCCGCCGCCAGAGCCACGGCGCTGCCGCGCCACCCGCGAAGACGCCAGCCCGCCGCGGTGCAATACGCCAGGACGTTCGTCCCCGGCGTCAACCGCGAAACCGCAACGATCACGCCGTTGGTGGCTCCGGTCATCCAGCCACGGGCCACGAACGTGCGGCGCATCAACTCCATCGCCGCGTACCCGCCGCCAACCGTCCGATTGACGTCCCGCGCCACGATCCAGCCAAGCTGACCGAGAGGAGTCACGCGCGCAATGTTATGGCACCCCAGCGCCCGGACGTGCGCGCCGGGGACGTGGCAAGTGCCTTTACCCAGCTACCTATCCGCCCAACAACCTAGCCACCTAAAACGCCCGGGAGCCGGCTCTGCTATCCTCGATTCCATGCAACGACTCTCCGCGGTTGCTGCCCTGCTGCTCGTTTACAGCATTGTTCGCACACCCATCGATGCGCAGGTGCGGCCGCTCTACGACCTCGGCGCTTCAGGTTTGACGCAAGTGCTCGAGCGGCTGCAGACGACGGCCAGCGTGCTGCACACGGGAGCACATCCCGACGACGAGGATTCGTCGTTCCTGGCACGAGCGGCACGGGGCGATCACGCCCGCGTCGGGTATCTGGCGCTCAATCGTGGCGAGGGCGGACAGAACATCATCGGCCCCGAATTGTTCGATGCCCTCGGCGTGATTCGCACCGAGGAGCTGCTGCAGGCGCGCCGATTGGATGGCGGCGAACAGTTCTTCACGCGCACCTTCGACTACGGGTTCTCGAAATCGCGCGACGAGGCTGCGGCGAAGTGGAACGAGCGCGACGTCCTCGGCGACATGGTGCGCGTGATCCGCATGTTCCGGCCGCTGGTGATCTACTCGCGCTTCAACGGGACGCCGGCGGATGGGCACGGTCATCATCAGCTGGCCGGCTATCTGACCCCGCTTGCCTACAAGGCCGCTGCAGATCCCACTCAGTTTCCGGAACAACTGAAAGAGGGATTGCGACCATGGCAGGCTCGCAAGCTTTATCGCGGCGTCGGCTTTCGCCCGGACCCGGCCAATCCCGCGACGACGGAGGTCCAGACGGGCGTGTTCGACCCGGTGCTCGGACGGACCTACAACGAGATCGCGGCTGAAGGCCGCAGCCAGCACAAGTCGCAGGAGATGGGATCGATCGAGCCGCGTGGTCCTGCCGTGTCAGGGCTGCGCTTCGTCGAGGGAGCGGTGCAGGCGCGCTCGCCGGAACAGTCGATCTTCGACGGTCTCGATGTAACGGTGCGGGGCCTGGGTTCGCTCGTCGGCTTGCCCACGGGTGCGATTGAAACCGAGCTCGAGGACATCGCGAACGCGGCGGAACGCGCGCTCGATGGGTACGACGCGCGTCAGCCGCAGACGATCGTGCCCGCACTGGCCACAGGACTCCGCTTCACACGCCAGGCACGCGCGGAGCTCAAGTCGGCCGGAGGATCGGCAGATGCCCGCGGCGACGCGGACTTCCTGCTCGCGCGGAAGGAAGAAGAGTTCGCCGACGCCCTGCTTCGCGCGGCCGGAGTCGTGATCGATCCGCTTGCGGACCAGGAGACTGTCGTCCAGGGTGGCTCGGTCAACGTCGATGTGCGCACGTTCGCCGCGAACCCGGCGGCCGTGAAGATCGTGGGCGCCACGGTCCCGGCGCCGGAGCGATGGAAAGTCGAGGCCGCACCGCCGGTGCGTACGGACGCCACTCAGTTCCGACGCGAGACTCCCACGGCCGTCTCCAGTTATCGCCTCACCGTGCCTGCAGATGCGCCGGTCACGCAGCCGTACTTCCTGGTGCAGCCGCGCGACGGCGACAAGTACCGGTGGCCGGAGAGCGCGCCGAAGAGTATCCCCTTCGATCCGCCCGTGCTGACGGCGGTGGTCTCGCTCGAGATCGGCGGTATCCCGCTCACCGTGTCGCGGCCGGTGCAATACCGATTCGGCGACCGCGTGCGCGGCGAGCTGCGGCGCGACCTCAATATCGTTCCGGCGGTGACGGTAGGTGTCGACAGTCGGCTGATGATCGTACCGACGGGATCGGGCGCGAATCAGCAACGGCTCGTCGTGCGCGCAAGGAGCTTTTCATCACAGCCGGTGAATGGAACGCTGCGACTCCGGCTGCCCCAAGGGTGGACCGCCACACCAGCCGAGACGCCGTTCGCGTTGAAGGCGGAGGGCGACAAGACGTCGGCTGCGTTCGTCGTGACCACACCCCCGGTGCGAACCGCCGGCAAGTACGCCATCACGGCCGAAGCAGTCGTGAACGGCAGCACGTTCACGCGCGATGTGCAGGTGATTTCGTATCCGCACATCCAGACGCATCGCGTCTACAGCCCGTCGGACGTGACGGTGCAGGTCTTCGATCTGAAAGTGACGCCGGTGAAGGTCGGCTACATCATGGGCAGCGGCGATCAGGTGCCCGAGGCGCTGCGGCGCATGGGCGTCGACGTCGCGCTCATCGACGAGGACCTGCTCGCGACCGGCGACCTCTCCCGCTTCGACACGATCGTCGTCGGCATTCGCGCCAGCGAGGCACGGCCGGAGTTCGTCGCCAACAACGCACGCCTGATGCAATACATGGAACGTGGCGGGACGCTCATCGTGCAGTACCAGCAGGGCGAGTACGAAGCGCGGAACCTGCCTCCGTATCCCGCGCAGGCGCCGATGAACTCACGCGTGACCGATGAAACCGCGCCAGTCGAAATCCTCGCTCCCACTCACCCGGTGTTCACGTTCCCCAACCGCATCACCGATGCGGACTTCAATGGCTGGGTGCAGGAACGAAACCTGTACGCGTTCAACAGCTTCGATGCGAAGTACACAGCGCTGCTCGAATCACACGATCCCGGCGAGACGCCGCAGCGCGGCGCCGAGGTCTACGCCGAGGTTGGCAAGGGCCAATACGTCTACACCGCGTATTCGTGGTTCCGACAACTACCGGCCGGCGTTCCTGGCGCGTATCGCCAGTTCGCCAACTTGATCAGCCTGTCGAAGGCGCCTCGCGGGCGGTGAGATCGCGGGAACTCAACGGACCACCGCCCGATCGCCGGACGCCAGCGGTGCGTGAGCGCACAGCCAGTCGAGCAGCTCCTGCTGCGAGCGGGTCCCCGTTCGCTTGAACGCGTTCTTCAGATGGTTGCGAACCGTCTGCGGGCTGATGCCGAGCAGTTGCGCGATGGCGGGCACGCGTTTGTGCTGCAGGAGCAACGACGCGATCTGCCATTCTCGCGGCCCCAGCCGTGTATCGGCCGAGCCGAGCACCAGCACCTTCCGTGTGGGGACGGCGGGATTCGCCACGAGATACCGCAGGATCGCGAAGCGCACGGTGGCTTCGAGCTGCCGTTCGTCGATCGGCGCCATGATGATGCCCGCCGCGTCGACTTCGGCCGCCTGTCGCAGCAGGACGGGATCGATATGGCGCACCAGGAACACGGCAGCCGTGCCGCAGCTGCGCCGTAAGGTCCACGCCAGCTCCATGGCCATGGGATGAAGTTCCGCGACCAGCAGCTGGACGGCGCAGTCGCGATCGCGCTCACTGCTTCTTATCTGATCGACCACGAACACGCCACGCCGCACCAGCGTCGCGCGCACCTGCGCCGCCTGGCGATGGTCCGCAATCGACACGAGCGCGCGAAGAGCCGTACTTCTCGATTCCACGTGATTCCTCAACGCACCGAATAAACGCGGCCTCTCAACCTGTCGCGCACCTTTTCAATCAGCGCGTCGAGGCTGAACGGCTTGAGGACGACACCGGCCGACTCGCGCTGACCCGATATCAACAGCAGGCGCAACCGCGGATCGATGCCCACCAGAAGGCGGTACAAGTCACTACCGGTGCCATCGGGGAGAGCGGCCTCTGACACAAGGAGCGCCACCGTGCGCGTCGCCTCGTCGAACCGTGCACACGCGTCGGTGGCCGTGGTCGCTTCGATGACGCTGTATCCAAGCCGTCGCAGCGCGACGGCCATCAGCAATCGGACGTCGTTCTCCGGTTCGACGAGCAGAATCGTTGTGTGTCGTGTCGTCATCGCGGCTCGTCGTCGAGTGCAGCGCTGATGTAGTCGACGCCTGCGGATTTCGCCACCAGGCGCACGTCGAAGTAGGGCGGCACGGCCGCTGACTGCATCAGCGCCAGCAGACGATAGAAGCGTTCAGAGCGGATCTGCGCGCGGAAGAGGGACTCGTCGCCCCACTCTTCCATGTAGTGAAGGGTGTCGGGATCTTCGAAGTCGATCGCGACATAGGCCCGAAGACAACCGCTGGTATTTCGTGCTTGCACGGCCAACCCGTGCAGCGCGGTCGCGGCGGTCCATCCGCGGCCGCGGCCTGCGAAGAGGATCATCGACAAGTGCAACATGCCCTCGGTAAGAGCACGCGCGCTGCCAGATCTCCACGCAGCCAGATCGGTTGATTAAGTAGTTGGTGTGGGCCGACTTGCAGACGCAGTCGAACAAAACGCAATCGCACGATGAGCGCGATCGGCCCCGGAATACCGGGGGCAACCCGGTTGGCCGTGGCCCCGCCCTGAGCGAAGCGAATCGAAGGGAATCACGGCTTGGGCCGTCGCAGCTCCAGCTTGGCCATGCGATCCTCGAGCGTGCTCGGCTTCAGTCCGAGAAGTTCGGCGGCGCCGCCGCTTCCTCGTACGCGCCATCTGGTGCGCTCGAGCACCGTCCGTATGTGCTCGCGTTCGACGTCGTCGAGGCGCGTCGGCGTACGTGTTCGCGTGAGCTTCGACTGAGGAATGTGAACGTTCAGTTGCCGGCCGGACGCGATGATCACGGCCCGCTCGACGGCGTTGCGCAGCTCGCGCACGTTGCCCGGCCACGGATATCGCTGCAACGCCTCCATGTGTTCTTTCGGGATCGACTCGATGCGCTTGCCCATCGCGCGCGCGAACTCGTCGACGAACGCCCAGACCAGCGTCGGGACGTCCTCCGGCCGCTCGCGCAGTGGAGGCACGCGGATCGGAAACACATTGAGGCGGTAGTACAGGTCCTCGCGGAAGGTTCCGTCGTTGACCATCTGTTCGAGATCGCGGTTCGTCGCCACCACGATTCGAACGTCGATCTTGATTGGACGCGAGCTTCCGAGCCGTTCGATCTGACGTTCCTGCAGAACCCGCAGCAGCTTGACCTGGACGTCGGCGGGCAGCTCACCGATTTCGTCGAGGAAGATCGTCGACCCGTCCGCCACCTCGAAGCGCCCGGTTTGACGGACGAGCGCTCCTGTGAACGCGCCCTTCTCGTGTCCGAACAATTCGCTCTCGATGAGCGCCGTCGGAATCGCCGCGCAATTCACGCGCACCATGGGTCGGGCCCGCCGCGGACTGCGCTCGTGGATGGCGGAGGCAATCAATTCCTTGCCCGTTCCCGTTTCCCCGAGCACCAGCACGGTCGCAGCAGTCGGCGCCACCTGGTCGACTTCGTTGAGCACGCGATGAATGGCGTCGCTGTTCCCGAGGACGGCGACCGGTCCACGACGTTCGGTCGCTTCGCGTCGCAGGTAGATGTTCTCTTCCTCGAGCCGATCGCGCAGCTTCGCGTTCTCGTCGAGCGCCTGCCGCAGTTCGCTTTCGGTGCGTGTGCGCGCCAGCGCACCGGCAAAGACCTGCGCGATCAGGGAGAGACGGTTGATCGTTGCCTCGGGCCATGTACGGGCGCGACGTGTGGAGGAAAACGTCAGACAGCCCAAACCGCGACCCGACGACATCAGCGGAAGGCACACGGCAGACTTGGTTCCGACGCGCTCGAAGTGCTCGCGATCGGGCATGTCCGCCGGCAGTTCGTCGAGACTGGAAAACGCCACGAGCTCTCCCGCCGCGGTCTTGGAGCGCGACCAGGGCCACCACGTGACAGCCGTATAGCGTGGCACCGGCACCGGAGGCACATCGGGACGCGACCACGAGTGCGTGAAGACGAGACCTCCGTCGACGAGCTGCAACAGCGTGCTGCGGTCGACGTCGAGCGCCTCCACGAGACGATGCTGCGCGTCTTCGATCGCGCCGTCGATCTGCTCCGAATCGAGCGTCACGAACTGCGACGCCACGTCGCCGATGATCGACTCGAACCGCAGGCGATCGGCGACTTCCTTGTTCAACTGGGCCTGCGCGTGCCGCCCCGACAGCGTCGCCGCGAGCACCTGGGCGATGAGCTTCAGCCGGTGCACGATGCCCGGTTCCCATTTGCGCTCCTCACGCATGACGGCGAACGTCACCACGCCAATCGTGCGACCGGAGACGATGAGCGGCACGCCGACGTGCGATTTGACGCCAACCGCCTTCAGCTGCGCGACGTCGGGCAAATCCGGCGGCAATTCGTCGAGGCTCGAAATGACGAGCGTCTCTCCACGCATAATCCTCGCAGCGAGCGTCGGAAACGCGGTGGCTGAGGACCGCAGGAGCGGATCGATCGGAGGGAACTCCGGCCGGCTCCAATAGTGCCGCAGGACGAGATCGCCGCCCTCCACTTCGAACAGGGAGCTGCGGTCGACATCGAGCGCCTCGACCAGCCGTCGCTGCGCGTCGACGATGGCGCTGTCGATGAGGACCGGGTCCAGATTCACGAAATGCGAGATGAGATCGGCCACCAGCGTTTCGAACTGCAGGCGATCGTCGACCGCCTCGTTCAATTCGTTTTGCGCACGTCTGCCGGCCAGCGTCGCCGCGAACACCTCCGCAACCAGACGGAGGCGGTTGACGACTTCAGGCGGCCACTGGCACTCGTCACGAAGGCGGTCGAATGTCACCCCGCCGATCGTGCGGCCGTCGACGACGAGGGGAAGGGCGACGCTCGATTTGGTCCCCATCGCCCTCAGGCGCACGAGGTCGGGAATGTCGGGAGGCAATTCGGCGAGCGAGGAGAACACGACGGTTTCGCCGCGTATGACTTTGGCGGCCAGGACGGGATACGCGGCTGTCGCCGTCGGAAACGATTCGTCGATCGGCGGAAATTCGGGCCGGGACCAGTAGTGCGTCATGGCGAAGTCCGCGCCCGATTCCTGAAAGAGCGCGCTGCGATCGACGTCGAGCGCCATGACGAGGCGGTGCTGTGCGTCGACAATGGCGCTGTCGATCAGCACGGGGTTGAGATTCACGAAATGCGAGATGAGGTCAGCGACGAGGCTCTCGAAGCGCAGGCGATCGTCGACCTCTCTCGCGAGCTGCTCGTGCGTGCGCCTGCCACCGAGCACCGCCGCGAACACCTCCGCGACGAGCTTCAGGCGATCCACGACGTCAGGTGCCCACGTGCGCTCCTCGCGAAGAATGCTGAACGTCACGACGCCGATGATGCCGTCCGACAACGTGAGCGGCATGCAGACGAGCGATTTGGTTCCAAGCGCTCGCAGCTGCGCGGTGTCGGGAATTTCTGGAGGAAGTTCGTCGAGGCTGGAGATGATGATCATTTCGCCAGCGAGGACCCTGGCCGGCAACGTCGGAAACCCTCGTGGCGAGGCGCGATAGCGCTCGTCATCGGGCGCGAACTCGGGTCGGCTCCAGTAGTGCGTCAGAACCAGTTCGTCTCCCGAACGCTGAAAAAGCGCGCTCCGATCGAGATCGAGTGTCTCGACCAGACGCCGCTGCGCATCGGTGATCGCGCCGTCGACCAACTCCGGTGAAAGGTTCACGAACCGGGCAATCAGATCAGTCACGAGGGCTTCGAACGGCAGGCGATCGTCAACCGCGGTCGTCGGGAGCGCCGATTGAAGGGAACCGTCGGTCTCCACCGCGCGCATCATACGCCCGCGCCATGACGACGGCGCACACGATCGTGAGGAATCGTGCAGCCTGATTTAGACGTCCGATCGGCCCGGCGAAATCGAGGCAGGCGTCGGACTGCGGACGATGTGTGCAGCCGGGTGGACCAGGTCCGGGTGCCGCGCAGCAAAGCGGCGGAGCGGTTCGACCGGCAGGCGACCGTATGCGTCGGTCCCGCTGAAACTCCAGGGCCACGCGCCCGCGTAGCCGTAGCCGACGGCGAACTCCAGATACTGTTCGAGTGTCGTCGGCGGCGGCGACGCGTCCGGCGGATGCCGCTCGGGCGCGTTGCCGGGGAATTCACCCAGGATCACCGCACGACGCACGCCGAGCTCGGAGCGCGCCATGCCGAACAGATCGGGATCGGTCTGCGGGCGGGTCACATCGGGATACGAATGCACCTGCAGCACATCGAGCCCCATCGCATCGTCGTCCCAGGCCCACAGGTTCCGGAGACGCGCACATCCAATCGTGGCGAGGGCCGTCGAGTACTCGTGAACGACGTCGCTCAGCGACGCGACCAGCTCGGTGACGGCCTCGAACGGCAACGGACGCGCGACGTGTGAGCTGACGTCGAGCTCCCACTCGTCGATGACGAAATCCGGCTCGTTCATCAGCTCATAGGCGAGCACGCTCGAGCCGAGATCGGCGCGCTCACCCTGCGGACCGTAGCGCCGCACGATCGGAACGAATACACGTTGGAGGAGCGCGGCGCGGCCTGCATCCGCACGCAGCACGCGGGAGCGCCCCTGCGGCAGGCGCGCCTCGAGCAGCGCGCCGGTGGCGGGATCCGCGATCGTGTCGCGGACGCCCTCGAACATCCAGCGGTGATCGAGCAGGACGAAATCGATGCGAACACCGGCGTCGCGCGCGATCTCGAGTGCAGCGTCCATGTCGGGAAAGACATGCGGATCGAGGCCGCTCGGCAGCCCGCCTTCGTCATAGACGATGCCGGAGCGGCCGTCGCAGAAGACGAACCAGCGAACCGCGGTGAAACCAAGCGAAGCGATGTCGGCGAAGTCGCGCGCGATCGCGGCGCGTCGCGTGGAGACGCCCAGGTGCGAGCCCCAGACGTTGGCCCCGAAATCGAGGCCATAGAAGATCGTCGTGCCGTCGGTGGACCAGGGGTAATTGCAACCGTGGATATACGTCATCGGTCGTCAACGCCCAATTCCCAACGTCTGACGCCCGTCCAACTCCCAAACCGTTTTCGAGAGATCTTGGGAGTTGGGAGTTGGCTCCGTCGAAGAGAGTTGGGAGTTTGCGAGTTCACCTCGCCTGCATGACCTCCAGGTACTTGTCCACCAGCGCGCGCTCGCTGCCGCGATAGGCCGACGCATAACGCCGTATCTTCGCGCGATCGACGTTCGACAGCGTCTGCCCCGCCCGCACGACTTCGTACTGCGCGAGCACGGCGGCAAACAGCGCTTCTCCGTCTGTCGGCTGACGCTGCAGATACGTATCGAGCAGCGGCACGGCGTCGGCATGGCGCCCCATCACGACGTAGGCCATCGCCAGACGCCGGACGATCTGATCGTCGGCCGGCGCGCGCGCATACGCGAGCTTGAGAATGTCGATCGCCGATCCGGGCTGGCCGTCGCGCATCCGTGCATCCGCCGCGAGCGCATAGACTTCGTTGGGACGGGGCTCGCTGCCGATCGCGTACTGCCACACTCCGGCTGCATCGCGATCTTTACCCGCTGCCGCGAAACACGCGCCCAGATAGAACGCCGCCGGGAAGAATTCGCGACGCGGTCCCGCCGCGAGCTGCAGCTGCGTGGCCGCTTCGTTGAGCTGTCCCTTCGCATAGAGCTCCATGCCGCGCAACAGCTGCGCGACCACCTGATCTCCCGCCGAGAGCGCTTCGAGGGCCGCAGGGCCGTATCGACCGGCGCGCGCCTCGGTGAGTGCGGACCCCAGCGTCGGCGACCGCTTTTCTACGGCGGCGAGGATCGGGTCGACAACGTCACGCCGCAGCACGGCGTCGCGATCGAACTTCGAGACGAGCGGCTTGAACGTGATCGCCAGCGGCGTCGACGTCGACGTCGCTGTGCGCTCGAGAATGAACGGACGCGTCAGGATGCTGACCGTGGCGCCGTTGCGGACGACGCGTGCGCGTGCGACATATCGGCCGGGCGGCAGCATGCTTGCCGCAACCATGCCCTGCGCGACGCGCCAGGCTGGCTGCGACCCCGCCGCGAGCTGCGCGGTGGCGCTCGCCAGTGCGGGGCCATCCGGATCGTCGGCCACTTCGATCGTCACGTTGGCGCGATCGAAGGTGGTCGCGGCCGTCGAATACAGCTCGACGTAGGCAGCGAGACTGTCGGTCGTCACGTGCGGTTCCACCGCCGCGCGCAACCCTTGACCCGCCGCGGTTGGCATGTTCCCGAGAAACAGATCGCCGAGCGCGAGCTCCTCGCCGGCCATCTTCCACGCGTTGACCTCGCGGACGATGCTGCCGCGACGCCCTTCCTCATCGACCACCGCCAGCCGCAGTTCGTAGATGCCCGGCTCCACGACCACGCCGCCCACGAACTCCAGCGGTGCGCTGTTGCTGCCGCTGACGGGCGACAGGGTGCGCTTCTCACCAAAGCTTCCGGCCACCCTGCCTTCGCGATCGATCAGGATGTAGCCGACGCCGAACGGCGCCGGCATCGCGCCCGCCTGACCGACGTCGGCGACGACCATCAGACGCACCTTGCCGCCAGCGGGATCCTGCTGCGCAAACGTGGTCGCCCGCAACGGCACGCCCGAAATCGGAAACGGCGACGACAGCGCTTCGCGCAGGTTCTCTTCCGTCGATCGTCGTTTGCGCGTGGCAGCGGAGAGGACGAATGCCTGCCGCGAACGGATGATCGCAGCACGACGGCCGACTTGCACGTCGATGCGACGACGGGTGCCCTCGCGATCGTTCGCCTTCTGCTCGACGCCGAGCAGGTAGTACGCGGAGATCTCCGACGCCAGTCGATCGAAGATCGTCTCGCCCGTACCCGCGACGTGATACAGCGAACCGCGGGCCATCGTCGCGAGGTTCTGCAGACCGGTCATTTGGATCTGCCGGTCGTCGAACGGGGTCGGCGACTCCTGCGCCACGGTCACGTCGCCGCGCTCTCCATCGAGCAGCAGGACGTTCATCGACACCCGCGCGATCGCCGCCAGCCGCACGGCTTCGTCGAGCTCGTTCAGGCTGTCGACAGCGAGCCCTTCCGACAGGAGAATCAGCGACTTGGGACCGTCGACCAGCGCGAGCTGCTCGAGCATCTGCTGCAGACCGCGCAGCGACTGATCGGCATCCTCTCGTGCGCGATGCGCGACCTGCGAGGCTTCGTCGATGATGTCGCGCTGGCACTGCTCGAAGTTACCGACGCCGCCGAAGCGACGGCATTCGCGCGTGGTCACCGTCGACAACGTCACCTGGTCGCGTTTATCCGAGATCCGGATCGCCTCGGCGACGCCCATGTTGAAGCGGGTCGGATCGGAGCGAACGCCATGGCCGATCAGCGACTGCATCGCCAGGCGCAGCTTCAAGCGATCGGTCGTGAACCCGACGCGCGGTCCCGGCTCCGGGTAGGCGACGAACGCAATCTGATCGAGCGGGCTCAACTTGTCGAGAAACTTCTCCGCCGCATTCATGACCGCACGGATCGATCCGGGACGGATGTTGATCTGATCGATGGCGAGGATGATCTGCCGTCCCTGGGGAGCGGTCAGGTTGCTCGTGAAGTAGGTTTCTGTCTTGTCGTTGACCTGCTTCTTCGCGCTTTCGACGTCGTATTTCACCAGCTCCGCGGACACGACGCGGCGCTGCTCGCCGTCGATCTTGACGGTGAAGTCGGCGGCGTGAAGGTCCTCGATGGGTCGGCCGCGGCTGTCGACGACCGCCACGTCGATGGCGATGAGGTCGACGCCCGTACGGAACGTAGGCCCCTGAACGGCGTCGGAGGCAGGCGTCTGGGTCTGCGCGATCGCAGCCGTCGCGCCGCACAGGAACATCACGGCGATGAGAAAGTGCCTCATGCCGGCGGATCTTAAGGGGGGAAGGGGGTCAGGGGATAGCGGGAAGTGCTGTCTCAGGCATAAGGCATCAGGGATGAAAAGACGCGCTACAGGATGGCATCCAGGAAGCTTGAACCCACATTGAGGCAATCGAATACGTGCAGGCCAAGGCGAGACGCGAGCTCCACGCACACCTCGGTGCCGCGGCAGCTGTTGCCGTGTGCATCGAGACGCGGCGAGTAGGTCCCGATTCCGAGCTGCCGATTGACGACCGCGATCACGCCGCCGCCGACGCCGCTCTTGGCCGGGACGCCGACGCGATAGGCCCACTGTCCGGAGTAGTCATACATGCCGCACGTGAACATGATCGACAGCACGTCTTTCACGCACGGAATAGCGATGCCGTGTTGGTCGGTGATCGGGTGGCGTCCCATGTTGGCGAGCGTGGCGGCCATCATCGCCAGATCGCGGCAGGTCACCAGAATCGAGCACTGCTTGAAATAGACGTCGAGCGCAGCCTCGGCCCATTCGTGGACGATGCCGAAGTTCAGCAGAAGATACGCAATCGCACGATTGCGATGACCGGTGCGGCGCTCTGATTCATAGACCGCCTCGTCGATCGTGAGGTGCCGGCCGGCAATGGCGCTGAACCGTGCGAGGAGGTGATCGAACGTGCTGTCGCCGTGGATGGCGTGCAGCAGCGCCGTCACCGCGATCGCGCCGGAGTTGACCATCGGGTTGAACGGCCGGTTGCTCCCCATCTGCAGCTCGATCGAGTTGAACGCGTCGCCGCTCGGCTCGACGCCGACATGTTTCAGGACCTTGTCGTGTCCGAGTTCCTCGAGCGCGATGCCAAAGGAAAAGGGTTTCGAGATCGACTGGATGGTGAACAGCTGATCGCAATCACCGGCTTCGAAGGTGCGTCCATCGGCCGTGGCGATGCACACGCCGAACCGTTCGGGATCGACGTTCGTGAGCTCCGGGATGTAGTTGGCGAGCTCACCGGTCCGCAACGACAGGTGGTTCGCATACGCGGCGTCCACGATCGCCTGCAGTTCGCTGACCTGCGCCGCCGCGGAGTTGGTGTGCGACATGGAGCCTCATCTGCGAGTGGGTGTCGATTGACCATCGACGTGCCCACCACACGTTGCCCTCGCGCGTTGAGATGTTTCGCTGGAACGAGGAAATTGTACGCGCAAAAACCGAGCAGAAGAGCTGCCATCGCCGCGACATTCGTGTACGAAACGCACACAAACATGGACGAAGTTGTCTGAATTGCCAGTGACGAAGGGCCGCCTGAAGGCGGCCCCCACGACTCCTATGCGTGGACGGCTTGCGGCTGGTACGTGCCGGCCGGGGCGCGGAACGTGATCGCCAACCGGTTCCATGCATTGATCGACACGGCCGCGAACGTCAGCGCCACCAGCTCACGCTCGTCGAACTGTTGCCGCACCCGTTCGTAGATCGCGTCCGGCACCTGCGTGTCGGCGATGCGCGTGATCGCTTCGGTCCATTCGAGCGCCGCACGTTCGCGGTCTGAGAAGAACGGCGTTTCGCGCCACGCGTTCAATGCATAGAGTCGCTGCTCGGTCTCGCCGTGGGCGCGCGCGTCCTTCGTGTGCATGTCGAGACAGTAGGCGCATCCGTTGATTTGCGATCCGCGGACCTGCACGAGCTCGAGCAGCGAGCGCTCCAGTCCACTTGCCTCGACCGCTTTTCCGAGGCTGAGCATCGCCTGCGCTGCATCGGACTTCAAATATTTGTAAACATCAATTCGTGGTGTCATCACGTTCCTCCGTGTTCTACAGCGAAGACGAAGGAGGTTGGCGCGTGTGACAGGCAGCATCACGGCAATCAGCCGTGTGAGATTGTCGGCAGCTTATCGGGATTGACGACGGCATAGACGGAATGGATCCGTTCGCCGTCGCTCTCGATGGCCATGATGGCGAGGATGCGGCCTTCGATACGCACCAGAAGGCCGGTCTCGCCGTTGACGTTCACCAGTGCAATCGTCGCCCCATCGGTCTGCAGCCTGTGCTGGAGGCCGACAACGAGCCGGGCGATTCGCTCGGCACCCACGAGTGGGTGCGGAGACGCGGCGGCACGACCGCCACCGTCGGCGGTCCACGTGGCATCCGGCGCAAACAGCGACAGCAGCGTCTGCTCGTCGCGCGCCTGCATCGCCTCGGTGAACTTCCGCAACAGGTTCGCCTTGGCTGCTTCCGTCACGTCGAAGCGTTTGCGCGCACTTCTGACTCGCGTGCGCGCACGATGCACCATCTGTTGACACGCGTCCTCATTCTTGTCGAGCACCGATGCAATCTCCGGATAGCCGAACTCGAACACCTCGTGGAGCAGGAAGGCGGCGCGCTCCTCCGGTCCGAGGCGTTCGAGCAACACCAGGAACGCGAGCGAGAGATCCGACGCGAGCTCCAGATGCGTGTCCGGCGATGGAGGCGTGTGCTGCATGATCGGCTCGGGCAACCATGGACCCGTATAGGCATCGCGTTCGGTCTTCAACGCACGCAGGCGATCGATGGCCAGACGCGTGGCCGTCGTCACCAGCCACGCCTCGGCGTTGCGGATGATTTCCCGGTCCGACTGATGCCAGCGAACATAGGCCTCCTGCACCACATCCTCGGCGTCGGCACGCGACCCAAGCATCCGGTACGCGAGCCCGAACAACCGGCCACGGACCGGCTCGAACGCATCTGCAGCCACCGTTTCCGTCACCCTGTTTCTCCTCTAGTTCCAAGACGCGCGAGCGCCGGCCGCTGTGACAGTCTGGGCGACACGTCGCTCAAGTATTCGATCACTACAATGGTCCAATGGCGGGCCGGGAGTGTTATCACTGCAAACAATGGGTCGAAGAAGGTCAGACGCACGACTGCTGGACGACAACCGAAGGGGCGCTGACGCGCGATCTCACTGACGACCTGTCCGACGCCTGGAAACGCCTGCGCGAGACGGCTGCCGAGTTCGGCGAGCAGCGCATCTATGCCTCGCACAACTCGATCATGTTCGCGCGCAAGTCGTGCTACTTCTTCGTCCGGCCGAAGCGGACGTCGCTCGAGGTGTGTCTGTTCCTTGGACGTAAGGTCACGGCGCCGCAGATCCGCCGGGCCGAGCCTGCATCGAAAACCAAGTTCGTCCACACTCTGTCGATTCGACACCGCGACGAAGTCGAGGCGCCGGTTACGGACTGGCTTCGCGAAGCCTACGACTTCGCCGACCCGGACCTGGGGAAGGGTGTGCTGCCGCGACCGCGAAAGACGAAGACGACCCCGAACGCGCGAAAAAACAAGGCAAAGTCGCGGGTTCGGCCATAATCCCTCCCGTTTTCGTCTCTCCCATCATGCGCGCCGGAGGGTGCCCCTGGAGATGATGCCCGGGCCGTACCCCTGCAACTTTGCTGCGCCTGCCGTGTTCTTACGGTGTGAGCGCCCACGGCTGGGATGACGGACGCCAGTTTCGAGGCGCTCGTTCGTACCCACCAGGACATGGTGTTTGCCACGGCGGTGCGATTGCTCGGCAATGCGGCTGAAGCGGAGGATGTGGCTCAGACGGTGTTCCTGAAGGCGCTCGAACGATTTCAGGAGATCGGCACGAGCGACACGGCGGCTGGGTGGTTGCGCACGGTGACCCGGAACCTGTGTCTGAACCACTTGTCGCGGTATCGATCGCGTTGGCGCTTTTTCAGTGAGTTGCGGCGATCCGGTGCGGTCGACGACAGCGAGGACTACGAAGCGTCGCTCATCGCCGCCGACGCGTCGCCCGGAGCGGCACTCGAGGCAGCAGATCGTCATGAACATCTCGAGGCCGCCCTCCGTCGACTACCGCGGCACCAGCGCGTGCCGCTGGTCCTGTTCCACTTCGAACAGGCCAGCTATCAGGAAATCGCCGTCACACTCGGTGTGTCGGTGAGCAAGGTCAAGACCGACATTCATCGCGGGCGTGAGGCACTGAAGAAACATCTCGCTGCAGACGATGGAACCCGATGACCTCGAACGGCTGGTCGACGGCGCGCTGAAGCGCCTGCCGTCGCCGCGCGCGCCCGACACGCTGCTGCCCCGCGTGATGGCGGTGGCCGACGCGTCGGCGCATCGGGCGTGGTATCGGCGCGCGTGGCGGACGTGGCCGCTCGCGTGGCAGATCGCGTCCGCGATCGCCTGCGCCGCATTGCTGCTGCTCCTCGCCAGCGTAGGTCCGGTCAACAGCGTCGGCACCGTCGCCAAGACGGCGCCGGCATCTCAAGTCATCAGCGACAGCGTTGCCTTTGCCGGTCGAATGCAGGATGCCTCGGGCGTCGCCTGGACGCTCTGGCGCGTCGTCCTGCAGCCGCTCGTTCCGTATGCCTTCGCGCTCGCCATGCTGATGTGCGGCGCCTGCGTCGTGTTCGGCGTGGCCCTCAACTACGTCGTCTTCGGAAGGACATTGCACCGATGAAACCGCTCCACCTCGTCGTCGTCTCGCTGTGGCTGTTGACCGGCGCTGCGATCGTGCCGGTGCCCGCGGGCGCACAGACTCCGCCGCCGGTACCCGGCGCGCCGCCGCCCGACACGCCGCCGGCTCCGGTTCCCGTCGAGCCGCGCGAGTCGAACGACGACTTTCCGTTCGAGGACGCGCAGGATCGAGTCCGCTTCGGCCAGGACTTCACGCTGCGTGAAGGGGATACCTCCGGCGACGTGGTGGTCGTCATGGGAAACGCCGTCATCGAGGGGCACGCACGTGGTGACGTGGTCGTCATCCTGGGCACCGTGCGCATCGCGAGTACGGCGGTCGTCGACGGCGACTTCGTCGCAGTTGGTGGAGGCGTCAGGGTCGCGGAAGGCGCGCAGCTGCACAAGGACTTCGTGATCGTCGGTGGGAACGCCGACCTTCCGCCCGATTTCGCGCCCGGAGGTGAGCAGACCATTGTCGGTGCCGGCGTCCTCGGCGCGCGGTTCCAGCGCTTCCTTCCCTGGTTTACACGCGGCTTGCTGCTGGGACGGCCCCTCGTGCCTGGTCTGCCGTGGATGTGGGTGCTGGTTGGCCTCGCGTTCCTCTGCTATCTCGTGATCAATCAGCTCGCTGACGGTCCGGTGGCCGGAACCGCCGCGACATTGATGGAAAGGCCGCTCACGGCATTCGGATCGGGCCTGCTCGTGTTGCTGCTGCTTGGCCCCGTGTGCCTGCTGCTGGCAATCTCGGTCGTGGGGCTTGCGGTAGTGCCGTTCGTTCTCTGTGCCGTGATCATTGCCGCGTTGATCGGCAAGGTTGGTGTGATTCGCTGGCTCGGACTGTCGGCAATGCGCGAGGCGTCGGCCGACTCCGCGCTCGAGGCGCTGCTCGCCTTCATGATTGGCTTCGTGCTGCTCGGCGTCGCGTACATGGTCCCGGTACTCGGGCTGGCGACGTTCGCCATCGCCAGCGTGCTCGGTCTCGGCGCGGCAACGCTCGCGTTCATGCGCGCATACAAGCGCGAGCAGCCGGTGCTCGCTACGGCGGCGGCGTCACCATTTTCGGCTGTCCCTCCTCCGCTTCCATACTCGTACGGCGCACCAGCGTCTGGTGTGAACACGGCCCCGCCCGCCCCGGTGCCAGCCACATACAACCCTGGTGCGAGTCAGAGCGCCCCGGCGCCGACAGGACCACCACCGGCGGCTGCGCCGGCACCACCTCCCGCCGGGGTCGCGATGCCGGCCTCGCATCTGGCCATGGCACCGGTCGCGACATCGCTTCTGCCACGCGCGGCGTTCCGCGAACGTCTTGCCGCGCTCTTTCTCGACTTGATTCTCGTGATCATCGTCGTGCAGCTGGGTGACCTGCTGGACAGCGGCCGCGCAACGTTCCTCGGCATGCTCGTCTACCACATCGGCTTCTGGACGTGGAAGCAGACGACGGTGGGCGGAATGATCTGTCAGGTGAAGATCGTTCGCACCGACGGCGCGCCGATGACGTTTGCCGACGCGCTGGTGCGCGGCCTCTCCGCCATCTTCTCGGTCGTGGTCGTGTTCATCGGATTCCTGTGGGTGATCCGCGATCCCGAAGGCCAGGCCTGGCACGACAAGGTCGCGGGGACCTATGTGGTCAAGGTCCCCCGCGCCGCGTGAGTGGCTGCCCCCGGTGGTCTGCCAGATGCGCCTCAGTGCAGCGCCGCCACTTGCGCGACAGCTCCGGGTTGCAGGGTGATGAAATGATCCAGAGGCTCCCCGACGAGCCAGATCTTCTTCATGCCATCCACGTACTCCGGCGCCACTCCCGTGGGTCCGTTGTCGAAGAGGTGCCCGGACAAATTCACGTCACCGCAACGCCCCGAGCAGCGCGTCGAAGTCATATGCCAAACCCACCTGTCCACGCCAGACAGGCCTGTCCACGAGCTCCGTTTTGGTCGCGTATGTCACCGACAGCGGGATCTTGACGCTGCTGCCGGTCGGCGTGAGAACCAGCTTTGCCTGCGCGAGAAAGATGTCACCGGTCTTCGTAAACACCGTCTTCGCGTCGGCTGGCAGTCCGGTGAACGTGATCCCGGGAAGCGGCTTGACGGGATCGATCTTCAGCAGAGAGGGCGCGTGCTGATACTGGTAGTACGCGGCGACCGTTACCAACGCCGGCCCGACGATTGACTGCGACCCGAGCCCGTGTTCGAGTTGAACGCCGGCCTGGGCGTCGCGATACTCCGAATCCGCCGGCGCTCCTGCTGGAAGTTCTCGGTACCTGGTGAAGGCCCCGTTCGCCACCAGTTTCGTGCGCGTGGTCAACGGGAGATCGAAGATCGCCCTGTAATTGTCCGTTGCGACCTGTCCCGTTGGCTGACTGAATGTGTACTCCACGGCGAGCACGTTCTTGGTCGAGAGAGACGCAATCAGGTCGTCCTGCGCCAGGAAGAAACGGCTATACGCGGCAAGCGCGTCTGCGGCGCGACTCTCGAAATCCGGCGCCTTCGCTTTCGCAGTCACCAGCAGCTGATCGAGCGCCGTGCGCAGGGTCATGACGATCGCTGCCCGATCCGTTTTCACGTTGTCGATAGCCGCTGCCGTGTCCATCTGCCACTTGGCGTACTCGGGGAAGGCGAGGAACGTGTCTACGAAGTCTCCCGCCGACTTGTTCAGATCCGCCGCGGGCCGTTCCATGGCGGCGGCAACCTTCATCTTCCAGTTGTCCTGGAATTCCTTCGAGGTGACATCGCGCCTGTTCCACACCTCCAAACGCGCAGACGCTCCCGAGATCTGCCTCCTGTCGGCCGTGAACGTGACCGGCTTCGCCGGGTCTGTCGTCGACCCCGACGACTCAGGGGTGCCGGCGACCTCAGTGCCGCGCTTGGTATCGAACGAGACCGCAAGCGAGACGCGCCGCAGCCAGCTCAGGACCGAATTCTCGAAACAGAACTCCGACACGCTCACAGTGCTGGGACAATACGGAAACACGTTCTTGCGCACGAGCGCCGACGGCAGGCCCGCCAGATTGCCGCGCAGCGTGACGACGCTTTCCTCGACCGAACGCGTCAGCGCGCCGTATTCCACCGCCGCGGACAGCACCTTCGCCGCCGGACCTTGCGACACCAGTGATGTGGTGCCGGCACCGCCTCCGCTGGCACTGGTCTGCTTGTCCGTGCGTGAGCCTTCGAACCGCTTCACAAACTGCTCGAACACGCTCGCGTTCAGCCGCGCGGACCCGACCACGAACACGGCAAAGCAGTAGGCGTTGTTCTGGGCGCTCGACAATCGCGCGGGCAACAGTGCGAGCACGGCCGGAGGGACGGCGTTACCGGCTGCGTCCCTCCCGGTCACCAACGCGTTAATCGTGTCTCGATACGTCCCGCAGTCTTCGATCTGCGCGTAGCATGGAGTCGCAAACAGGAGCACACCAGTGATGAACAGCAGGAGCGGTTTCATCGCTTTACTTCCCGCTGATCCGCATTGGCTGGAACGGATCGTTTCCTGGCAGGTCGATCAGGAACTGCGAATCGGCTCCCTCGATTTCGCGCAGTTCGCCTCGTCCCGCCGTCGATGCCGAGAACACCGCCACGAGCTTCAGCGTCTTTGTTCCGGGGGCGATGGGCAACACAATCTGGCTCACGGCAGTGCCGGCCGGCACGAGCTGATTGCCGTCGTATGTGGCCGACTGGATCAGCACGTTGCCGATGTGATCCTTTGTCACCAGAGTGATCTGCTGACCGGAAGGGCCCTCGAAGTCGGAAAAGGTACCAGCCACCCGAACCAGCCTACACGCCATGACACCTCCTCAGTTCGTCGCAGACGAGTATCCGCGGCGTATTCTGCACGGGGGACGGTACTTCCTGACAAGAGGAATATCCGCTGCTCCCAGCCGGTCCTATGTGTCTCGTTCACCAATAAACGACGAATACTCCAGAACCGAACGCCCGCGTGCACACGCAATCGCGAGCGGACGTCACGAGGATCACGGCAGCGAGGCCGTCGTGACCGCAGGCACGAGCGTCTGATTCAAGTCGACCACCCTGGGCAGCACCACCGGGACGCCGTCGCGCTCGCCGAACGGGGTGACGGTCATCGTCTTCCCCGAGATCTTCACCACCAGCACGTGCGGCACTTGCGCGACCGCGATGACGGCCGCCTTGCTCTTCTTCTTGAGCGGGCCCGTTCGGACTTCACCGCCGCCACCGGTCACGTAGTAGCGAATAGCGCCGTGATCGACGACTTCGTACAGGTGCTCGTGGCCGGCGAACACGACGCGGACGCCGGCTTTGGAGAAGAAATCATCGACGAGGGACTTCTCGACCTCGCGATCGTCGCCGTGAACCGGGCCCTGACAGAATGGCGGGTGGTGGAAGAACGGAATGCGCCACATGTCGTTTGCGGACACGGCCGGTGGAAACGTCTTCGCTAGAAATGCGCGATTGACAGGCTTGTCGAACTGCCGGATGCCACCGTCGGCTGACGTATCGAGGGCGACGAATTCGACGTTGCTGCCGAAACGGAAGCGATAGAACAGTCCCTTGGCCTCCGAGGCGTCGCCCTTGTCCTTGATATCCACGCCGAGACGCTCGTCGATATAGAAGTTGTCGAGCATCGCCAGGAAGTCTTCGGCCGCTTCAGTCTCGTCGTCGTCGTGGTTGCCACACGTCGGGAAGGTGGGCACCCGATTGATGATGTACCGGTACGGCTGAAAGAACGGGAAGAACCAATCGTCGTCATCGCGACCGGAGTCCTTGCGGAACAGACCGCGGCCGTAGATGTTGTCGCCGGTCGTCAGCAGAAATCGAATGTTCTCGGCATCGATCAGCGCGGTCAGCGCAGTGGCCAGGTGCGCCTGCCGATTGCTGCCGCCCGGATCGTCGTCCTCGCGATCGACCCCACGCCCGTAGTCGCCGATGATCGCGAAGCTGAAATCGGGCGCGGTGGCAGTGGGGTCCGGAAACGTCCGGAACCGATTCTGGTACTCCGCGGCGGTGCGTCTGAATCCGCGAACCGTCTTTTCGATGAGCCAGTCGCGTCGCGGGCCTCCCGCCCACACCTCGCCGTTGACTCGCACCTCGTAGGTGTAATTGGTGTCGGGCCTCAGACCATGGACCCAGACGTGGTTGCGATTCTCTTCTTTGGAGACTGCGACGTCGACGGCGAAGCTGCCGTCCGCCGCCTTCACCGAGACGATCGCATTACCGTAACTTTGCGACGATCGACCGATGCTCGTCTTCCGGGGCGGAAATACGTGTTTGAGATCCTTGTCCTCGACGAGTTTCATCTCGTCGTCTGCGCCGCCGCTGCTCGTGCGGAAGTAGAAGGCGCCCCAGGCGATCAACGCCGCGTCGTGACGCAGTCCGGCCAGATAGATATAGGGCTCGCTGTGAAATGTTGCCATGTGCCCTCAGTGCGCTCGCCTCACCGCCGCCGAAACCTCCACGCTCAACCGCTCGAGTTCTGCTCTGGCTGACAGCGTGAGTTGTCGGGTTCGGATATCGATGGTGAAAACGCCGAGCAGGCCGATTCCGAACCGGCACCCGTCTTGCCCTTTCCAAGGGCATGCTCAGCCGGCGGGGTGCGCAGTCGAGGAGCACCCGGGACCTCAAAATCGACTTCCTGCGCGGCCTGGCGATGGCCTGCGTGATTATTGACCACTCGAAGCGGTCGTCGCTGCTCAGTTGGTTTTCTTATCAGCGGTTCTGGGTAGTTACTGCCGCTGAAGTCTTCGTCGTGCTCTCGGGCGTCGTGCTCGGCATGGTGTACGGACCTCGACTGGCGCGGGACGGGTTGCGATTCGTCGTCCATCGGCTGGGCCGTCGGGCCCTGACCCTGTACTTCGCCTTTGTCGGGGTCACGCTGTCGGTGCTCGCGCTCGCGCTCTCCGGAATCGACGTGAGTGCCGTCGCGTCCTGGGACGAGAGCGCCATGTCCTGGTTCCTCGACCCGCGCAGCATGACCGCGGAGAATTGGCGCGACCTGTTCCTGCTGCGCCACGGGCCATGGGCGTTCGAGATCGTCGGTCTCTACGTCTGGCTCGTCCTGGCAGCGGTGCCATGCCTGATCGCATTGCAGCGTCTCGGCTGGCGGTGGCTCCTCGCGTCGAGCTGGGCGGTCTATCTGATCTACCGCCTCGTCCCGTTCCAGTTGACCGCCTCGGAATTCGAATTGGTGTTTCCGATCCTCGCGTGGCAGCTGCTCTTCGTGCACGGGATCACGATCGGCTATCACCGTGACGATATTGCAACGGTCGCCGCGCGATGCCCGAAGGCGCTTCCGATCAGCGTCGGGTGCGCGTGTGCCGCGTTCATGGCGTTTGCGTTGTCGAATCCGTCCGTCGATGGCCCCGCATGGCTGTACTGGCGCGTGGTCTCGCCGGATCGTTTCTTCACGCTCTACGACAAGTACTTTTCACTCAGCGATCTGGGCATCGGGCGGATTCTGAATCTCGGCGTGGCGTTGCCGGTCGGATATGCGCTGTTGGCGTGGCAGGCGATCTGGAACGTGGCCGGACGACTGCAGGCGCTCTTCGTCACGCTCGGCCAGGGATCGCTCGCCGCGTTCGTACTGCACGTCTATGGTCTGTTGCTGCTCGCGCACCTGCCGGAGACCGAGACGTTGTGGATCAACACCGTGATGCAGATCCTGCTCATCGTCGGCATCGCCGCGGCACTCAAGGCGATCAACCGCATGCCGGCGCGCCGGCGCGTGCGACCGATCCAGCCGCACGTTCAGCCGCTGGCGGCATAGTCAGATCCCAAACACCTCGGGATCCCACTTCAAACCGATCTCCGACGGCGGCGCCATGTAGCCGGTGAGCGCTGATGCAGCGACGACGGCAGGACTGGCGAGGTAGCCTTCGCCGCCGACACCCATGCGGTTCTGCCAATTGCGATTGAACGACGTGATCGCGCGCTGACCTGGCTGCAGCGCATCGGGACCCTGGCCGAAACACGGACCGCACCACGATTGGCGGATCTCGCCACCGGCCGATCGGAACACCTCGGCAATCGATTCACCACCCAGGCGCGGATCCGGCCGTTCGATCTGTCGCGCCACTCCACCAGAGCCTGGAAACACGACGAGCTCGCGCACCGCCTTCGTCAGATCTTTCCCGCGAGCGTGATAGATCACGAGAGCCGCCTGCAGCAGATCGTCGTAGCTGCCGTTGGTGCACGATCCGATCAACGCCTTGTCGAATTGAATGCGCTCGCGGGCGACGTCCTCGGCGACAAACGCGTTGCCGGGACTGAACGGCTTCGCGATCATCGGCATCACATCGCCCAGCATCAGCTCCTCGTCGATCGCGTAGCGCGCGTCGCTGCCAGGCGACACACGTGGATACGGCAGCTCGGTGATGCCCTTCGATGCGTACCACGCAGCGGTCACATCGTCGGCTGCAAAGATGCCGTTGAGCGCTTCCGCCTCCGCCATCATGTTCGCGATCGTATTGCGATAGGCGATCGACAGCTGCTGAGTGCGATCGACGAACTCGACCGACATACCCTGTGCCTGCTTCGCGCCCCAGCGCCGCAGCAGCGCCAAGACGATGTCCTTGCCGCTGACCCAGGGCTGAAGCGCGCCATCGAAGACCACGCGTCGCGCCTTGGCCAGCGTGAAGTAGACGTAACCAGTCGCCCATCCAAAGCCGACCGTCGTCGACCCCACGCCGATGCCAACCGCGCCATACGCCCCGTACGCGCGACTGTGCGAGTCGGCGCCCGGGATGAACTGACCGGGAGCGACAAGTCCCTGCTCCGGAAAATAGAAATGGAAGATGCCGTCGCCCGGCGTCGCGTAGTACGGCGGCTCTAGGCCGTGCTGGCGCGCGAACGCGCGACCGATCGCCGTCTGCTTCTCGTCGTCTTCGCGACCGGTGAAGACGAAGTGATCGTTGGCGATGGCCGCCCGACGCGGATGGAACCGATTGCCCCCGGTGATCTGGTTGAACGTGTGAATCGCGAAAGGCGCCGTGCCATCCGACACGGGCAGCAGATCGGCGTACACACGAAGCGTGTCGCCTGGCATCAGCGCGCGGCGATCCTTATCGACGCGATGCGCCCAGATGATCTGCTCCGTCGTCGTCATCGAGCGGGCGATGGACTCGTCGGGGAATTCGATCGCGGGTTCATGCTCGAGCGAGGACCGAAACTCCCGGCGCCCCACGGAGAAAATGCCACCGCTGCGGCGGATCTCGTCCTCCTTCGCGGTGAGCGGAACCGGGTCATAGGTCTTGTCCTGCGTAACGTTGGTGATCCGGCGCGAGTCAGGATCGAACGCGAACTCGTCGCCGTCCCGCGCATCGGCGACGGCCTCCGGACTCTGCACCACGTGCAGCCCGAGATTGAGCGCGTTGCGACGAAAGATGTCGCCCATGTTCGCGCCGCAGACAATCACGAGCTCGAGACCCGCTTCGTCGGCGATGCCTTTGAGCCCGGCGGGACTCATCTCCCGCGATGAGCCGATGGCGAAGCGATCACCGGCAATGACAAAGGTTTCGCCGCGGTGCACGCGTTCGCGGAAATCGGGCATCAGGTAGCGAAATGCCCCGGCCTTCCATCGCTCGTCCAGCGTTTCCAGACTCTCGGACACGCAGTCCGCGGCAGGCGTGATCTGATCGGTATCGATCGCATCCAGCTTGCGCGCGAATCGAGTCCCCGGAAGCGCGGGATCCCAGAAAATCAGCGCCTTACCGCGAACGACGGTGTGCATCTCGTCCACCGTATGGATCGTACAACGCGCCGTCAGCCGCTCTTCGCGCCGGAACCGAGCTCAAGATGTACGATGTTCTTGGAGGGCGAATTGCTGCCCTTCAGGTGGTAGCAGGCGAAACGGCTAATGGTTCTGCACAGCTTCTAGATACGGCCGGGTTCGTGGTCTCGATGTGCTAGGATCGCGACCCTTCTCAACCGGCCCAGCAAACACATGGATACCCCGCGTCAATCGGCGGCCGCCTCGGAGCGCCAGCCGCGCGCTGAACGGCGATCCCGTCGCCGCACGCCGCAGCATCCGGCATTGCGCGTGCTGCCGCCACGGGCGCTCGACCCTTCGGACCTCAAGAATCCGGACCTGTACATCAATCGTGAACTGAGCTGGCTGGAGTTCAACGAGCGCGTGCTCGCCCAGGCGCGCGACGCCACGCATCCGCTGCTCGAGCGCGTGAAGTTCCTCGCCATCACCGCCACGAACCTGGACGAGTTCTTCATGATCCGGGTGTCGACGACGCTCAAGAAGCTGCGTGAAGGCATCGAGGATGTGGCGCCCGACGGCTACAACACGCAGCAGCAGCTCGATGCGATGCGTGCGCGGGCGCAAGCGATGCTCGGCGACCAGGCCGTGGTCTGGAACGATCTGCGGCCACTGCTCGCGAACGAGCGAATTCGGTTCCTGGAACCGTCCGAGTGGAGTCCACAGATCCGCGAGTTCCTCGGCTCGCATTTCTCGCGCGAGATCTGTCCCGTGCTCACGCCGCTGGCGTTCGACCCGGGACATCCGTTTCCGTTCATCTCGAATCTGAGTCAGAACTTCGCCGTGGTCGTCCGCCACGGCAATCGGACGAAGTTCGCTCGCGTCAAGGTCCCCGACGTGCTGCCGCGATTCGTCACTGTTCCCGACTCGCTGGCTGGAAACGAGGGACTCACGTTCGTCTTCCTCGAGGACGTCATTCGCGCCAACATCCACGAGCTGTTCCCGGGCACCGATGTCAAAGGTGCGCATCTGTTCCGTATCGTCCGCGACGCCGACCTCGAGATCGAGGAGGACGAAGCCGACGATCTGCTCGAATCGGTCGACCGCAGCCTGCGACAGCTGCGCCGGGGAGCGCTCGCGCTGCTCCAGGTCGAGGGCGACATGCCGACGCGGGTGCTCAACATCCTGGCGGAGAACTTCGAGGTCAGCGAAGACATCGTGGTGCGCACGCAGGATCGTCTGGGGCTCGGCGACTGGATGGAGCTGACGAAGATCCATCGCCCCGAACTGAAGGATGCGCCGTTCTCGGCGTCGCGCTTCTGGCGCGCCGGTGAAGATCCTGAGGTCATCTTCGACCAGATCCGCTACCAGGACCTGCTCGTGCACCACCCGTTCGAATCGTTCGACACGGTGGAAGCGTTCCTGACCGCCGCTGTGCGCGATCCCCACGTCATCGCGATCAAGATGACGTTGTACCGGATCGGCGCCAACTCGCCGCTCGTTCCCCTGCTCATCGAAGCGGCCGAAGCCGGGAAACAGGTCGCGGTCCTCGTGGAGTTGAAGGCGCGGTTCGATGAACGGAACAACATCCTCTGGGCCAAGCGGCTGGAATCGCACGGCATTCATGTGGTCTACGGCTTTGCGGACCTGAAGACACACGCGAAGCTGTGCCTGGTCGTGCGCCAGGAGAAGGACGGCATTCAACTCTACGTGCACACCGCCACCGGCAACTACAACCCGGAAACGGCGAAGGTCTATACGGACCTCGGGATGTTCACCGCGGATCCGGACATCGTCGCGGACGTGTCCGAGGTGTTCAATTACCTGACCGGCTACTCGAATCAGAAGGAGTTCCGCAGCCTGCTCGTCGGCCCGGTGCAGCTGCGGACGCGGCTGACCGAACTGATCGTGCGAGAAGCGGAGCACGCGCGCGAAGGACGACCGGCGCGCATCGTCATGAAGGTGAATGCCGTCACCGATGATCAGATGATTCGCATTCTCTACCGAGCGTCGCAGGCCGGCGTGTCGATCGAATTGCTGGCGCGTGGCATCTGCAGTCTGCGTCCGGGCATTCCCGGCATCAGCGAGAACATCCGCGTGCGCTCGATCGTCGGACGCTTCCTCGAACACTCTCGCATTTACTGGTTCCAGAACGGCGGCCAGGACGAGATGTACATCGGCAGCGCGGATCTGATGGAACGCAATCTCGACCGTCGCGTCGAGACAGTGGCGCCGGTGCGTGACCCCGAGATCCTCGAGCACCTGCGCGATGTGGTCCTGGCGGCGTATCTGCGCGACACCGACCGCGCCATGGTGCTCGATTCGGACGGCCGTTACGTGCGCCCGGACTCGGGTTCAGGCGCGTTCAACGCCCAGCACTTCCTGCTGCAGCACTACACCGATCAGTCGCGCGAACAGGCGTAGCTCTTCGGCGTCAACTCCCAACTCCCAACCCTCTGACGCCCGAGCCAACCCCCAAGTGCCGGACCAGCATTTGGAAGTTGGGAGTTGGATCAACGCAGTGGGTTGGGAGTTGACCAGCGCGGAATCGCGGTCAAGAGAGAAACCAGCATGCCGCGGCTCCCGCCGTGAGCACCGCGGCCCCAAAAATCGGAAACGCGATGGCGGCCGCGGCAATCAGGATCGCCACGGTGACGATGAAGGCGAGTGGTCCGATGGGCCAGAGGAGCGCCAGCGTCAGTCGTTCGATCGGTCGGCCGTCCGTCAGTAACAGTCCTACAAGCACTCCGCCGATATACAGAAATAAGGCCGCGGACATCGCGGCAGCATGGTAACGCGTGTCCGCCATGCCTGGGCGCAGGCGGAACACGGCGACTGAGTTCTTTTAATAGCGTTCGTGTCCGTTCAACGGGGACACGACAGAAGGGAACACTCGCTTCCACGAGATGGAAACGACGAACCCGACTGGCATGTGATTCGTCTAAATTTTCGCTTTGCTACACTTCGACTCGCGGACATCGCTCCGCTTGACCACTGCGGACGTCCAACACCCGCAGTCCACGGATACGCACGTGAAGACATTCGACGGCTCCCATCATTACCGACTTCGCGCAGTCATGTTCATGCTGCTGCTGCTCGTGGCCGCCCGCGCCGCCAGCGCGCAGATCACGACCGGCACTATCACCGGCCGCATCATTGACGATCAGGGCGCGTCTGTCCCTGGCGTCACCATCCAGGCGACCAACAGGGACACCGGGTTCGTGCGGACCACCGTGAGCGACGAAGTCGGGACGTATCGCCTTGCGGCGCTGCCGGTCGGCAGCTATGAAATGCTGGCGGCGCTGTCCGGATTTCAGCGGAACCAGCGCACGTTGATGGTCGAGGTCGGAACAACCGTCACGATCGACGTCACGCTGCACGTTGCCGCGGTCAGCGAAGAGGTGACCGTCACCGCGACGGCTCCGCTGATGCCGACGCGCACGTCCTCGATAGGTGAGGTCGTCGACCTGGTTCGCATCGAGAACCTCCCGCTCAACGGACGCCAGTTCGCGAACCTCGCGGCGACTGTTCCAGGCGTGGGCCTCGGCTTTCACTCCGACGTGTCCAAGGGCGCGCAGTACTCGCCGCAGATCAGCGGAGGAAACGGTCGCAATATCAACTATCTCGTCGACGGCGGCGACAACAACGACGACACGGTCGGTGGGCTGGCGCAACTCTTCCCGCTCGAAGCCATTCAGGAATTCAACCTGCTCACGCAGCGGTTCGACGCGGAGTACGGCCGCGCCAACGGCGGCGTGCTCAACGTCGTGACCAAGAGCGGCACCAACACCCGCCGCGGCACCTGGTTCAGCCTCCTGCGCAACGATGCGATGAACGCGCGCACCTTCAGCGAGAAACTGAGCGGCGTCGACAAGCAGCCGTACGAGCGTTATCAGTACGGGGGCAGCTTCGGCGGACCGATCGTTCGCGACAAGGCGCATTACTTCGCCGCCTACGAGCGCACGCAGCAGGACACCAAGCAGATCGTCAACACGCTCGGCTTGTTCCCCAGCCAGGATGGTGTGTTCACCGTACCGTTCCGTGAGAACCTCTTCACCGCCAAGGTCACCTTCGTCCCGCGACCGGCCCACTACCTGGCCGTTCGTTACGGCACCGACGACAACTCGCAGCCGAACGGTGCGGCACTGCGAACGGCGCGTTCCGCGTGGACGACGAGCAGCAACACGTTCGATTCGCTCAACGTCAATCACAACTGGATGATGTCCGGTTCCATACTGAGCGAGTTCGTCTTCCAGTATTCGGCTTACACCAACGACGTTCCGGTCAGCACGCCCGGCCCGGCCCTGCTCTTTCCCAACCAGGTGATGGGGGGCGGCAACGTGACCGCGCCACAACGGACCGAGCAGCGGAAATGGCAATACCGCGAGGACCTGTCGTGGAACACGAGCGGCTTCGGCGTGGCGCACGAGTTTCGAACGGGAGTGAACTGGATTCACGAGCCACGCCTCTACACGCGCACCGGTCAGGGGACCAGCGGCATCTTCCGAATGGTCGGCAACGACCTGAACGGTCCGGTGCGCCAGGTGCTCTTGATTGGTGGCAATGTCGAGTCGAACATTCCGATCGACCAGTACGGCCTTTATGCGCAGGACGATTGGCGTCTCACCGATCGCCTGACGCTGAACCTCGGCGTGCGATGGGATTACGTCGGCGGCATGCCGATCGATCAGGGTCGCAGCGCGAATTTCCGTGCGATGCAGACCGCCGGACTCGCCGGTCGATTCGCGGGCACGCTGCTCGATGATTTCGGTCAAACCGCGCGCGGCGATCGTGACAACGTGCAGCCGCGGCTCGGAGCCGTCTACGACCTGCGTGGCAACGGCGTCGACGTGGTTCGCGCCGGTTGGGGCATCTATACCGATTTCGGCTACACCAATTCGAACGCGTTGACCGCGTCAATCGACGCGGGCGGCGGCGGCGGGATCATCTTTGCCGCGCAGTCTCCCACCGGTCTGCGCAAGGCGGACGGCACGCTGTTCAACGTGAGCGATTCGCTCGATACGATCCGCTTCCTGAACACCGTGAACCCGGCCGTCGGCCCGACGGCGGGCGAGGTCGTGTCACCGCTGCTTCAGGAACCGTTCTCGTACCAGAGCAACGTCGGATGGAGCCATCAGCTGAGTGGGGCGACGATCGTGAGCGCCGACTTCGTTCGCGTCCAGGGGCGCGACCTCAACATGCGGGTTCGACCGAACACACTGGTCAACGGCCGCATGTACATCGGCGACATCGGGATCATGCCGAACGATCCCAGCTTCCGCGTGGCAATCAGTCGCGGCCAGAGCGACTATCGCGCGCTCATTACCGCGCTCCGCCGCCGGATGTCGCGGCATGTGGATCTCAATGCGTCCTACACCCTCGCCGAGGCGACGAGCGATGTCGGCAGTGCATACGACGAGGTCGTCTCGAACCTGATTCAGGACATCACCAAGCCCTTCGCCGACGTCCAGAATGCCCCGTCAGCGAGGACCGACGCGCGGCATCGCGTCACCGTCAGCGCAGTGATCGAAGCGCCCTGGCAGGTCCGCGTCGCGCCCATCCTCTTCTATCGCTCCGGTCTGCCCGTGCACACGTTCGAAGGAACCGATCTGAACGGCGACCTGAACACGAACGACAAGACGGCGCGCGCCTATCGGTACACCGGTCTGAACGATCGCGGTGTCGCGACGTTCGAGGACATCGGCGCGTGCATGACGGTCAACTGCAGTCGCCGGGCTCCGTTCTCGCAGCTCAATCTCCGTGTCAGCCGCTCGTTCCGTCTGTCGGGATCCGCGCGCATCGAAGCGATCGCCGAGGTGTTCAACCTGTTCAACGCGAAGAACCCGTTCATTCCGCTGCAGACGCTGCGCGTGAACAACGCTGCGTTCATGCAGCCCGCAGCCTACGCGGGCGATGTCGGTCAGCCGGAACAGCGCGTCGGCCAGATTGGTTTCAGACTGGCCTTCTGACTGGTTGGTGGGTGGTGGGTGGTCGTTAGTAGTGAGTTGGCAAAACCGGAAGGTCACCGGAACGAACCCGCCACCAGCCACTAACACGACCCGCTAACCACTAACCAGCCTATGCCCCTCAACGACGCGCACTGCCACTTCTTCTCGTCGGGCTTCTTCTCGGTCCTCGCACGGCAGCGCGGCACGGCGGCCACCGCCGACCAGATCTGTCGCGAGCTCGAATGGGAAGCGCCGGGATCCGCCGAAGAGCTCGCGGACCGCTGGGTACGCGAGCTCGACACCAACGACGTCGCGCGAGCCGCGATCATTGCCAGCGTCCCGGGTGACGAGACATCGGTGGCCGCGGCCGTCAAGCGGCATCCATCTCGATTCGCCGGTTACTTCATGGTCGATCCGTCCGCGGCTGACGCGATCGACCGCACGACGCGCGCGGTCTCCGAGCTCGGTCTGCGCGGGCTCTGTCTGTTCCCGGCGATGCATCACGTGCCGCTCGATCACGATCGCACCCTGCAGGTCGTCCGCGCCGCGTCCGCGCACCCCAACGCCGTCGTCTTCGTTCACTGCGGGGTTCTGAGCGTCGGCATCCGCAAGAAGCTCGGGCTGCCGAACCGATTCGATCTGCGTCTTGGCGATCCGCTCGGTGTCGCGCGACTCGCGCTCGCCTTTCCTTCCACTCCCTTCGTCATCCCTCACTTCGGCGCCGGAATGTTCCGCGAGACCCTGATTGCGGCGGACGCCTGCCCGAATCTGTACGTCGACACATCGAGCTCGAACAGCTGGATCCGCTACACACCCGGCCTCACGTTCGAAGACGTGTTCAAGACCGCCCTCGCCGTACTCGGTCCGCACCGGCTGCTGTTTGGAACCGACTCGTCGTTCTTCCCACGCGGCTGGCAGCGCGGCGTCTACGAGCAGCAAAAAGCCATCGTGTCGCAGCTCGGTTTGCGCGCCGAAGACGAGGACCTGATCTTCGGTGGGAACTTCGATCGTCTGTTTCCCAGGGCCGCCTGAAGGCGGCCCCTACGACTGAGGCGGCTCTTCTTCCCAGGGCCACCTGAAGGCGGCCCCTACGACTGAGGCCGCTCTTCTCCCCTGGGCCGCTTGAAGGCGGCCCCTACGACTGAGGCCGCTCTTCTCCCCAGGGCCACCTGAAGGCGGCCCCTACGACTGAGGCCGCTCTTCTCCCCTGGGCCGCCTGCCACTCCCACTGAATGTGGGGGCCGCCTTCAGGCGGCCCGGAACGGTACAATCGCGCACATGAAAGCCATCGTCGTGCGCGAGTTCGGTGCTCCTGAAGTGATGAAGCTCGAGGATGTCCCTGATCCGACGCCAGGGCCCGGGCAAGTCCTCGTCGCGGTCAAGGCCATCGGCGTCAATCCAGTCGACACCTACATCCGTGCGGGGCTCTACGCGCGCAAGCCAAATCTGCCGTACATCCCGGGGCAGGATCTCGGAGGAGTCGTCGAGGCGGTCGGGTCGGGCGTTTCGCGATTCACGAAAGGCGATCGCGTCTACGCGTACGCCGTGCAGGGAGCATGTGCGGAGCGCGCCGTGTGCGACGAAGCGTCCGTGGTCCCCCTCCCCGACACGCTTTCGTATCAGCAGGGTGCCGCGATGGGCGTTCCCTACGCGACTGCCTGGCGGGCGCTCTTCGCGAAGGCGTTCGCGCGACCGGGTGAAACCGTCCTCGTGCACGGTGCGAGCGGCGGCGTCGGTATCGGTGCCGTCCAGATGGCGCGCGCCTACGGCCTGCGCGTCATCGGCACCGCGGGAACCGACGACGGTCTGAAGCTCGTACGCGAGCAGGGCGCTCACGAAGTTCTCAACCATCGCGAGGCCGACTACCTGCAAAAGCTGATGCCGCTCACCGGCGGTCGCGGTGTCGACGTCGTGCTGGAGATGCTGGCGAACGTCAATCTCGATCGCGATCTCGACATCATCGCGCCGCGCGGACGGATCGTCGTGATCGGCAACCGGGGCCGCGTCGAGATCGATCCGCGGAAGACGATGGGCAAGGATGCGACCGTGGTCGGCATGCTGCTGTTCAACACGCCGCCGGAGGAGTTGCGCGAGATTCACGCCGGCCTTGCCGCCGGCCTGGAAAGCGGAACGCTCAGACCGGTCATCGGCAGGCAGTTTCCGCTCGCCGACGCGCCCACGGCTCACATAGCCGTCATGGAGTCGGGCGCCCTGGGCAAGATCGTGATGGTCGTCTGACGTCTATTTTCTATTTTCGCGCCAGCTCTTCGTCGATGATTGCGGCAAAGGTCTCGAACGGCTGCGCTCCGGTCAACATGCGGCCGTTGATGTAGAGCGTGGGCGTCGAGTTGACGCCGAGGCGCGTGCCCGCCGCCACACCGTCGCGTACGCGTTCGGCGTACTTCGACGAATCGAGACAGGCATTGAACTTCGTCGCGTCGAGCCCCATGTCCGCCGCGTACTTCTTCAGGCTGTCCGGCTGCAGCGCCGCCTGATTGCCGAACATCTGATCGTGGAACTCCCAGAACTTGCCCTGCTCCTCGGCGCAGCGGCCGGCTTCGGCCGCCTTGAACGCCTGCGGATGGATCTGGGTCAACGGGAAGTCCTTCCACACGATCCGCACCTTATCGCCGTACTTCGAGCGAATCTGCTTCAGCGTCGGCGCCGCGCGCTGGCAGAACGGGCACTGGAAGTCTGAAAACTCGACGATGGTGACGGGAGCAGACGAGGGACCGAGGGACGCATCGTTGCTCGCGACGTCGACCTTGGTCCGCGGCGGCTCGAACATCACCCGGATCGCCGGCGCGCTCTTGCGCAGCTCGGTGATCAGATCCTGACGCGCCTTCGCTTTCTGCTGGTCCGTCAGATACCGGTTGATCGCCGGAGAGATCGCCTCGAGCGAACGTCCCTGCATCTGCGCGATGTTTGCCTGATAGAAACTCGCGACGTCGGCGTCGGTCACCGGCTTCACGCGCGCCGTGACCTCGGCCTGCTCGTACGCCTCGGCGGTCATGCCCTTCGCCTTCGCCGCCTGACCAATCACCATCTCCGCGATGATGTCGTCGAGCGCGTCGCGACGCCCTTCATAGATCTTCTGGGTCGCCTCGGCGTGGCCCGCGGGATCCTTCGCCGCCCAGTGGTCCTCGAGCTCCTTGATCGTCACGGCGCGATCGCCGATGCGTGCGCCGACGTCGGAACTCTGCTGAGCGGACGACGAGCAGGCCAGCAGCGTCAGGGCGGCGGCCAGGGCAAGCGCTTTCTTCATGGACAAATGATACCGCGAGGGTGGGAACCACAGCAGGCTCATGAAAAACCCCGCCTGCCGTTATTCAAAATGCAATAGTCAAAATGCAAACTCTGTGAATGCTCGAAAGATCTCGTTGTTTGCATTTTGCATTTTGCATTTTGAATTTTGAATTTTGAATTTTGAATTTTGCATTGCAGGTTGAGGGAATTCGGCAACCTGCTAGGCCAGACGGAAGCGGCGGATGTCGGGGGGCGATTCGACCAGATTTTCCACGTCCGCCAGCAGCTTTTTCGCGTGCGGCGTTTCCAGATGCTGCTCGAGCGCAGCGGTCCCTTCCCACCGCTCGAGGAAGCAGTACTCCCGCGGTTCGGTGGCGCTGACCATCAGGTCGTATTGATAGCAGCCCAACTCGCGGCGACTCGGCGCCACGGCCGCCGACAAAGCCGACTTGAGCGCCTCCTCTTTCCCCGCCTTTGCGACGAACCGTGCCAGAACGTGAACCGTTGTGGGCATCTGCCTACGACCAGTTTGAAACGCGACCCATTTCAGTCGTCAACTCCCAACGGCTGACGCGCGACCAACACCCAACTCCCAACGTGCGCTCCCAGCCGTCTGGGAGTTGGCGCAGTGCGAAGCGGGTTGGGAGTTGGGAATTGACGATCGAGCGCCTACTGTCGCGAGAAGCGAACCCGAACCCCGCCATTCACCAGCCGCGGCGATCCGATCGTCGTCGGATTGGTCCCGACGTAGTACTCCGTATCGCCGATGTTCTGCACGCCGAAGAACACGTCGAGATTGCGTCCGACGTCGCGCGACACGAGCAGGTCGGCGACTCCATACTTGGGCAGACCGGGAGTGACGCAACTGGTCGATCCCGGCACGCATCCACTCGCCGGCACGCCGCGCACGTTCAGGTCATCGTCGTACTGCGTGCCGAAGAACTGCGCGCCGAACGAGACGGTGATGATGCGCGGATCGGCGTACGCCACGCGGAAGGAGCCGCGATGCTTCGGCACCTGCGGCAGATACTTACCCACGAGCGCCGCGTTCTTGTCGTTCTCACGAACCTTCGCGTCGTTGAACAGATATCCACCGGACACGCGCCACACGTTCGCGATTCGATACTCCAGATCCGTCTGGATGCCGCGAATCCGGGTGCGGCCGACGTTCTGCCGCTGCTGCGTCGTGGTGCCCGGCGTCAGTGCAATGCCGGGACACGTCACCGGACTCGCCAAACACGTCACGTTGGAGACGGGGTTCTTGACGCGATTGTCGAACCACACCGAACGAACCGTGAGATCGCGAGTCGCCGCAACGTTCAGTCCGAGCTCGCCGCCGACGAGGCGTTCCGGCTCGAGGTCCTCTTTGGCCAGCGTGAGCACCGTGCCGACGCGGAACTGCCGGTACAACTCGTTCAACGTCGGCGCGCGAAAGCCGGAACTCACACCGCCCCACGCTGACACGCGATCGGTGAATTTATACAGCGCAGCGGCGCGCGGGCTCGCCACCGTGTCAGTACGTTCGGCGAGCTCCGGACGATTGCCAGCGGCGGGCGTTCCCGCCGGAAGATTCGTCTCGAGATTGTGCGCGTCGTAGTTGCGCCAATGATCGACGCGAGTGGCGAGCGTGACGTTCAGCTTGTCCGTTGGCGTGATGATGTCCTGCACGAACAGGCCCGTGCTCCGCTGCGTGCCGCCGGAGACGCGATGCAGCGTCACCGTCTGTCCGCGCTGCGCGTCGAGCGCGTCCTCGTTGCTGTCACCATCGACCCAGCGCAGATCGGCGCCGGCGCTGAAATAGTTTCGCAATCCGAGCGCCTTGCCCCACTGCACCATGCCGCCCACGCTCTTGGTCGGCACGTTCTGGTTCAATGTGAAGCGGCCGACGCTGCGCGGGATCGCCGCGGCCGGTACTGCCAGGAAGTTGCTGAAGAACGTCTCGTCGTCGACAAACGCCGTGGCCTGAAGGTCACTCGCGTCGGGCAGCAGAATGCGCGCGCCGCCGTTCACCGACGTCCAGCGTGTGTGATTGGCTTCCTCGGCGACCGGGTCGAACGTGCTGATCTTGCCGTTGTCCCGCTCTTCGCGGAAGTGGCCCACCCGCGCGAAGACGTTGAGATTGCTGGACGGCGAGTAGTCCGCCTTCACGTTGACGTTCTTGAAATTCACCGCCGCGTTGTTGTCGACCGGTCCGCGCTCGGCGGACGCGACGATCGGGAAGCCGTCGGTATCGAAAAAGCTGCCGTCCACCGCGACACCGAGCCGTCCCCACACGTCGCTGGCGAAGAAATCGGCTTTGCGGCTGTCCTTGTTGCCGAACTGTGGCTTGATCTCCACCGTCTGTCGCCGCGGGCGCGTGCTGACGATGTTAATCACACCGCCCATCCCGTAATTGCCGTAGACGCTCGAGCTCGGCCCATCGACGACCTCGATCCGGTCGACGTTGTCGAGAGGCACACGCGTCCAATACACCCATCCACCGAACGGATCGTTGAACGGCACGTTGTCGATCAGCACCAGCGTGCGACTGACGCCGCTCGGGCCGATGCCTCGCAGCGACACGCCCTGCGCGGTCGGGTGCGACGACAGGCTGCTCGTCCGCCGGAACAGGCTGAACGTCGGCACGTTCCTCAGCACATCGTCTGCGACCACAGCAGGCGACTCCCGGATGAAGTCCTTGTCGACAACGCTCACGCTGGCCGGAACATCACCCAGGCGCTGTTCGGTTCTCCCCGGGGTGACGGTTACCGACTCGAACAAGGTCGGAGCCCTCAGCACGATTTCGACGTCGCCCCCGCCCGAGACCGGTTGCTGCGATTCGGCGAACCCGCCGGCTCGGACGATGAGCTTGCCCGGACCCGGCGCGTCGATCGTGAAGCGGCCTTCCGGGCCCGTCACCGTCTGGCGTTCGACACCGCTGGCGGTCCGAACGACGACGGACGCTCCGGAGACGACGGCACCGGATTCGTCTTTGACGACGCCCGAGAGGGCCGCCTGGGCCGAGGCCACGGCGGCAACAGACAACAAGAGCAGGAGTGTGAACCAGCCAAGAGGCTGTATCCCTGGATATCTCCGGAGGCCCTTGGCTGGTTGCCAGTCTCTTTTGCCGCGCTTCGCGCGGCTGGGACCGCTTTGCGATCGGGCAAACACGCACAAAATTCGAGTTCCGTGCCGCATAGCGGTCCAATACCTCACGTCGCGAATATAGCGTAAGAGCGTCATGTTAAGCTCGCCTTATGGGCGCTTTGCACCGCTATGCGGCTCGTTGCGTGAGTTTTGCTCTGGCTGCGACTCGCACAGCGGTGCCAAGAGATACTGGCAGACAGCCACTCGCTCTGCAGGGATATCGACGGCAGAGCCGTTGGCTGACTTTCTCCGCGTGCGTGGTGCTGGCGGCCGTCGCGGCGCTCGCCCAACAGGCGACCTTCAAATCCGGCACGCAGGTCGTGTTCGTGCCAACGACCGTCACCGACGCCGAAGGGCGCCTCATTCCGGATCTCGAGAAAGAGGATTTCACGATTCTCGACAACGGGAAGCCGCAGGACATCACGGTCTTCCAGGACGAGACGCAGCCGTTCACCGCCGTCGTGATGCTGGATTTCAGCGCCAGCATGACCAACAACCTGCAGCTCCTGAAGCAGGCGACCGAACAATTCCTTTTGCGCATGCTGAAAGAGGACAAGGGCCAGGTCGGCGCCTTCAGCGACAAGATCCAGTTCAGCGGCACGTTCACCAACGATCGCGACGACCTCATTGGCGCGCTCAACGATCTTCAGTACGGCAACCCGACACGTCTATACGACGCGATCGATCAAAGCATTGACATGGTCGAAAAGGTGGAAGGCAGGAAAGTGGTGCTGGTCTTCACCGACGGCGATGATACGTCCAGCAAGGTCGGCTTCGGCCATGTCCTCGATCGCGCGCGCGAGACCGAGGTGATGGTCTATGCGATTGGACTGGAATCCGAATACCTCGGCGGACCCAACGGTCGCATGGTGCGCACGAGACCGGATCGCGCGCTGAAACGGCTGGCGGAAGAAACCGGCGGCGGCTACTTCGAGCTGAAGAAGTCGGCCGATCTCGCGCCGACGTTCACGCGCGTCGCCCAGGAGCTGCACAGCCTCTACACGCTTGGGTTCCAGCCGATGGTGATGGACGGCAAAGAGCACAAGCTCGACGTCCGCCTGAAGAAGCCGGGGATGGCGGCGCGCTCGCGTAAGAGCTACATCGCATCGCCCGAACGGCTCGCGCCCACGCAGTAACGTCCCCGGTTCGCCTGAAGGCGGACACTACGTCTGATAATGTCGAACGCTCTTTCAGAACAAGATTTCCGTCTCAAGGCGGATCAGGCCCTCGAGCAGGCGAGGCACGCGTTGTCACGGCTGGCGGACGAAGAAGATTTCGAGGTGGAGCTGCAGAACGGGGTCCTGCAGATCGTCTTCGAGGAGCCGGCGGCGATGAAGTTCGTGGTAAGCCCCAACGCGCCGGTTCGGCAGATCTGGGTATCGGCAATGTCGCGCAGCTACAAGCTCGCGTGGTCGCCCGATTCCAACGCGTTTGCTCTCGACGGTGAACCGCTCGCGGCGCTTCTCGAACGCCTCGCCCGGCAGTTCCTCGAATCCTAGACCACGGAGGTCGCTGTCTTCGTGTTCTTTGTGTCAGTGGGCTCCGTGGTTTGCAGAACCGCGCGTCGCAGGGTTCTGGAGCGCCGCGCGCACGCGGGCGTGTGCGTCATCGATGTGATACGGGTCGTCGGTGTAGGTCACGCTCTTTCCGTCCGGCCCGACCCACGCGGTCCAATAGCCGATATGCACCGGCAGCTTGTGCTTCAGCGTCACCGCATGCTCTTCATCTTTGTGCATGGCATCGACGATGCGAGGCTCGGTCCACTCGGGTTGATCGCCGAGGACGTATCGCGCCAGACCCACCGGGTCTTCGACGCGAATGCAGCCGTGACTGAGCGCACGCTGTGGCTTGGCGAACAGTTTCACCGTGGGTGTGTCATGCAGAAAGATGCTGAAGTGATTGGGAAACACGAACTTCACGCCGCCGAGCGCGTTGTCTTCGCCTGGTGGTTGGCGGAATCGGAGTCCTGAGGTCGCGGATTCATCCTCCCAATCGACCGCTGCCGGATCGACTTCTTCGCCGCTGGTTCCGACCACTTCGATGCCCATGCGCCGCAGGTAGTCCGGATTGTTCACCAGCCGCGGCTGCAGTTCCTTGCGAATGATGCTCTCGGGGACGTTCCAGGACGGACTGAAGACGATATAGGTCATCTCGTCGCTGAAGAGCGGTGTCGGTGTATCCGGCTTGCCGACGACCACGCGCATGGCGAGTTTGGGCTGATCGCCTTCCATCACCTGCAGCTGGTAGGCAGGGACGTTGACCAGGACATAGCGGTCGCCGAGATCGCGCGGCGCCCAGCGCCAGCGCTCGAGGTTCATCTTCAACCCCTCTTCGTGTCCGGTAGGATTCTGGCGTTCTCGTGCGAGTGCCGCCTGCAGTCCCTTGTATTGCGGATGCGTCGGCGCGAGCTCTTCGAGCGTCGCGCGCACGTGGTTGTCCTTGACCGCCTCACTCAATCGCGCCGCGAGATCCTCCTTCTTGGGCTCGACGAGCCAGTTCTCGTAGACCTCTTTCGCGTGCGCATCCCATCCGAGGAGATCCGCTGCGTATCGGAGATACGCGTAGGTCATCCTCGCATCGAGGTCGGGAACGGTCGTCGCATCGAAGCGCGTCCCGTCGAACTTCGTCTGCGATCGCTCGCGAGCCTGCTCGAAGTCGCGAACGTGATAGCTCGCCGGATCCAATCCGTGCGCTTCCGAGTATTTCAACTGTGAGATCAGCTCTTTCATTGGCGGCGTGGTGCGATCGCCGTCGATCCACGCCGGCAGGAACTGCCGCTGCTCGTAGAATGCGCGCTCGAACGCCCACAGCCGTTTGCCGAGCGATGACCGGTCGACCCATTGCGGCGTGCCGCCGAGCAGCGACCGCATCGCCGCAACGTGCTGCGAGTTGTCGATCCGGCGCCCACACCCGATCACGGCGAGCCCGGCATAGAGCGTTACCAGCAGGCGCATCGTTCGCCTTCTCATGACGGCAAAACAGTGCAAGTGCGGTTCCCACGCTCGCTGCTGCGCAGCTTCGGCGGCGCGCTTCGCTGGCTGGTGCGACGCTCCTGACGCCCGTCGGTGCACTGCCGCTTCTCGTGTCGTGAGAGCCCAACAGCAGACCTGTTTTCGTAGGGGCCACTTTTAGGTGGCCCTCACTCCTGGGCGCGGGGTGTGTAATACCGTTCCAGCCACCGGCTGAGCCCGTCGAGACCTGGAAAGAGCGTTCGCTCGTTGATATTCGCCTGATCGAGTTTGTCTCGGACTTCCCACTTGAGCTCGGCAGGAACGATGACACGCCTGCAGAGGTCGCGGTGCGCATCGATCCACTCATCGAGTCCTGCCGACGCGCTCGGCATCAGCGAGAACAGGGCGAACTGATTCAGGATCCGGGCGTCGAGCGACGGCGGCTCGAGAAAGAGCACGAACGGTTCGCGCGCCAGCGTGTCGAACGATCGCAGCGTCTTGAACTCACCGAGCATTTCGACGGTGAACGTGTCCGAGTGCTCCTCGTCGAGGATCGCGCGCAGCCGCTTGGGCAGCATCGTGTTCGCCTCCACGAAGTTCACGCACCAGACGACGCCGTCCTGATCGAACTCGCGCGGATGCAGCGTGGCGAAGTGCAGCGCGACGAACGGCGAGTAGGTCCAGTCGACCAGCCGCGTCGGCAACCCGTGATGCTGCGCGACCGCAAGCCAGTGCCAGATCGTGTCGACGCCGCTGGCCGTCTGCTCGTGCGCGTACTTGCGGAAGTTGCGGAGCATCGACAGCTCCAGCTTGCCGACGTCGGCCTGGCCACTCCCCAACCGCACGAGGCTGTTCGACATGCGATGGTTCGCCGACGCGAGCCCGCGAAACGCGTACGGTGCACGGAATCGCCGCAGGTCAGGGTTCCATGACCCTTCGTAGAGTTGCTCGAGCAACTCGGTCCACGAACGGGCGCGACTCACGTCCGAGTCGGACTGCATGCGGTGCGCCATTGTTCCATGGTTGTGTTCGCGAAGGGTGTCAACGCCCAACCCCCAACCCCTTCGCTCCCAGCAACTCCCAACTGCTTGGGAGTTGGAAGTTGGTGCAGCGTCAGGAAGTTGGGCGTTGACAGCCCGAGGGCTCACGTCGCGCGATAGGCCCTGCCGAATGACCTCCCGATGGCCGACACGACCGACTGCGGCACGTACCGCGCCAGCAGCGCGATCCCGCGATTCACGCGACCGTTGATATAGACCGGCGCGCCGGACATGACAGCGGTATATCCCTCGCGTGCGACCGTAGCGGCATCCATCCACATCCACGCCGGCAGACGACTGACCCGCTCGCGCGTGCCGGTCACGTCGTGAAACTCACTGAGGGTGAATCCCGGACACA
>Ga0081539_10001117_pt1 | contig 48683 bp, 47 predicted proteins | sample TabmetS4T2R2_FD_71023 | JGI IMG/M metagenome (GOLD analysis project Ga0081539, IMG submission 71023) | Tabebuia heterophylla rhizosphere microbial communities from the University of Puerto Rico - S4T2R2 | ecosystem: Host-associated > Plants > Roots > Rhizosphere ... | reverse complement strand
CGCCCGTCCGCTGATCGCGGACGAGGTGGTCGCCGTCGCGCGCGAGGTCGAGGCCGACGTGCTCGCGCACGGATGTACGGGGAAGGGGAACGACCAGGTACGGTTCGAGGTCTCGTTCTCGGTGCTCGCGCCCGACCTCCCGATCCTGGCGCCGATCCGCGACGACGGGATCCCACGCGACAAGGCCGTCGTCCTCGCGGCGGAATGGGGCATCCCGCTCGCCGACGTCGCGACGGCGTTCTCCGTCGACGAGAACCTCTGGGGCCGGACGGCCGAATGCGGCGTCCTGGACGACGCGTGGTCGTCGCCGCCGGAGGCGGCGTTCGAGCGCACGGCGGCTCCGGCGAACCGCCCGACCGACTCCGTCGAGACGGTCGTGACGTTCGAGAACGGCGTGCCGGTCGCGCTCGAGGGCGAGCGCATGGCGCTCGCGTCCCTGATCCGCGCGATCGATGCGCTCGGCGGTCGGTACGGTTTCGGGCGGGTGGACATGATCGAGAACCGGCGCGTCGGCATCAAGTCCCGCGAGCTGTACGAGGTTCCCGCCGCCCTCGCGCTCATCACCGCCCACCGCGCGCTGGAGGACCTCACGCTCGAGCGCGAGGTCGCCCACGCCAAACCCGGTCTCGAACAGCGTTGGTCGGAGCTCGTCTACGACGGCCTCTGGTTCTCGCCGCTTCGCACCGCGATCGATGCGTTCGTCGACGCGACACAGGCGTCGGTGAGCGGCGACGTCAGGCTGCGCTTCTCGCCCGGCGCGTGCGACGTCGTCGGGCGTCGGTCGTCGCACGGGCTCTACGACGTGGGACTCGCGACCTACGGGCCGGACGACGCCTTCGACCAGCGGCACGCGGCGGGCTTCATTCGGATGTGGGGCCTGCCCCTGAAGATGTGGTCGGAGCGGCAGGGCGTCCGATGAGCGCGGACCGCCTGTGGGGAGGCCGGTTCCGCGCGGGCCCCGCCGCCGAGGAGAAGAGTGTCCCGGGCCAGCGTCAGCCGCCGACCGCCGCTGACACCCACCCGCGTAACGGCGATCCCGGGTCTGTAGGGTGCCCGCGTGGCGGTCCGCATTGATGTCGAGGCGTTTCGTGAGTCCATCCCGCCGGCCGTGGCGGAGGCCGCCGAGCGGCTGCGCGACGACGACGGGCTCGGTGAGCTCGAGCTGGTCGGGGGCGGCATCCAGGCACTTGCCCGGACGCCGGCCGGCGTGTACTGGCCCTGGGTGGGCATCGTCGATGGAGCCCTCACCGGCAGCTGCACCTGCCCGGACGGCGGCGAGGACATGTGCGCCCACGCGGCCGCGGTCGTGTTCGCCGCCGTGGCCGAGGCCGTTCCCTTCTCGTCCGCGGCGACGCCGCCCGACGGCGGTGACCGCGACACCTACCTGGAGGCGATCCGGCGCCTCACGCCCGACCAGCTGACCAACCTCGTGGCGACGAACGCCCTGCGTGACGACGTGTTCGCCGCCCAGCTGCTCGGCGCGGCGGGCATGCTCGACCCCGCCGACCTGCCGGCGGGATGAGGATCACGTACGGTGACACCGGAAAAGGCCGAAGAAGCCGACGGGAGTGGTGTCGGATCGGGGCAGGGGCGTTCGTAGCGGTAGTGAGCGGCCGCCCACGAAGGGCGCCCCGACCCACAGGAGATGATCCGAGATGCAGTACCTGTTTTCCGTGATCGACGACAGGACCGGCTCCGCCACGCCGGAAGAGATGGCCGCCATCGACGCCTTCAACGACCAGCGGCTCCAGGCCGAGGGCCACTGGGTCTTCGCCGGCGGCCTCGCCTCGCCCAGTACCGCCACTGTCATCGACAACCGGGGCGACGAGCCGCTGTTCACCGACGGGCCCTTCGTGGAGACGAAGGAGTACGTCGCCGGCTTCTGGATCATCGAGGCCCCCGACCTCGACGTGGCGCTCAAGCTCGCCGCCGAGGGGTCGAAGGCGTGCAACCGGAGGGTCGAGGTGCGGCCGTTCCTGTGAGCGGGGTCGAGGTCCGGGAGGCGGTCACCCAGGCGCACGCGCGGGAGTGGGCGCGGGTGGTCGCCGCCCTGACCAGGCGTTTCGGTGACCTCGACATCGCCGAGGAGGCGGCCGCCGAGGCGTTCGCGGCCGCTGTGGAGCGGTGGCCGGCCGACGGCGTGCCGCCCAACCCCGGCGCCTGGCTGACCACGACCGCCAACCGCAAGGCCATCGACCGCATCCGGCGCGAGAACAAGCGCGACGACAAGCAGAGGGAGGCTCAGTTGTTGTACGACGACGACCCGCCCGAGCCTCTCGGCGCGATCGAGGACGAGCGGCTCCGGCTGATCTTCACCTGCTGTCACCCGGCGCTCGCGATGGAGACCCGCGTGGCGCTGACGCTGCGCATGCTCGGCGGTCTGACCGTGCCCGAGATCGCCCGCGCCTTCCTGGTGCAGGAGACCGCCATGGGGCAGCGGATCACCCGCGCCAAGGCGAAGATCAAGGCCGCGCGCATCCCCTACCGGGTGCCGTCCACTGAGGACCTGCCGCGACGGGTCTCCGGCGTGCTCGCCGTCCTCTACCTCATCTTCAACGAGGGGTACCTGGCGACCGGCCCCGACAGCGATCCCGTGCGCCACGACCTGACCGCCGAGGCGATCCGGCTCACCCGACTCGTCCGTACCCTCATGCCGCAGGACGGTGAGGTGGCCGGGCTGCTCGCGCTGATGCTCCTCATCGAGGCGCGCCGCACCGCCCGGGTCTCGGCCGGCGGCGAGCTCGTCACCCTCGACGAGCAGGACCGCGGGGCCTGGGACGCGGCGCTGATCGCGGAGGGTCACCGGCTGGTCCGCGAACGCCTGGCCGCCGGGGTCGCTCCGGGTCCCTACCAGATCCTCGCCGCGATCAACGCCGTGCACACCTCCGCCCGCGACGTACGCGACACCGACTGGTCGCAGGTTGTCGCCCTCTACGACCAGCTCGTCCGCCTCGACCCCTCGCCGATCGTCGTCCTCAACCGGGCCGTCGCGGTCGCCGAGCTCGACGGCCCGGAGGTGGCGCTGGCGGCCGTCGACCGGCTCGCGGACAGGCTGGCCGGCTACCACGCCTACCACGCGGCGCGCGCCGACCTGCTCCGCCGGCTGGGCCGCGGCCAGCAGTCGCGCGCGGCGTACGACAAAGCCATCGAGCTGGCCGGCAACACCGCGGAGACCGCCTACCTGGCCCGCCGCCGCGACCAGCTGGGATAGCGACGGCAAACCCTACTGCGCGCCCCGGATCACGCCGGCCCTCCTTCCTGGCGTCACCATCCGGAGCCGCGGCGTGCCCTTGCCTGCTCACGTGCCGCTTACGCGCCGCTCATAGGCGGATCTTGGACAGAGACGCAACCGAGGCGCGTCATCGCGCGTCTAGTGGAGGGACACCGTTCATGGGGGAGGAACGATGGTGCGCGCCCGAAGAGTCCTGGTATCAGTAGCGACGGTGGTTTGGCTGCTCCTCGGCGGGGCGGGTGCGGCGCTCGCGGAGCCGCCACGACCCGGCGGCGGAGCGCTCCCGCCGGGGTGGACGATCGTCCACATCGGAGACGGTGTCCGGCTGGTCTGGCGCTCGCCGCGCCCGGTGCCGATGGGCGACGCGGCGGTCGAGTTCCGGGTCGGCGACCGGCCGCTGGGCCGGCCGGTGGCCCAGCGCGACGGGCACACGTTCCAGCTCGACCTCGACGCGAGCCCGGGCGACCTGTCCCGGCTGGAGGCACACGCCGGCGGGCGGCGGCTCGACGCGAGCGCCCCGAAAGCCGGCACGGGCGCGGCGAACGCGGTGACGCTGCCGCCCCCACTCCCCCTCTACGCCGGAGATCCCGGCACGCCCGGGGCCTATCCGACGGTCACCGGTGAGTACACGCTGCCGGGGGTCACGCTGCCCGGATTCCCCGCCGCGGTGGAGATGACCGGCGTCGTGGTCGCCCCGCGCGGTGCGCCCGGCGCCCGGCCGCTCGTGCTGTTCCTGCACGGCCGGCACAGCACCTGCTACCGGGGCAAGGAGTCCTCCGGTGACTGGCCGTGCCCCAAGGGCTGGCGCCCGATCCCCAGCCACCGCGGCTACCTGCAGGCACAGCGGCTGCTCGCCTCGCAGGGATACGTGACGGTCTCCATCAGCGCCAACGGGATCAACGGCCAGGACTGGGCGGTCCAGGACGGCGGCGCGCACGCCCGCTCCTCCCTGGTCCGTCACCACCTGGGCCGCTGGGCCGGCTGGGCCAGCGGCGCGACCCGCCCCGGCGCCCCGGCGATCGTGCGGCTGGCCCCGCCGGCCGACATGTCGCGGGTGCTCCTGGTCGGCCACTCCCGCGGCGGCGAGGGTGTCAACCGCGCGGCCATCGACAGCCTCAGCCCGCCCACTGTGGAGGGTTACCGGGGGCCGGTGCGCTGGAGCATCCGCGGCACCGTCCTCATCGGACCCACCATCTTCGGCCACAACCCGGCCCCCGACGTGCCATCGGTGACGTTCCTGCCCGGGTGCGACGGTGACGTCTCCGACCTACAGGGACAGATCTATGTGGACGGCACCCGGGGCGTGGGCGGCGGCACGGGCCTGCACAGCGCGGTCTACATGGTCGGCGCCAACCACAACTTCTACAACACCGAGTGGACGCCGGGGCAGGCCGTCGCGCCCGCCTGGGACGACTTCTGGGGCGACAAGGACCAGGTCTGCTCGCCCGGCAAGGGGATCCGGCTCACCGCGGGGCAGCAGCAGACGGCCGGCGCGACGTACATCGCCGCCGCGGCCCGGCTGTTCGTCTACCGTGACGACCGGGTGCGGCCGCTGCTCGACGGCACGCCCGTCCGCGCCGCCTCGGCCGGCTCGGCCCGCGTCTTCACCCACGCGGTCGGCGGTGTGCGCATCCCGTTTGTCACGCCGGACGCGTCCGCCCAGACCGGCGGCGCCGCCCGGCTCTGCGCCGAGGTCGAGACCGACCCGGCCGTCGCCTGCCTCGACCCGCGACGGTCACAGGGCCAGTCGCCGCACTTCGTGCCGTTCGGCTGGCTCGGGATCGAGCCCGGCCGCTACGCCGTCGCGCTCGACGGCTCGGGGCCGGCGACCGTTCGGCCCGCGGCCCCGGTCTCGCTGACCGGCGCCAGCGCGCTCGCCCTCCGCCTGATCGTGCCGCCGAACACGAGCGGCGTCCTCTACGACGTGGCCGTCACCGACGCCGCCGGCCGGCGGGCCGCGCTGGGCCAGGTGCGGATCGACGGGCTGCCCGCCACCCAGGTCACCACCGCGCACTGGGCGCGGGAGGTGCGGGTGCCGATCTCGGCGACCGCGACGGCCGGCCTCGGCCAGATCGCCGCGCTGGAGCTCACGCCGAAGTCCCCGTCCGCACAGGCGTGGCTCGTCGACGCGTGGGGCTGGCGGCCGGGCACACCCGACCCGCGGCCGGCGCGCCTGCCACGGATCGACGTCGGACAGATCGCGGTGAACGAAGGCGACTCCGGCACGATCGTCCACAAGGTCCCGGTCACCGTCTCCGGCAGCGGCAACGGCCAGGTGCGGCTGCTCATCCTCGACTCGGCCAAGGACGGCGAGGTGACCGAGCAGGTGGTCACCGTGCGGCCCGGCGCGACCCGGATCGACGTGCCGATCCCGGTCACCGGCAACACCCGCTTCGACGGCGACCGGCAGGTGATCGTGGCGGCCAAAGCGGTCCGCGGCACGGTGGTCGGCGACTACGAGGGCGGCATATACATCCGCGAAGACGACCCCCTGCCAAGGATCACCGACCGGGTGCCGGGCCCGGAGTGACCGGCACCGTCATCTCCGTCCGGGCACACAGTCAGGCATGTGCCGTGCCGGAACCCCCGGCCGACACGTAAGACCAGACCTCGCTGTGCACCCCGATCGGCGGAGGTGCGGGCTCGCCGCCGCGCTCGGCTGCCGAGCGGTGCCCGTGCGCGAACGCGGGCGAGGTGACCCACGCCTGAAATGCCTCTTCGTCACGCCAGCGGGTGACGACGAGCCACGTCGTGCGCTCGTCCGTCGGCCGGAGAAGCTCGAAGCCCTCGAACCCGTCCTGGTCGTCGACCGCGCCGGCCCGCGCGGCGAAGCGGTGCGCCAACTCGTCACCGCTGTCGGCGGGCACCGTGATGGCGTTGATCTTCACAATTGTCATCACGCCATTATTCCGGGTCTCCCAGATACCGCTTCCTACTCTGCTTAGATCGGTCCGACGATCGAGAAAGGGAGCGGTAGGCCATGATGCCAGAGCTTCAGGAGCAGGAAGAACGCCTCCAGTTCGACGGCTTTGACCATGACGACGCCTGGGACCTGGGAAGTCTCCTGGTCAGGCTGGCCAGGGAGCGCGGCCACGGCGTCACCGTCGACATCCGCCGCGGCGACCAGCAACTCTTCCACTACGCCCTCCCCGGCACCTCCCCCGACAACGACGACTGGATCGAACGCAAGATCCGCGTCGTCCGCCGGTTCGGACACAGCTCCTACCTCGTAGGCCAGACCTACCGCGACCGCGGCACCACTTTCGACGAGGAATCCCACCTCGAAACCGCCCTGTACGCCGCCCACGGCGGCTGCTTCCCCATCATCGTCAAGGGCACCGGCCCGGTCGGCACGGTCACCGTCTCGGGCCTCCCTCAACTCGAGGATCACCGCCTCGTGGTCGAGGCCCTCGGACTCTTCCTGGACTCCAAGGCCGCTACCGGCGTTCGCGGCTGATCAGCTGACCATCCGCGGGCGGCGATATCAGCGCCGCCCGGCAGACGTCAGCGGGGAGTGGGGCGATACACGAGTTCCTGGGTGTGGCCATCGAGCGTCCGGCACTCGAGCAGCTCGAGGTCGAAGTCGCCAGCGCCCCCCAGGATCGGGCTCGTCCCGGTCCGTCCGGAGATGACGGGGAAGATTGTCACCTGGAGGCGGTCGACCAAACCGGCGGCCATCAGTGCCCAGTTCAGCGACAGGCTGGCCGGCGAGCGCAGCGGCACGTCCGACCGCTCCTTGAGCCGGGCGACGATGTCCACGGCGTCGCCGCTCACGATGGTCGCGTCCGGCCAGCCGAGAGTGTCCCGCAAGGTGGAGGAGATCACCGTCGCCGGCATGCGCATCGTCCGGACGTTCCACTCGTCGAGCGCGTTGGGGTCGATGCCCGAGGACATGATCCCCGCGGTCTCCCGGAAAGTGTTGGCCCCGAACACCATCCGCTGCTCGGTGTCGAAGATGGCGGCGCGGTGCTCAAGCAGCTCGGGGCCCTGCTTGCCCCAATAGCCGCCCCAGTCGCCGTCCTCGGTGAACGAGCCGTAGCCGTCGAGGGTGGAGAAGACGTCCCAGGTGTAGAGAGCGGTCATGACAAATTCCCTTCCTGCTTCGCGGTCACGATGTGCGATCACCCCTACCACGAACGACTCGCCCCGGATCCGACACTCTTCCGCGACTGATCGCGGGACGATCCGAAAATCGACGCCGGTCGGGATCTACGGCGCGACCAAAGTACGACCGCTGTCCCCCACCATCGGCCGGTCGGAGACCAGCCCATGTCGCGATGAGGCGGCAGGCCCGTTCGGCCACGATCGTGTCATGACGGCCGGGACCACCCGGTCTGGACACAAGGGGGAACGCGATGTTTACCGAGTCGCAGCAGCGCACGGCGGCCAAGGTGGCGGGTTTCGTGCTACTTCTGCTGATGGCGGCCGGGTTCTTTTCCCAGGTCTTCGTGCCCGCCACCCTGATAGTGGGTGACGACGCCGCGGCGACCGCACGCAACATCCTCGAATCAGAGCGGCTCTTTCGCATCGGCGCGGCCGCCGACGTGCTCATCTTCGCGTGCGACATCGTCATGGCCGTTGCCTTTTACGTGCTGCTCAGGGCGGTGAATCCAGGGCTCGCCCTGCTCGCGACGCTCTGGCGGACGGCGCAGGCGACGATCATGATCACGAATACGATCGCCTTCCTGGCGGTGCCCGCCGCGCTGACCGATCCCGAGAACACCAGCCGGCTCGACACCGGCCAGCTCGAGGCTCTGGCCAACACGTACGTCGACGCGCACACCGCGGGCTTCAGTGTCGGACTTGTCATGCTCGGCTTGGGCAATGCCGTCTTCAGCTACCTGCTGCTCAAGTCGCGATACGTTCCCAAAGCGCTTGCGGCGTGGGGAGTTTTCGCCAACGTCGTGCTGGCTACCTTCACCATGGCCGTCATCATCTTTCCCGGCGCCGAAGATACCGCGGCGATCGCGGCCGGGCGCTACGTACCGGTCTTCTTCTTCGAGGTGATCCTCGGCGGCTGGCTTCTGGCCAAAGGCGTGCGGCTAACCAACGAGACCGCCTCGCAACCCCTGGTCGGCTCGGCGTGACGTGGCGGAGCCGTATGGCCGCGAGCACGACCGCGGTACCGCACAATCTGCTCATGACCTCCACCGGCTCCTCCCGCCTGTCGCTGTGGTCCACCGACTCCTGGCTGTCGATCGGCTCCCACGGCTCGGTGCTGTCCATCGGCAGCGTGGGCTCGATCGCCTCCATCGGCAGCATCGGCTCCGCCGGATCGATCCTGTCCATCGGCTCCGCACTCTCGACCGGATCGGCCCTGTCCTGGCGATCACGCTGGTCACTGCTGGCCGACCGGTCCTTCGGGACCGCGATGACCTCCCGCACCGGCGCCCGCGCACTCCTCGGCCCGCCCGCCGCCCTGGCCGCCGTCGCACTCGCCGCCTACGCCGGCTACCTGCTGACCCACGGCCGCCATCAATCAGAACCGACAACCCGGAAGGCATCCCGGCGGCTTTGACAGCCGGTCGCCAGCGAGCGGTGCCTGCCCCTTGAGGGCTTCCGGCGAGCGGTCCAGGATCATTTTCGATTCGACAAGAATGTCCCGGGTCCGTGTCAGCGGCGGGCCGTCGCTCCCGCCGGAGACCGCGGCGGCCGGCGGCTCGCCAGGGCTCGCCGAAATCCCCGGCCCCCGCTGCCGCCTCCGCGCACCAAGCCCACCCGCTGCGCGCGAGCGGGTAGGCACGTCCGCGACCCCGCGTCACCCCGCGGCGATGGGTCTTCGCGATCCAGAGAGGTTTCGCGACGTCGTGTGGGTGTCGCCGCACCGCCGGTAACGTAGCGTAATCAGATTCGGGGCGTAGGTGTGAATCTAGAACGGTTAGGGTCGATATAGCACACTAACCGTTCTAGATCGCGAACTTGACGCCCGTTACCCACGGCGGTGGCTACTGCGCGCGATCGGGGCCCGCCCGGCTCGGTCGGCGCCGGCCTGGCGGCTTAGGACATTGTGGACAATGCTGACGGGGTTGGGCTTGGCGCGCGGAGGTGGCAGCGGAGGCCGGGGATTTCGGCGAGCCCCGCGAGCCGCCGGCCGCAGCGGTCTCCGGCGGGAGCGACGGTCCGCAGCTGACGCGCACCCGGGAAAACAAGATCCGCCGAAGAAATCTCGACCGGCCCTGTCGGATCGGGGCGGTGGCGTTCGTGGCGTGGGTGAGAGTCGGCCGAAGGGGGCCGGCCGCGAGAAGGGACCACGATCATGAAGCTGACGACCACCACGCTGGTCACCGTCGACGGGGTGATGCAGGGGCTCGGCGGGGCGGAGGAGGACCGCCGCGGCGGGTTCGAGCGCGGGGGGTGGATCGCGCCGCTGTTCGACGACGAGGGCGCGGCGTTCCTCGACCAGGTCTACCGGCGGGCCGACGCGTTCCTGTTCGGCCGGCGGACCTACGAGATCTTCGCCGGCTCTTGGGGAACATGGGCCGATCCGGGCGACAACCCCATCTGGACGGCGTTGAACACGCGGCCCAAGTACGTCGCGTCGACCACGCTCACCCACGCGGCCTGGGCGGATACGACCGTGCTGTCCGGAGACGTGGCGGCCGCCGTCCGCGAGCTGAAGGCCAAGCCCGGAGGTGAGCTGCAGGTGCACGGCAGCGGCGCGCTGATCCGGTGGCTGCTCGAAAACGACCTCGTCGACGAGATCAACCTGCTCGTCTGCCCGGTGGTCGTCGGCCAGGGCACGCGGCTGTTTCCCGACGCCGGCCCGGACATCGCGCTCGAACTTGTCGAGTCCCGGACCACGCCGAAGGGGTTGACGCTCCAGGTCTACCGGCCCGCCGGGCGCCCGCGGTACGCCACGGCCACGTCCGACCGGACCTCCTGACGCGGCCGCGAATCTCGCCCGGTCTGCAACAGATGGCGCCCTCGCGGGTGTTTCAGATCGGAAGGGGAGGCGGGGTGCATGACGTTCGAGGAGTTCGTGGCGGCGCGACTGGCACCGCTCATCAAGTACGCGACGGTCGTCACCTGGGATCCGCACCTGGCCGAGGACATCACGCAGGACGTGTTGATCCGGGCGCAGGCGCGCTGGGTGCGGATCAGCGGGTTGGACGCGCCGGAGCAGTACGTGAAGCGCATGATCCTCAACCAGTTCCTGTCCTGGCGGCGCCGCCGCGCGGCACGGCAGGTGTCGGTCTCCACGCAGGCGCTGGACGCGATCGCGCCGCCGGTCGCGGACGGCGCGGCGGCGGTGGCGGACCGCGATCTCGTGCTGCGGCTGATCGCCACGCTGCCGCCGAAACAGCGTGCCGCGCTCGCCCTCCGCTACTACGAGGACCTGCCCGACGACGAGATCGGCGAGTTGCTCGGGTGCCGGCCGGTCACGGTGCGGTCGCAGATCTCGCGAGCGCTCGCGACCCTGCGAGCCGCGCTGCCTGCCACGCCGTCTTTGGTCGAGGAGGTCTCGTCGTGAACACGTACCTGGAGGATCTGGTCCGCGACGCCCAGCGGCGCCAGGCCGGCCGCGCGGTCCCACCCGAGCGGATCCTCGCGAAGCTGCCGGTACGCACCACCCGCCGGGCCACGGTGCGCCGCCGTGGCTCGCTGATAGTGGCCGCCGCGTGCGCGGCCGGCCTCGCGGTCGCGTCGGTGCCCCTCGCGGTGCGCCTCGACGCGCCGCCGGACCGGCCGCCGATCGTCGCGGAGGGCTGGTCCGGCGTGGTGCCGGACTTCGAAAACCTGCGGCCGCCGGAGCAGGTGTGGCCGGACGCCGTGCACCGGCTCCCCGCCACGCTCCCGGACGGCAGCACCTACAGCCTGCAGCTCTCGCTGGGCGGCGGCCGCTACCTGGTGCGGGGCGTCGGCAAGAACCCAGGTCCCGCGCACAACGTGGGACCGAAGGTCTTCGACACCGCGGCCGGGACCGTCCAGGCGCTCGGCGACCCGGACGCGGCTGGACCGGACGGCACCTGGCTGCACGACGTCGCCGTCGACGGCGACCGCGCGGTGTGGGTGCTGCAGCAGGGCGCGCACCAGTTCGACGTGTGGTCGGCTCCGCTCGACGGCTCCGCGAAGGCTCGGTTGGCGGTGCGGTGGACGGGGCCCGGGGTGGCGTATCCGATCGGCCTGCACGCCGGCTCCGTGTACTGGGCCACCAGCGTCGACAAGCCCGCGACCGGGATCTACCGGACCCCCCTGTCCGGTGGCGCGCCGGAGCTCGTGCCCGACTCCGCCGGCTTCCGCGAGTACGGCCAGTTTCCGTGGGTCACCCCCGGTCCCGTCATCAACGACCTGGCGGTGCAGCAGCCGCCGGGAGCTGGCGCGCGTTCCGGTGAGCTGCTCAACCTTGTCACGGGCGAGCGCCTGCACTGGACGGCCAATCCCGACGCGAGGGCCGTGCAGTGCAACCCGATGTTGTGCGTGGGCTGGTCCGCGGACGAGAAGGCGGTGTTCCAGCGGCTCGACGGGAGTGCGTACACGAAGCTGCGCTACCACCAGACGGTCATGTGGGGCGAGGAGTCGGCGCTCGACGGCAGGTTCGGCGTGGGCACCGTGCAAGCGGCCCCGTCCACGTCGTGGATCTGGGATCGCGCCACCGGTGCCGCCGCGAGCCCGCCCGGCGCGAGGGTGGAGCTGGTCGGCGGGGCGTTTCCGAGCACGCTCGCGCAGTGGACCGACGCGGACGGCGCGATCTACGCGCTGGACCTCGCCGACATCAAGTGACTCGCGCTACCCGGGCAGCTCGCCGGTCTCGGCCAGGTGTTCGGCAACCTCGGTGAGCTTGCGGTTCATGCGCTGGGATACGCGGCGCAGCAGGTCGAAGGCGTCGCCCGCGGACAGCCGCTGGCGTTCCATGAGGATGCCCTTGGCCTGTCCGATGACGTCGCGACTGCTGAGCGCGCGGTGCAGCGCCGCCTCGCGGCGTTCGACGTGGTCCTTGCGCCGCGCCAGGGCGACGGCGGCGGACAGGAAGGCCGCCACGATCAGCGTGAACTCCTCGTCCTCCGAGGTGAACGCGTCGGGCGCCGCGCCGTAGAGGCTGAGCACGCCGAGCGGTGACCAGCGGGTGCCGTGGGCAAACATGCCGTGACACAGGGCGCTGGCGACACCGTGCCGGGCCGCGACGGCTTCGAACGGGGGCCAGCGTGGCGGGTCACCTATGCGCGGTACGTGAATGGTGTGGTCCTGCCGCAACGCCTCGGCGCCGGGTCCGGCCGCGGCGGCCCGGTCCAGTTCGCCGGCGACAGCATCGCTGCCGATCGCCTCGACCATGCGGCCGTCGCGCCACATGGCCACGCCGGCCCAGTCGCAGCCGGGCACCGCCGCCACGACGAACTTGAGTGCCCGGGGCAGCAGCACGCTCAGATTGTCGGACCCGAACACCTCGCGGGTCAGCTCCGAGAAGCTGGCGAGCAGCGTCGGGCCGTACGGCCGCGGCCCCCACCGCTTCGCCGCGCTGGCGCGTTCGGCGGCGCTCGTGCGACGTGCCGCCGCCGCGACCGCGCGCTTGCGGACATCGGAGGTCCGCCGCTCGGCGTGGGGCGGCGATCCGGAACGTGTGTGATCCAGCAGCCATTCGCGGTCCAGCGCGTCACGCTCGCGGATATCGGCGAGCCGGTCGCGCTGGTCGGCTGTCTCGTCGCGCCGGTCGGCTTCGCCGTCCCGACCCTCCGCCAGCAGTTCGCGTTCGACGGCGACGAAGTCGCGGCGGTCGATCTGCCACGCCAGCTCCTCCTCGCCGGTGACCGTGCCGGCGGCCGCTTGCCGCTGTTCGGTGGCTATCCGCATCGCGACTCGCGCGTCCGCACGGGTCGCGGCCCGCTGCGCGCGTAGCACGTTGGCCTGGGCGCGCTGGAGTGCCTCGCGCGCACGGACCAGTCGAGCCATCGCTTCGGCCCGGTCCACCAGATCGGCATCCGCCCGGACCGCCGCTCGCCGGTCCAGCGCGTGGTCATGCCGGTCGGCGAGTGTCTCCCGCACGTCGGCCAGCTGATCGCGCTCGTCCGCCAGCCGCTCGCGCTCGTCGGCGAGCCGCTCCCGCTCGTCGGCGGCCGCCTCCCACAGGTCGGCACCCAGCCGGCGTTCGTCCGACGTAGATTCCTCGCCTGCCGCCGAGCTCAAGTGATCCTCCCTGAGGTGCCGACACTCGGGCCGGGAGGCACAAGCAGGCCCCGAAGCCCCAAGACGTCGAATACCCGCGCCGGCTGCTCCACAAGCCCCTCGACCCGAAGCTGCTGGCCGGAGTCTCGGGCGGCGGACCACGCGGAAACGATCACGCCCACAGTGGCGGCGTCGACGAACGAGACCCCGCCGAGGCACACCAGGACCTTCGACGCCTGGGTTCTTCGTGCCTTGTCCAGGAGCTGTCGCACGTCGTGGACAGTTGCCAAGTCGAGCTCGCCGCGCAGCCGGACGATCGCGACGCCGTCAACCACGCTCGAAGATCCGGCGCGGTTTTCGGTCTTCCTACTTGACCAGAAAAGCCTCATTTCGGTCACCAGCCGTCCCCAAAAGTCGCCGGCTGGTGCATCAACCGATAGACGCCATCGTTTCACCGCCGGTTCGACCGCGCAACCGCTGCGCACCGCGTCAGCAGAGCTTCTCGAGAAGGATTCCCGGGTCCGTGTCAGTCGCTGACCGCCGCTCCCGCCGGAGACCGCGGCGGCCGGCGGCTCGCCAGGGCTCGCCGAGATCCCCGACCCCCGCTGCCACCTCCGCGCGCCAAGCCCAACCAAAAAGGACTCGACGCCGGGGGGATGCGCGTCAGGCGCGGTCTTGCCAGAACAGCCTTTCGTCTCGGTCCGGGTCGTCGACGATCCGGCACTCGGCGTCGAGCCACATCGTGGCGCGGTTTGTGAGCGTGTAGGCGGGCCACTTCGGCACGTGCCTCGCGGTGGGGTGGCCCGTGTGGGCGAAGCCGGCCCACAGCGCGCTCATGTGCCGCGCGGTGGCCAGCCGGCCGGGTGACTGGTCGGCGTAGAGGAAGAAGTCGAGGTTCTTGTCGGTGTTGGCGAACTTGAGGTTGATGTCCGAGGCGTGCGGCGAGCCGAGGGGAAAGTCGGTGCCCGGCACGAGGGTCGGGTTCTTGTAGGCGAGCTGGTACATGTACACGGGCGCGGCGCGCTGCGCGACCTTGGTCTCCGCGATTTTGATGGCGTCGCGCCAGATCGGCGAGGTGGTGATGGCGAAGTAGAGCTGTGCCGGCGTCGCGTAGGGTCGCGAGGCGCGGAAGGTGTTGATGATCCGGTCGAGCTCGGCGCCCTGGTACGTGCCGCTCAGCCTGGCGCGGAGGCCGGCCTCGTCGATGCGGAAGATGTCGGGTGGCCCGAAGAGGCTGAAGAACACAGTTTCGTCGCGGCAGGTGCCACACATCAGCGGCTTGCCGGCGGAGAAGGGCGCGACGCCGTCGGCGAAGGGGTGCCGCGGGATGACGGTGCCGTCGACGAAGGCACCGAAGCCGGGCAGTGGTGGAGGGTCACCCCAGGGTGCGACGCCGTTGGCGGCTTCGGACTGCTGGATTTCGAGCAGGCGCGCGGCCGGGATCTCGTGCAGCCTGGGGATGTCTACTGTGGTCAGTCCCAGCAGCTCCAGGGTGCGCCTGGCCCGCGCGGTGGCGCCGTCGCGGGTGGGAAAGCGCAGCGGTGCGGCGCTTTCGATCGAGGCCTTGTGAAACAGCGGCGCGGCGGCCGGCATGGTGTAGATGGCCGCGGTCTTGGCGCCGCCGCCGCTCTCACCCCACACCATGACGTTGTCGGGGTCGCCGCCGAAGTTTTCGATGTTGTCCCGGGTCCACCGCAGCGCCACGAGGATGTCCAGCATCCCCTGGTTGGCCGCGTAGTCGCCGCCAGCCAGATCGCCCAGAAACAGGTAGCCGAGCAGGCCCAGCCGGTGGTTGGACTCGACCACCACCACGTCGTACAACTGGGCCAGATGGGTGCCGTCCTGGCCGGTGGCCGAGCCGGAGCCGATCATGTAACCGCCGCCGTGGTTGTAGAACATCACCGGCCGCCGCTCGCAGTCGGCGGCGGGCGTCCAGATGTTGAGGTAGAGGCAGTCTTCGGAGGGTGCGGGCATCCGGCCGTTGCCGTTGGGGCCCATCTCGTTGCCCGCGGCCTGAAACGCCGGGTTGGGAAACCTCACCGCGTCGCGCACGCCGGTCCACCTCATGGGCGGCTTCGGCGCCTTGAACCGGAGCTCGCCGAGCGGAGGCGTGGCGTACGGGACGCCGAGAAACTTGACGATGCCGTCTTCGCGCTTCCCGCGCACCTTGCCGTAGCGGGTGGCCGCCACGTCCGCTCGCCCGGAGGCCCGCGCGGCCGCTGGGAACGGGATGGTCACTCCGGCGACCACGGACAGCGAGCCGCCGATCATCGTTCTGCGGTTCATCGCCGAACCCTCCACGTCGAACTTGTCACGGACCAGGGTTGGAACGATTCATCGAAACTACTTGCTTGTGTAACGTTCCCCAACGTAGGGGCCTGTTACGGCCGGAGTCAAGGGTGAGTTGATGCGTAACGTTTTTCGTTGGAAAGCGCAACCGTCTCCGCGCCACAGAGCCTTGACCGGGTGGAGGCGGCTCATCACATCGTCAGCAATAGATGTCATGAACCGTTTCATCACCTTCGCCCCACGGAGGTGCCAAGCTGTACATCGAGGTGCCTGGTAATGCGGTATCCGTCTACGATCGCGGCGTGATCCGGCTGCGGATGGGTGTCGCCGACGTGGCGCGGATCCGGTTCGGCTACTCCCCGCTGGCCGAGGTGGTGCAGAGCCTCTACCAGCTGTCGTCGCCGGGAGTGCCGGCGCTGCACCGGCCGTGGTGGGAGGCGACCCGGGTCGGGCTGCGCGGTGTCGACATGGCGTTGCTGCGCGCGGTGTTGCCGGCGACCCCGCTCGTGGCCGACTTCTTGTTCTCCTCCGCCAGCCACCCCGGCGGCATCGACGAGCAGCTGCGGCTGGTGGCGGAGACGGACGCGGCGGAGATCCGCGCGGACCTGGCGGCGGTGTGGGGTCGCGACACGATGCCGGCGCCGGCACAGCACCTGGTCGCCGAAGGAGCCGCCGGCGCGCGGCGGCTCGCCGACACGCTGTGGCGCTACTGGTCGGCCGCGATCGCCCCGCACTGGCAGCAGCTCCACGCGGTGCTGGAGGACGACGTCGCGTACCGGGCCGCCCAGCTGACCGCGGGCGGCGTCGACGCGCTGCTGTCCGGCCTGCACCCGGAGGTCAGCGTGCGCGGGGAGGTGCTGCGGATCGACAAGCCGCGACACTCGGTCGAGCACGACCTGGCCGGCGACGGGCTGACGCTGTTTCCGTCGGTCTTCGCCTGGCCACGCCTGATGGTGGACAAGGCGGCCGGCCGGCCCGCCACGCTCGTGTACGCCTGCCGCGGCGTCGGCCGGCTGTGGGGGCGCGGCTCGGGCCACCCTGGCCGCGACGGCGACGCCCTGGGCGCGTTGCTCGGGCAGAGCCGGGCGGCGATCCTCGACCGTCTGGCGCTGCCGAAGTCGACCACCGACCTCGCCGGCGAGCTGGGGCAGAGCCCGCCGTCGGTGAGCTTCCACCTGTCGGTGCTGCGGCGCAGCGGCCTTGTGACGTCGTGGCGCGCCGGACGCCGGGTCATGTACCAGCGCACCCAGCTCGCCGACGGGCTCGTCGCCGCCAGCGGCCCGGACGGCAAACCGGCCTGAACCGGCCCGGATTCCAGCACCGTCGAATCGTTGGCCGCCCATCGGCGGTCTTGCCACCGTGTACCGCATCGATCACGACCTCGGGAGGAATCGTGCGGAGCGGAAACACTGGTGGCCCTACCCGGCGCGGCGTCCTACGGGCCGCCGCCACCGCCGGCGCCGTCGCGGTGCCGCTGGGCTGGACGGCGATGGACGCGTCACCGGCGTCGGCCGAGCCCGGGATGACGCTGCCGGCGGCGACGGCGGACGTGACCCCGTTTCGGCTGTCGGTGCCGGACACCGCGCTGCTCGACCTGCGGCGCCGGCTTGTCGCCACCCGGTTTCCGGAGCGGGAGACCGTGGCGGACGGGTCGCAGGGCGCACCGCTGCAGCGGGTACGCGCGCTGGTCGAGCACTGGCGCACCGGATACGACTGGCGCCGGGTGGAGGGACGGCTCAACAGGTTCGGCCAGTTCCGTACCCGGATCGACGGGTTGGGCATCCACTTCCTGCACGTGCGGTCACGCCACGCCGACGCCGTACCGGTGCTGCTGACGCACGGTTGGCCGGGCTCGGTGGTGGAGTTCCTGGAGGTGATCGGGCCGCTGACCAACCCCACCGCCTTCGGTGGCAGCGCCGCGGACGCGTTCCACGTCGTGGTGCCCTCACTGCCTGGCTTCGGCTTCTCCGACAAGCCCTCGGCGACCGGGTGGAACGTGCCCCGCATCGCGAACGCGTGGGGTCAGCTGATGGCACGCCTCGGCTACGGCCGCTGGCTGGCACAGGGCGGCGACTTCGGTGGCTCGGTGACGCACGAGCTGGCCAAGCTCGGACCCGCCGGGCTGGCTGGAGTCCACCTCAACTTCTTCCCGGTGTTCCAGCCACCGGTCAGCGACCCGCCGACCCCGGAGGAACAGGCGGCGCTGGACAAGCTGCGGCGGTTCTTCGACGACGGCGCCGGTTTCGTCTACCAGCAGTCGACCCGCCCGCAAACCGTCGGGTACGCGCTGACCGACTCACCGGCCGGGCAGGCGGCATGGATCTTCGAGAAGTTTCTGGAGTGGACGGACAGCGACGGCGACCCGGAGCAGCTCCTCGGCGTAGACCGGATCCTCGATGACATCATGCTGTACTGGCTGCCCGCCACCGCGGCGTCGTCTGCGCGGATCTACTGGGAGGACGCACGCACCGCCGCCACGCCTGACGACTTCCGGGTACCGGTCGGCTTCACCGTCTTCCCCCACGAGATCGTCCCGACACCGCGGATCTGGGCCGAACGCGTCTACAAGTCCCAGCTGATCTACTTCAACAAGGCCGCCCGGGGCGGACACTTCGCCGCGTTCGAACAACCCGCCATCTTCACCGACGAGCTCCGCGCCTTCGCCCGCCTGCTCCGCTGACCGCCGCACCGGGCGGGCTGGGTCTGCTCTCAGACGTTTCTGCGGTACTGGCCACCGACCTCGAAGAACGCGTCGGTGATCTGGCCGAGGGTGCAGTGCCGGACCGCCTCCATCAACGCGTCGAACACGTTGCCGTCCGGGTCGGCGGCCGCCGCCTTGAGCTTGTGGAGAGCGGCCGGGGCCCGGTCGGCGTGGCGGGCGACGAAGCTTTCGAGCCGGTCGATCTGGGACCGCTTCTCGGCCTCGGTGGCGCGGGCGAGCTCCAGCGGTCGTGCGGGCGCCTCGCCTTCGCCGGGTGGGGCGAGGAACGTGTTGACGCCGACGATGGGCAGCGAGCCGTCGTGCTTGCGCTGCTCGTAGAGCATCGACTCGTCCTGGATCCGGCCGCGCTGGTAGCCGGTCTCCATCGCGCCGAGCACGCCGCCCCGCTCCGAGATGCGGTCGAACTCGGCCAGCACGGCCTCCTCCACCAGGTCGGTGAGAGTGTCCACAATGTACGAGCCCTGCAACGCGTTTTCGGTGGCGGCGAGGCCCCACTCGCGGTCGATGATCATCTGGATCGCCACCGCACGCCGGACCGACTGCGCGGTCGGCGTGGTCACCGCTTCGTCGTACGCGTTGGTGTGCAGGCTGTTGGCGTTGTCGTAGATGGCGCACAGCGCCTGGAGCGTGGTGCGGATGTCGTTGAAGTCCATCTCCTGCGCGTGCAGTGAGCGGCCCGAGGTCTGGATGTGGTACTTGAGCTTCTGGGCCCGTTCGTCGGCGCCGTAGCGGTCGCGCATCGCGATCGCCCAGATCCGCCGTGCCACCCGGCCGAGCACGGTGTACTCGGCGTCCATGCCGTTGGAGAAGAAGAACGACAGGTTGGGCGCGAAGTCGTTTACGTCCATGCCGCGGGCCAGGTAGGTCTCGACGAACGTGAAGCCGTTGGCGAGGGTGAACGCCAGCTGGCTGATCGGGTTGGCCCCCGCCTCGGCGATGTGGTAGCCGCTGATGCTCACCGAGTAGAAGTTGCGCACCCGGTGGGCGATGAACCACTCCTGGATGTCGGCCATGCAACGCAGGGCGAACTCGGTGGAGAAGATGCAGGTGTTCTGTCCCTGGTCCTCCTTGAGGATGTCGGCCTGCACGGTGCCGCGCACGGTCGAGAGCGTGCGGGCCCGGATCCGCGCGAACTCCTCGTCCGTCGGCGCACGGCCGAACGCCGCCACCTGCTGGTCGATCGCCGCGTTGAGAAACATCGCGAGGATGGCCGGCGCCGGTCCGTTGATGGTCATCGACACCGACGTGGTCGGGTCGCACAGGTCGAAGCCCGCGTACAGCTCGCGCATGTCGTCGAGCGTCGCGATCGAGACGCCGGAGGTGCCGACCTTTCCGTACACGTCCGGCCGGACGTCCGGGTCCCGGCCGTAGAGGGTGACCGAGTCGAACGCCGTGGACAGCCGGGTGGCCGGCTGGCCGGCGCTCAGCAGATGGAACCTGCGGTTGGTGCGAAACGCGTCGCCCTCGCCGGCGAACATGCGGGTCGGTGCCTCGCCGGCGCGCTTGAGCGGGAAGACGCCGGCGGTGAAGGGGAACGCGCCCGGCAGGTTTTCGGCGCGCAGGAAGCGCACCAGCTCGCCGTCGTCGCCGTCGCGGGGCAGCGCGACGCGCGGCACGCGCGTGCCGGAGAGCGTGGCGCGGGTCAGCGGGGCGCGGACCTCCGTGTCGCGGACCCGGTAGACGAGCTCGTCTCCGCGGTACGCGTCGCGGGTCGCCGGCCACCCGCCGAGCATCTCCCGCACGTCCGGTGACAGCTGCTCTTCCGCCGCTGCCACGAGCTCCGCCACCGCCTCGTTCTCGGGCAGCAGGTCCCTGGTCGTGGTCAGGTGTTGGCGGCGGCGGGCGACCGCCGACTGCGTGGCCGTCGTCGCGTGGTAGTCGCGGACGACCTCCGCGATCTCGGAGAGGTAGCGCTCGCGGCCGCGCGGGATCGCGGACGTCAGCCCGGTCGACACCTTGCCGGCGACGGTGGCAAGCACGCCGGGGATGCGCGGAAGGCCGTGGTCGAACAGGAGCCCCTTCAGGTGGTGGTAGAGCGCCGTGACGCCGTCGTCGTTGAACCGCGCGGCGCTCGTGCCGAACACCGGCATCTGGTCCCACGGCGTGCCGAACCGCTCGCGGTTACGCACGAGCTGGCGGGCGACGTCGCGCCGGGCGTCCTCGCCGCCGCGGCGCTCGAACTTGTTGATCGCGACGGCGTCGGCCACGTCGAGCATGTCGATCTTTTCGAGCTGGCTGGCCGCGCCGAACTCCGGCGTCATGACGTAAAGCGAGACCGCCGCGTACTCGGCGATGGCTGCGTCTCCCTGGCCGATGCCCGGCGTCTCGACGATCACGAGGTCGTTTCCGGCCACCTTGCAGGCGGCGACGATGTCGGCCAGCCGGTCGGGCACCGTCCCGTCCTGCCGCCGGGTCGCGAGCGAGCGGAAGAAGACCACTCCGGGCACGATGCTGTTCATCCGGATGCGGTCGCCGAGCAGCGCGCCGCCGCCGCGCCGCCGGGTGGGGTCGACGGCGATCACGGCGATCCGCACCTTGTCCTCGCTGTCGACGCGCAACCGCCGGACGAGCTCGTCCGTCAGTGACGACTTGCCGGAGCCGCCGGTGCCGGTGATGCCGAGGACCGGCACGGTGCGACCGCGGGCCGCGTCGCGGACGGTGGCGGCGAGCGCGTCGTCGGCGCCGGCCTGCAGCACGGTGATGGCGCGGGCCAGCGCGGCCTCGTCGCCGGACAGCAGCGCCGCGATGTCGACCGGCGGTGTCGCCCGCGCGAGGTCGACGTCGCAGTCGCGGATCAACTCGTTGATCATCCCGGGCAGGCCGAGCCGCTGGCCGTCCTGCGGGCTGAAGATCCGCACGCCACGCTCGGCGAGGGCGGCGATCTCGTCGGGCACGATCGTGCCGCCGCCACCGCCGTAGACGCGGACGTGGCCGGCCCCGCGCTCGGTCAGCCGGTCGACGAGGTAGCCGAAGTATTCGACGTGACCGCCCTGGTAGGACGAGACGGCGACGCCCTGCGCGTCTTCCTGCAACGCCGCGGTGACCACCTCGTCGACGCCGCGGTCGTGTCCGAGGTGGACGACCTCCGCGCCCTGGCTCTGCAGCAGCCGCCGCATGACGTTGATGGCGGCGTCGTGGCCGTCGAAGAGGCTGGCGGCGGTGACGAACCGCACCGGGTGGGTGGGCACATGGAGAGCCATGCTGCAAAATAATAGGACGTCCAACTATCGGATGTCCACTGATTCGGGCGCCCACTACGATGTCGTTCGTGACCAGCGGTGGCCTTCCCCTCGATCCGATCGCCGAGGCGCGCAGGCTGTGGGTCGAGCACGGCTGGGAGCACGCCGCCGACGGCATGGCCGCGGTCACCTCGCTGATGCGCGCCCACCAGATCGCGCTGGCCCGGGTGGAGTCGGTGCTCCGGCCGTTCGGAGTGACGTTCGCCCGCTACGAGGTGCTGATGCTGCTCTACTTCAGCCGCAAGGGCACGTTGCCGATGGCCCTGATCGGCGCGCGCCTCCAGGTGCATCCGACGAGCGTCACCAACGCGGTCGACCGCCTCGAGGCCGCCGGGCTCGTGCGGCGCACGCCGCACGCCGCCGACCGCCGGTCGACCGTCGTGGTGCTGCTCGACGAGGGCCGGGAGCTGGCCGAGTCCGCCACCGCCGCGCTCAACACCGAGGTCTTCGGCGCCCTCGGCATCCCGGCCGGCGACATGACGTCGCTGGTCCACGTGCTCACCGAGATGCGCCACAACGCCGGCGACTTCTAGGCCAGGAGACACGCCCTAGGTCGGGCGGGCCCACTCGGCGATCCGGTCCCAGAGCTCGAACCGGGTGGGTGCGAAGTTGCCACAGTGCCCGGCCCGGGGCAGCAGGTGCAGCGTGATGTCGCCGCTGCCGGAGTAGTACGTCGGCTCCGCGCGCGCGGGTCGGCCGCCACGTCCACGGCGCTGAAGCCGAGGAACACCGGCGACGTCACCCTGGCCGCGAGCGGTGCGCTGTATCCGTCGAGCAGGGCCTGCACGTACGGCCGGCGGGCCCAGCGCGCGGACACGGCGGCGTCGGCGGCCGTCAGGCCGGGATCGTCGTCCGGCCCGTACAGCCAGCCGGCGTGCTCGGCCTTGGCGGGCAGGCCGTACAGCTCGTCCCAGGTCTCCTTGAAGAACGTCTTCGCCTGGTCGGTGGCGACCGCTACCGGGTCGACGGCGGTGCGGCCCATCGACTCGTCGACGACGACCTTGGCGCTGTGCGTCACGCCGAGACAGCAGATCCGCTCGTAGCTGCCGTGCGCGGCCTGCTGCGCGACGACGGTGAACCCGCCCAGCGAGTGCCCGACGCCCACCATCGTGACCCGCTCCAGCGGCGGCAGGTCGGGGTGCAGCGTCCCGTCGCGCAACCGGGCCCGCAGCAACGTGACGAAGCTGTCCGCGGCGGCGCCCATCATCTCCAACGTGACGGAATCCCCGGCCACCACGGGCTTGCTGCTCTCGCCGACGCCGAGCTGGTCCGCGGCCACGACGACGAACCCCCGCGCGGCCCAGTACTTCGCCGCGCTGTAACCGGTGCGGCCGCCTAGGTCGATGTCCCAGTACGCACGGTCGTAGGAGCCGCCCGGCCAGCAGACCAGCACGGGCAACGGATCCGCGCTCCGGACTGTCGAGGGTGGATAGACGGTGGCCGCGATCGTCAGCGGCTCGTCCCCGGCTACTTCGGCGATGCGGACCGGAAAGTCCGTCCGCGCGGCGATATCAGTCATCGTGACCGTCCCGATGTCGGCAGGAAGCCCGACCTGACTATCCCCCCGCGGCGACCGGGTGTCAAACTGAATTCACCTCTGCTACGTTCCGAGGTATGCGACTGGATGGCAGGACGGCGCTGGTCACCGGCGCGACCGGCGGCATCGGCGCGGCGACCGCGCGGCGGCTGGCGGCCGAGGGCGCCACGGTCGTGGTCACCGACCTCGACGAGGAGCGGTGCACGGCGCTCGCCAAGGAGCTGCGCGAGCGGGGCGCGACGGCCGAGACCCGCGCGCTCGACGTCGCCGACGAGGAGGCCTGGCGGCGGGTCGTCGCCTCCCTCGACGGCATCCAGGTGCTCGTCAACAACGCGGGTATCGGGCACTTCACGACCGTCGAGTCGGAGACGCTGGAGACCTGGCAGCAGGTGGAGGCGGTCACCCAGCGCGGGGTGTGGCTGGGCATGAAGCACGCCGGCCCGGCGATCGAGGCCGCCGGTGGCGGCGCGATCGTCAACGTCTGCTCCATCTTCGGCACGGTGGGCGGCTTCGGGTCTAGCTTCTCGTACCACGCGGCCAAGGGCGCGGTGCGGGTGATGACCAAGAACGCCGCCCTCCACTGGGCCGAGCGCGGCGTGCGGGTCAACTCCGTGCACCCCGGCTTCATCGCGACCGGCACGCTCGTCGAGCGCACCAGCGGTACCCCGCGGGAGAAGGCGATGGTCGACGGCACGCCGATGCGCCGCCTCGGCCGCCCGGAGGAGGTGGCGGCGGCGATCGCGTTCCTCGCCAGTGACGACGCGACGTTCATGACCGGCAGCGAGCTCTACGTCGACGGTGGTTGGACCGCCCGGTGATCGGCCGGGAGGTCTGGCCCGTCGCGTACCCGCGGGGCGAGGTCCGGCCCGCGGACTTCCGGGTGGTCGAGGTGCCGGTGGGTGAGCCGGGCCCGGGTGAGGTGCTGGTCCGCAACACGTGGACCTCCGTCGACGCCGCGCTGCGGCTCCGGCTGCGGGAGACGTCGCCGCCCGGGTACTTCCCGGCCTTCCCGCTCCAGCGCCCGCTGGACGGTGTCATGACCGTCGGGGAGGTGGTGGCGTCCCGCGCCGACGGGTTCGCGCCGGGCGACGCGGTCTGGCACGCCGCCGGCTGGCGGGACTACGCGCTCGTCGCCGCCGGGGTGCCGGCGCTCGGCGGCCTGGGCACGCTGCGGCGCCTCGACGTCGGTGCTGTGCCGGCCAGGGCGTACCTCGGCGCGCTCGCCGGGCTGCTGCACGGCGAGAACACCGGGAAGACGCTGGTGCGGATCACGCGCTGAAGAGCTCGGCCTCCTCGCCCATCACCGCGATCCGGCGCCCTTTCATCGGGCCCACGTGTGCCACCGCCGCTGCCCACTGTGGACTGTCAAGGGCCTTGGCGAGGTCGTCGGCGGTGTCGAAGCTCAGCACCGAAAGGCCGTCCCAGCCCTCGGAGCGCGGCTCCAGCGCCCGGTCGACGGCCATGTGTCGCCAGCGTCGCAGGCCCGGCAGCGCGCGGGTGACGTCGGCGTGCTCGCCGCGCCACCACTCGACGAACCGCTCGTGGCTCCAGTCCGGCGGCCGCGACGCGAGCACCACAAGGTTGTACACGCCGCTCACTCCCCCACCGCTGGAAAGGCGACGCCGGGCGACCGGCCGATGATGAGGCGGCGCAGCCGGCCCCGCCCGTCGAGCAACGCGGACGCGACGAAGCTCGCCTCCCACTCGCCGAGCCGGATCACCTCACCGAGCGCGAACTCGGTCTCGCCCGTGGCGCTCGTGGCGAGCAGCCGGTGCACGCGCGTGCCCTTCTCCCGCTGGACCAGGTAGCCCACCATCGCGTCGCGGCCGCCGGCGAAGTCGCGGGCGGTCGCGTCGTCTCCCGTGGAGAAGACGACGGAGAACGAGAAGTCGTCGGCGAGCATGTCGAGGACGTCGTCGGGGACATCGCTGTCCATGATCTTGAACCACCGGTCCAGCACCATCCGGCGCGCTCCCTTCCTGAACTCGGTTCAACATAACACCATGCGGCGCGCCTTGGAGCGCGGGCCTCGGTGTCCACAATAGACTCGCGGGTCATCGGGTGCCCCGCCAGGCGAGCGAGCCACCGTCGATGAGCCAGACCGCGCCGTTGACGTAGGCCGCTTCCGCGCTCGCCAGGAAGCAGACCAGGTGCGCGATGTCCTCCGGCTGGCCGATGCGGGACACCAACTGGGTGTTGGCGACCGCGCCTCCCCCGGCCGCCAGGTAGTCGGTGACCATGCGGGTCTCGGTTGCGCTCGGGCAGTAGCAGTTGACCCGGATGCCGTAGGGCGCCAGCTCGACCGCGAGGTTTTTGGTGAGCAGCGCGAGGCCGCCCTTGCTCGCGCCGTAGGCCAGGCTGGAGACGCCGCCCACCCAGGAGCCGGTGGAGCCCGCGTTGATGATGGACGGGCCGCGCCGGCTCTTCTTCAGGTACGGCACGGCGAACCTGGCGCACAGCCACGGCCCGCGCAGGTTGACCGCGACGACGCGATCCCACGCCTCCAGCGGCATCTCCTCGATCGACAGCGGCACGCCGAGCGCGGTCTCGTGGATGCCCGCGTTGTTGTGCAGCACGTCGATGCCGCCGTACTCGCCGGCCGCGGCGCGCATCAGCTCGCGCACCTGGTCGGCGTCGGTGACGTCGCAGTGCCGGTAGGTCGCCCGGCCACCGGCCGCACCGATCTCGGCGGCGGTCCGCGCGCCCGCCTCGTCGTCGACGTCGGCCACCACGACGCTGGCACCGCCTGCCGCGGCCATCCGCGCCGTGGCCGCCCCGATGCCTTGCGCCGCACCGGTTATCACGAAGGTCATGCCGTCGAGTCGAGCCGCCATCGCCATCCTTGCCAAAACCGAGTTCAGTTTGGTAACTTCCACGAAATCTTAACCAGCCGGGGCACTGTCCAGCAACAACTTCACGCGGCTGGACCGGTTTCACTAAGGAGCCGAGTATGGGAGCACGTCCGCGACGGCGCGGGGCCCGGTCCCTCGCCCTGATACTGATAACGACCCTCACGGTCGCCGCGTGCGGCGGCGGGACCGACACAAGCTCCAAAGACCTCGTCTCGGCCGACGCCGGCATCGACGCGCTGGTCGCCGCGGCCAAGAAGGAAGGCAAGATAACCATCTACTCGGCGCAGGGCCTGGACGCGCTCAACAACCTGGCCGCCGAGTTCGAGAAGGAGTACCCGGGCATCGAGGTGGAGACCGTCCGCGGCGTCGACGGCGACCTCAGCGTGAAGGTCGAGACCGAGTTCCAGACCGGCAAGGGCATCACCGACCTCTACGTCAACGCGAGCCGCTCCTGGGTCGAGACACAGGCCAAGGCCGACCGCTTCCTCGCGCCGACCGGTCCGGAGCTGACCGGCAAGGGCACCTACGACGCCAAGCAGTACGTACACGCCGGCAACTTCTTCGAGACCAACGCCGCCGTGCTCACGTTCGGCTGGAACACCAAGCTCTACCCCAAGGGCCTGACCGACTACACCGACCTGCTCGACCCCGCGCTCGCGGGCGGGAAGATCGGCGTGATCGAGCCGACCGCGCCCTCGATCGTCGACTTCTACCTCTGGCTGGAAGAGACGTACGGCGCCGACTACGTGACCAAGCTGGCCGCGCAGAAGCCGCGGATCTACCCCAGCTCGCTGCCGATGGGTGAGGCGATGGCGTCCGGCGAGATCGCCGCCGGCAGCTTCGTCGCGCCGATCGCGCTCGTGCCGGCCAAGGCCAAGGGCGCGCCGGTCGACTTCAAGATGCCGCCGTCCGGCGCGTGGGGCTCCCGGTACTACGGCATGGTGCTCAAGACCGCCACGCATCCCAACGCCGCCCAGCTCTACGCCAACTTCATGGTCACGGCGAAGGGCCAGGAGCTGATCACCCCGTCGGCCGGTTCCGTACTGCCGAACGTTCCGGGCACGCTGATCACGAACGACAAGGTGCGCGTACAGGACCCGTCGAAGCTCACGCCCGACGCCGTCGCCGCGTACCAGAAGAAGTGGAAGTCCCTCTTCCAGTAGCAAAGGATTCCCATGTCCCAGGTGCGGATCGAGGGTCTGACCAAGCGGTTCGCCGGCAAGCCGCCGGCCGTCGCGGTCGACGGCCTGTCGCTGGAGATCGAGTCGGGCGAGTTCGTGGTGCTGCTCGGCCCGAGCGGCTGCGGGAAGACCACCACCCTGCGCAGCCTGGCCGGTCTTGAGACGCCCGACGAGGGGCGCATCGCGATGGGCGGCCAGACCGTGCTGGACGTGCGGGGAAAGGTCAACCTGCCGCCGAACAAGCGACGGATCGGGATGGTCTTCCAGTCGTACGCCCTCTGGCCGCACATGACGGTGCGCCGCAACATCGGGTACCCGCTGCGGGCCCGCCGGGTCGCCCGCGACACCTCGCGGGAGTGGATCGAGGAGACGGCGCGGCTGGTGGACTGCGCCGGCCTCCTCGACCGCTACCCGGCGCAGCTCAGCGGCGGGCAGCAGCAGCGGGTCGCGCTGGCCCGGGGCCTGGTGGCCCGCCCCGACCTGGTGCTGTTCGACGAGCCGATGAGCAACCTCGACGCCCGCCTGCGCGACCAGGTCCGCGCGCAGCTGCACGAGCTGCACGGGCGGCTGGGGTTCACGGCCGTGTTCGTCACCCACGACCAGAGCGAGGCGCTGGCGCTGGGCAACCGGCTGGCCATCATGCGGGCCGGCCGGATCGAGCAGCTCGACACGCCGCAGCGGGTGTTCGAGGAGCCGGCCACCGAGTACGTCGCGGGGTTCATCGGCATGTCCAACCGGCTCGCGCTGCGCCGGCAGGGTGACCGCTGGGCCGCTGGCGACCAGCCGGTGACCGGCGACCTGCCGGTCCCGCGGCGGCATGCCGAGATCGCCGTGCGGCTGCGCCCCGACGACCTGCTGCTGGCTCCGCCCGAGCAGCCGCCACCGGCGGGCGCGATCGGCGTGGCGGCGCAGGTCGTCGACGCGCAGTTCGGCGGCCGGCACATGGACGTGGTGGTGTCGGTCGCCGGCACCCGCCTGCACGCGAAGACCCCGCTGGCCGGCAACGCCTGGGTCCGGCACCTCGCGGCGGGCGAGCCGGTCACCGCGTGGTTCGACGACCACGCGGCCATCTACTACGGGGCCGGCGACGAGCGGATCGCCGGCCACGCGCCCGCCGCGGCCGTGGGGGCGTAGGGCGATGGCCGTATCAGCTCTGCCACTGGCGGCGGCCCGGACGAGGCGCCTGCTGCCGCGCCTGGCCGCGCTCGGGTTCCTGGTCGTGATCGGCTACCTCGTGATCGCGCCGCTGGTGGGCTTGCAGCGGCTGGCCTTCGAAGACGGCGCCCGCGGCTACCAGGCCGCCTTCAACCGGTCGGAGACGGCCGAGACGCTGCGCACCACCGTCCTGCTCGCGCTCGGTTCGCTGGCCGTCGCACTGGTACTCGGCACCCTGCTGGCCTGGGCGGCGACCCGGCTGCCGCCGCGGCTGCGGCTGCTGCGCGCGCTGCCGATCCTGCCGATCGTCGTGCCGGCGGTGGCCGCGGTGACCGGTTGGGCGTTCCTGTTCTCGCCCCGGCCCGGCTACCTCAACGCGCTGTTGCGCACGCTGCCCTGGTGGGACCACAAGCAGGAGGGGCCGGTCGACGTCTACTCGCTGCCGTGGATCGTGCTCATCACCGGCTTCGGCCTGACCGCGTTCGTGTACCTGTTCGTCAGCTCCGGCTTCGCCAACATCAACTCCGAGCTGATCGAGGCCGCGCAGGTGGGCGGCTCCTCGCAGGTCGGCGTGTTCTTCCGGGTCATCCTGCCGCTGCTGCGGCCGAGCCTCGTGTACGGCGGCTTCGTCGCCCTGCTGCTCGGCCTCGGCCAGTTCACCGGCCCGCTGCTGCTCGGCCGGACCGGCGGCATCAACGTGCTCACCACCGACATGTACACGGCCGTGTCGCAGAGCCCGATCGACTACGGGCGGGCCGCCGCGATCGGGTCACCGCTGCTGCTGTTCGGCATCGCGGTCGTGGTGTTCCAGAAGGTGATCCTCGGCGACCACAGCCGGTTCGTCACGCACGGCGGCAAGGCGTTCCGGGCGCCGAGCCGGCCGTCGCGCCTGGCCGTCGCGGGCATCGTCGGGTACAGCGTGGTGGCCCTGGCCCTGCCGCTCGGGGCGCTGGCGCTTGTGTCGCTCTCGCCGTTCTGGAGCGGGTCGGTCGACCCCGGTACCTTCACGCTGGGCAACTTCCGGCAGGTGTTCGCCGAGTCGGGGATCACCGACGCGATCGTCAACAGCCTCACCATCTCGATCGTCTCCGTCGCGATCGCGCTGCCGGTCGGCTACATCGCCGCGTCACTGCTGCTCAAAGGGCGCCGGTACCCGATCATCCGGACGGCCGTCGACTTCGTCGTGGCCATGCCGCTGGGCATCCCGGCGGTGGTCTTCGGCGCCGGCTTCCTGATCACGTACAGCCGGGAGCCGTTCATGCTGTACGGCACCCGCGAAGTGATCGTGCTGGTCTACGTGACGCTCATGCTGCCGTTCACCACCCGGATGCAGCTGGCCGGGATGGTCGCGCTCGGCGACGCGTACCAGGAGGCGTCCCGCACCAGCGGAGCCGGGCCGGTGCGGACCAACACGGAGATCGTGCTGCCGCTGCTGCGCCCGACGATCGCCGGCGCCGCGGCGCTCATGTTCGTGCTGCTGACCCACGAGTTCACCGCCTCGCTGCTGGTCCGGGCGCCGACGACGCAGGTCATGGGGACCATCCTGTTCGACTACTGGGGCAACGGCTCGTACCCGCTGGTCGCGGCCATCGCCCTGATCATGACGCTGGTGACCGCGGCTGGTGTGTTCGTGGCGATGGCGGTGGCCGGCTCCGACATCTTCGACAAGCTCTGACATGGGTATTTCCTTCGACATCGACGACGAGATCGCCGGCATCGCCCGGCGGACCGCGGACTTCGTCCGCGACGTGGTGATCCCGGAGGAGCTGGCCGGCGGCGGGTCGGTGCACCACGGGCCGGAGCCGCTGCGCCGCGAGCTCCAGCAGGCGGCCCGGGACGCCGGCGTGTTCGCGCCGCACGCCGCACGCGAGTGGGGCGGCCTCGGCCTGGACCTGCGCGGGCAGGCGGTGGTCTTCGAGGAGGCGGGCTACTCGCTGCTCGGCCCGCTCGCGCTCAACTGCGCCGCACCGGACGAGGGAAACACGCACCTGCTCCAAGCGGTGGCGACCGGTGAGCAGCGGGAGCGGTACCTGCGCCCGCTGGCCGCCGGGGAGATCCGGTCCTGCTTCGCGATGACCGAGCCGGCGCCGGGCGCGGGCTCCGACCCCCGCGCGCTTGCCACCACCGCGACACGGGTACCCGGTGGCTGGCGGATCGACGGTCGCAAGTGGTTCATCAGCGGCGCGGACGGCGCGGCGTTCGCGATCTGCATGGCCCGCACCAGTGGTACGCCCGGTGACCCCGGCGGCGCGACGATGTTCCTCGTCGACGCCGGCACCCCCGGCATGAAGCTCGTCCGCAGCCTCGAAACCCTCGACGAAGGCCTCTTCGGCGGGCACAGCGAGGTGGTCTTCGACGGCTGCGTGGTCGGCGAGGAGCAGGTGCTCGGCGAGGTCGACGCGGGCTTCGCGTACGCCCAGGTGCGGCTCGGGCCGGCCCGCCTGACCCACTGCATGCGGTGGCTGGGCGCGGCCCGCCGGGCCCGCGACATCGCGCTGGAGCGCGCGGCGGCACGGTCCGCGTTCGGCCAGCCGCTGGCCGAGCTGGGCATGGTGCAGCAGATGCTGGCCGACACGGAGATCGACATCGAGGCCAGCCGGGCGCTGCTGTGGCGGGCCTGTTGGGAGCTCGACCAGGGACGGCCGGGCGGGCAGTACACGTCGATCGCGAAGACGTTCGTGGCCGAGGCCGTGGGCCGGGTGGTCGACCGGGCGGTACAGGTGTGCGGTGCGCTCGGCATCTCGGCCGACCTGCCGCTGTCCCGGCTGCTGCGGGAGGTGCGGCCGTTCCGCATCTACGACGGGCCCTCCGAGACGCACCGGTGGGCTATCGCGCGGCGCGCTGTGCGGGCTTTCCGGTGAAAGAGGCGCTGGAGTCGTACTTCGCCGCGCACGTACCCGGCGTGCGTGGCCCGCTGCGGCAGACCCTCATCACCGGCGGGAAGTCGAACCTCACCTACGAGGTGACCGACGGGCACAGCCGCTGGGTGCTGCGCCGGCCGCCGCTGGGCAACCTGACCCCGACGGCACACGACATGGGCCGCGAGTACCGCGTCGTCGCGGCACTCGGCGCGAGCGGGGTGCCGGTGGCGCGGGCGGTGTGCTACTGCCCGGATCCGAGCGTCATCGGCGCCCCGTTCACCGTAATGTCCTATGTGGATGGCGTTGTGCTGCGCGACGGCGACCTGGCGGCGGCGCTTGCCCCGGCGGACGCCCGGCGCTGCGCCGAGGCGCTCGTCGACGAGCTGGCCCGGCTGCACGCGGTCGACCCGCTGGACGTGGGCCTGTCCGACTTCGGCCGGCCGGCCGGCTACCTGGAGCGGCAGGTGCGGCGCTGGCGCGGCCAGTGGGACCGGGTCGCCACCCGTTCGCTCTCCACTGTGGACGACCTGCACCGCCTGTTGGAGCGGGCGACGCCGGCGGAGAGCGGCGCGGCGATCGTGCACGGCGACTACCGGCTCGACAACGCCATCCTCGACCGCGCCGACCCCGGCACGATCCGCGCGATCGTCGACTGGGAGATGGCAACGCTCGGTGACCCGCTCGCCGACCTGGGACTGATGCTCGTCTACTGGGACCCGGTCTGCGCACCCGTGCTGGGCGTACGCCACGCCCCCACCGCCAACCCGGGCTTTCCCACCGGCGCGGAGCTGGCCGCCCGGTACGGCCGCGACATCGGCTCGCTCGCCTTCTACCGGGCGCTCGGCTACTTCAAGCTGGCGGTCATCGCCGAGGGCATCCACGCCCGCCACCTCGCCGGCCAGACGGTCGGCCCCGGCTTCGACGCGGTCGGCTCCGCCGTGCCCGCCCTCGTCGCGACCGGCCTGGACACGCTAGGAGGCGATCATGACCGTTGACCTGCTGGTCGTCGGCGGCGGGATGGCGGGCCTCACCGCCGCCGCGGCCGCCGCCACCGCCGGCGCGCGCGTGCTGCTCGTCGAAAAGGGCGACCACACCGGCGGATCCGCCGTCTACGCCGGGTACGCGTGGACCGCACCCTCGTTCGAGGTGCTCCGCGAGGTCAACCCCGACGGCGACCCGGCGCTGGCCGCGCGGCTGGTGGAGGGCTTTCCGGCCGGCGTCGACTGGATCCGCTCGCTCGGCGTCGACTGCCGGCCCGCGGTGACCGTGCTGCGCTACGGGCGCGGCCATCAGTTCGACACCAACCACTACATCGCGCGGTGCGAGCAGCGCGTCAAGGAACGCGGCGGGCAGGTGCTGACCCGCACGAGCGCGGCGTCGCTCCGCTCGACCGGCGGCGCGGTGACCGGCGCCGACCTGCGCCTGCCGGACGGCTCCACGCGGGCGGTCGAGGCTCGATGGACCCTGCTGGCCACGGGCGGATACCAGGGCGATCCGGAGCTGCGGGCGGCGCTGATCCACCCGCGGGCCAGCGACATCGAGCTGCGCGGCAACCCGTGGAGCACCGGCGACGGGCTGCGGCTGGGCCGGGCGGCGGGCGCGGCGTTCGGCAGCGAGGGCGCCGGCTTCTACGGCCACCTGATCCCGGCCGGCGTCCCGCTCAGCGACCCGTCGCTGTACGTGGACCTGGCGCTCTACTTCAGCGAGCACGCGCTGCTGTTCAACCTCGACGGGGAACGCTTCGTCGACGAGTCGCTCGGCGACCACCTCACCGCGATCGCCCTCGTCTCCCAGCCGGAGGCACGCGGCCTGCTGGTCGCCGACGCCGCGACCTACCGCGACCGGATCACCCAGTCCTATGTGGAGGGCGCGCCGAAGCTCGACAAGTTCGCCCTCGCGCACAGGCGCGGCGCCCGGTGCGCGATCGCGGGCAGCCTCGACGAGCTCGACGACATGCCACCCGAGTGGGGCTACCCCGGCCCGAAGATCAGGGCCGCAATCGAGGCGGCACCGGCCCGCCGCCACGACAGCCGGCCGCTGACCGAGCCCCCGTTCTACGTCATGGAGGCGGCGCCCGCGATCACGTTCACCTTCGGCGGCCTCCTCATCGACCCGGACGCGCGGGTCCGCGGCGTCGGCGGCCTGCTCGCGGCCGGCGCCGACGCGGGAGGGCTGTACCACAACGCGTACGCGGGCGGCCTTGCCGCGGCGTTGGTCTTCGGCCTGGCCGCGGCCCGGACCGCGCTAGCGACGCCCGGTCGCACCGGGGGCGAGCTGTAACAACTGAAGGACAAGCTCGTGCACGCTCGTCCATGGATTTCGGTGCACCAACTCAGGGACGTTCGATCGCTGGCGCTCGTCAAGCTCCCGGGCATTCTGGATGGCATCCTGGCGTCGAGGCCACACCTTGTCGAAGTCGAATCCCCTGGCATCGTAGCCACAGCCGCACTGCCGAATCCTGGATCGGGCGGCCTCGTTGTTGATGTACGCCGTCTGGCGTTGAAAGTGAAGAAGCAGCCAGAGCTCGAAGCATGGGTGCGAGATCGCGCACCGAACGCCCACGCGCTGCGCTCTCGCGATCGCCTGCTCCAGGCGCGGGTGTGGCTTGGCGTGTGCGCCTGGTGCCTCCACATCGAATACGGCCCAGGTGTGGTCGTATTCGCGCTGTAGAGACTCGGCCTCCGCCACGACTCTCAAAGGGTCCGCTCCAAGGCCAACCACGCGAAGGCGGGCCGTCGTGAGGCGGTACTCGCGTCGAATCCCGCTGAAGTAGATGTCTTCGGTCTTCTTGCCCTCACATACGACCGCGATGGTCTCGGCCTCGGTAGCACTCCCGGCCTTACGCGACAACCTGCGACTGTCACGAGCCATGCCGCTCGGGCTCCTGAAGCAGGGCTGACAGCAAGGATTTGTCGAAGAACGGCACGGCACCGTATCGCCCTCGCAGGTACCTACCCTCGACGTCGTCGACGCCGTCGCGCACCCGGCCATACTCGGTCAGCGGATAGATCTTGGTGGCGCCTCCGGGACCCTTGTCCGTCAGCCAGACCTGGTCTCGACGCAACCTGGACTCGACGTGGCGCCCCAGCAGGTTGACGTCGTGGCCGGTGAAGACCAGCTGCGCGCCGTTCGGGTTGGTCTCGCGGTCCTGGAACAGTCCGACCAGCTGCGCGGTCAGCAGCGGATGCAGGTCACCACCCAGATCGTCAATCATCAGGATCGTGCCCTCCCGCAAAGACGACATGACGAACGGGCTCAGGCGCAACCAGGCCTGCGTGCCCGAGGACTCCCACAACCAGGGGAGCGTCTCGCCCCCGCCCTCTGTCTCGGCTTTATGGATCAGCTCGAACCGAGGCTCGCCCGGAGAAGAGTCCACCATCGCTGACCCGATCACGCCTACGTCGGCGTAGCGGAGGAGGCTCATCGTCTCCTCATCGAGCGGATCACGTGGGAGCGGTTGGTGGCCCTGGGTCTCGACGCGCCGCCAACGTCCAAACGATGCCGCGACGGAACGCAGGTGTGCCTGGTTGTTGGCGGCGGCCGCGGAGATGAACAGGCTGTTTTCGCGAACCAGGTCCGCGATCGCGGCCTTGGTGCCCCGAAGGCTGGGCCCAAAGACGACTTCCATGCCGACGCGTTCGAAGAGGACGCTCCGGCGGCCCTTGGGCCAGGAAAACAGCCACTCCTCACGGACCGCGCTGTCGTCCACCGCGAATCCGTACTCGTATCGAACCTGGTCGTGCACGAACTCGATGACGAACTCGCTCGGCGCCACCTTGCTTTCAGGGTCCAGGCGAAACGGCCACCGAGGGATCGGCTGCTCCGGCAGCCAGTGCTGATGCGACTGGACAACGGCCGCCTTGGCGAAGTCCATCGCCTTGACGAGGTTGGACTTTCCGGACGCGTTCGGCCCGAAGACACCCACCGCGGGCAGGACCCGCTCCTTGGTCAAGGGCACAGCCGCCGTCGCCAGCTCAGCGTGATCGTCTAGGGCGATCATGCTGAGCTCCTGCTCGTCCCTGATCGAGGCGAAGTTGGTAACACGGAACCTGAGCAGCACTCACTGCCTCCTGAGCGACAAGCCCGCTATCGCGCCAAGCGTATCAATATAGCAGCGGACTGTGTCAATTTTTGACGTATCGGCGCCCTAAACACGAGGGTCACCCCAGGGCGGCTTGCGCCTCGTCGAGGTGGCGCTCGAAGGCGCGCCCGTAGGCCTCGGCGTCCGGGCCGGTGCCGTTGTAGCGGGCGGCAAGTTCCTGCATCTGGGCACGGGTCATCTGCTCAGGCGGTACGTCGGCGAAGTCGCTCTGGGCCTTGAGCTGAGCAATGTGTTCGGTGGCGATGAAGATGTTCTGGGCCGGATCCCTGACGGCGTTCACGACGATGTCGCGCTGGTAGTCGGTCAGGGCGTTCGGGTCGTATCCAAGCACTTCCGCGGCCCGGCGCACCTGGATGGAGAGCGGTCCCAGAGAGGTGTGGTCCGGGTCGCCGCCGATGCCACGCTCCCGCAGCTCGATGACGATGTCGTCCTGGACGGCGGGATCGCCTTCCACCTCCTGCCAGGCGATGCCGGCGATCATCGCGGGCGGCAGTCCGGCGTCACCGGCGGCCGCGTTGATCAGAGCGCTGTTGGCCGCGATGAACTCGCGGCGACCTTCGTCGCTGTTGGACGGCAGCCAGTAGTTGTTGCCGCGGGCGTCGGGCAGGCCGTCGACCCGCGCCTGGATCCGGAGCAGCGCGGGCGAGACGTGGGTGGTCACGCTGGGGATCAGGAGCGCGTCGACCTTTACGCCGGTGCCCGGTAGCTGCGTGAGAGGGTTTCCACTCGCCCGTCCCGCCGCGCGGAGCAGCGGCTCCAGATTCGCCAGGGACACCAGCGGCGCGACGACGCCGCTGCGAAACTCGGGCAGTGCCCGGTACGCCGCGTCCACGGTGCCGGTGCACTCCACCCGGGCCTGGGACTCGATGCGCTGCGCGTCCGCGTAGTGGCCAGCGGCTTCCCCGTAGTAGCGCTCGGCCTCGTCGCGGATCTCGTCCACGTCGAGGCCCAATTCACCGATCCAGTCGTAGATGGTGGTGGTCGACCGCAGGTCCTCCCATTGCCGCAGGGGCTCCCCCGCCGGCAGGACGATGGCGCCCAGCCGGCCGATTACCTCAGAGAGCTTGCCCTCGGCGTACGTGCCGTTGCGGTAGTGCTGCTTGGCCAAGGTGACGGCATCGGAGTAGAGCGCCAGCGCCTGCGACACGGCCCGGTGGGCCGCCGTCAGCGCGTCCGCGAGAGCTTTCGCCTCGGCCAGACGCCTGGTGTAGACCTCGACACCCGCGCTCACCCAGTCGACGCGCGCCGCTCCGGTCAGGTTGTCCTCGACGCTCTCCAGCAGGTCCTGCAGGCGCTTGAACTCCTTGCTGCTCAGATCGATGAGCTGCGGGTTGGCGTCCTCGAGGAACTCGACGTCGGCGCGATAGACCACCGCCTCACCGCCCTTCGGGTGGGATGTACCGCCCGGAGGCGAGGATGGCGTCCAGCTCTCTCGCCGAGGCCTCGTCCACCCCGGCGTAGGCGCCGCCCGCGGCGTCCAGCTTGACCGAGAGCGCCGCCAGCAGGCCGACCAGGTCGTTGTACTGGTCCTGGGCGAACCGCGCGAAACTTGTCACGGCCAGGGCCACTTCCAGAGGCGCGCGTGGCTCCCGGCACGTGGTCGCGTTCTCCCCGTCCATCCTGCCCTGGTAGAGCAGCCCGGCGGTGTCCATCAACAGCTGGGCGGTCCCGTCCATCGAGTCGGTGTTTGCCCTCATGACTCGCCATGGTACGAGGTCACATGCACAAACCCCTATACGTCGGTGGCCGCGCGGCCGCGGGCGGCGAGGACGTCCAGGTGGGCGACGGTTTCGCAGACGGCCAGCATCTGGTTCATGTCGTCTAGGTCGGAGAACGGCACCTCGCGCCTCGTCCAGGTCAGCTTGCGGGCCACCGCGTACGCGTCCACCGCTCCCTCCTCCAGGGCCCGCCTCGTGGCGGCGAGGCGCCGGTCGTGGTGGGCGAGCAGCTCCCCGACCCGCTGGTGCGTGCTGGCGGTCACCGGGCCGTGGGCGGGTAGCAGCTGGGCGTCGGCGTACGTGGTCATCAGGCGCAGCGAGCGCAGATAGTCGGCCAGCGGCAGGTCGGGCTCGCCGAGCTCGAAGCCGATCGACGGTGTGATGTGCGGCAGCACGTGGTCGCCGGCGAAGAGCAGCCCGCCGGCCTCGTCCAGGTACACGACGTGGCCCTTGGTGTGTCCGGGGGTGGGGATCACGCGCAGGGTGCGCCGGCCGAGGTCGAGCACTCCGGGGCCCAGCCACTCGTCGGGCTGCTCCCAGTCTCGCTCGTCGATGCCGGCGCCGTTGAACGCCTTGCTGATCCGGTCGGCCAGGTCGTGCGCGCCGGCCCGGCGCACGATGTCGAGCGAGCTGACCGGGGCCTGGGTGCGGATGCGCTGGAGCATCGCCAGGCCCGGCCGCTCCCCCGCGCCGAGCGACACGCGCGCGCCGAGCAGCCGGCGCAGCGCGACAGCCTGGGTGTAGTGGTCCTGGTGTATGTGGGTCACCAGGATCCGGGTGATGGCGGCGAGGTCGTGTCCGAGCACGGCCATGGCGTCTTCGAGCGCCCGGCGGGACTCCGGCAGCGCCCAGCCGCCGTCGACCATGACGATGCCGCCCTCCTCTTCGAGGAGGTAGACGTTGACCGCCCTGAGCCCGTCGCCGGGCAATGGCAGCGGCACCCGGTGCACGCCGGGCCGGATCGTCTCGGGCCCGGCCTCGGCCCACCGCCCCCGGCCGGCGCGCTCCGTCACGCGGTGCCCTCGCCGGCCGACGAAGCCGCCGACGACGCGGGCGACGAAACCGCCGACGAAGCGGCCGACGAAGCCGCCAGCGAAGCGGCCGGCGAAACCGCCGACGAAGCGGGTGACGACGCCGCCGACGAGGCCGACGACGAAGCCGCCAGCGAAGCGGCCAGCGAACGGGCCTCGGCGCGCGACAGCTTGCCGACCTTCGTCTGGGGCAGGTCCGCGACGGCGAAGACGTACTCGGGCCACTTGGCCTTGGACAGGCCGCGCTCACGCAGGTAGGCGGTCACCTCGTCGAGCGTCAGCTCGCCGCCGCCGGCCACGACGACGAGCGCGGCCGCCCGCTCGCCGAGGACCTCGTCGGGTACGGGCGCCACGCACACCTGGGCGACCCGGGGATGGCTGGCGATCGCGCGTTCGACCTCGGTGATGTCGATGTTGCGCCCGCCGCGGATGATGACGTCCTTCTCCCGACCCATGATCGTGACGGTGCCGTCGGGGTCGGTCACCAGCAGGTCGCCGGTCGGCAGGAAGCCGTCGGCGGTGAGGTCTGGCGGGTCGAGCTTGCCGCCGCGGGCGTACCCGAGGAAGAGCGACGGGCCACGGACCTGGGCCCGGCCCACCTGCCCCGGGCCGACCGGGTGCCCGTCCGCGTCGACCGCCCGCAGCTCGGTGCCGGGAAACGGCCGCCCGTCGCGCCCGAGCCGGATCTCGACCGGGTCGCCGGGCGACGGCGAGGTGTGGCCGAGGCACTCGGACATGCCGAAGACCCGCAGGATCCGGGTGCCCAGCGACTGCTCCGCGCGGCGCAGGGCGCCGGCGTCCATCGGCCCGCCGCCCACGGTGATCGCCCGCACGCCGCGCAGGACGGCGGATCCGGCCGCCGCCGTGCCCAGCCGCAGAGCCATCGTCGGCACGCACATGGTCCAGCGGACCTCGGCCTCCGCCATCCGGGGCAGCGTGGCCGCCGGGTCCCACCGGTCCCAGAGCACGAGCGGCCCGCCGAGCGCCAGGGCGAGGTACACGCCGAAGCAGTACGCCGCGGTGGAGGAGAGCGGCACGATCGCCGCGACCGCGTCGCCGGGGCGCAGCCCGTTGATGGCGATGGTCTGCGCGGTGGCGTACCGCAGCGCGTCCTCGGACTGCACGACGCCCTTGGCCCGGCCCGTCGAGCCGGAGGTCAGGCCGATCAGGACGCCGCCGCCCCACCGGGAGACGTCCCGGCCGCCGCCGGGAGCCGACCGGGCCACCCAGCCGTCGAACGCCTCCGTGTCGCGATCCCCCGGCACTCCCCACTCGGCCAGCGCGGCGGGCTCGGCCACGACCACGTCCGGCTGGATGTCCTCGTACGCGGCGGCGAACTCGGCCGCCGTCGTGTGCCTGTTGACGAGGGCGAGGGTGCCGCCGCCCAGCCCGACCGCGAGCGTGGCTGCGACCGTGCGCCACGTGTTGTCCGCTTGGAGCAGGACGGTGCCGGCCAGCGGGCTCGCGTGCCGCAGCAGCTCCCGGGCGGTGTGGCTCCCGGAGTCGTCGATCACGACCACCGCGTCCGGATCCCGGCGCCGGAACTCCGCCACCACCTGCCGCACTAGGGCACCGCCGGCCAGTCGTAGAGGTCGAACGACGTGCTGAAGAACGCCTGGTAGCGGGCCATCCGACCGGACTTCGACACGACGGCCGCGGAATGGAAGGCGCCGATCGGCCGGCCGGCCTCGGTGACCACCCCGTAGACGGTCTCGAAGTCGCCGTCGGTCGTCGCGCGCAGGATGTGGTGCTCGCGCTCGACGGCGTTTCGGCCGGCGATGTAGGCGGCGAAGTCGTCCCTGGATCGGCCGGTCACCTCGCCACCCGGCAGCGCGATCAGAAACCGGAAGTCGGGCTCGACCCAGTCGAGGGCCTTGCCGGGATCGGCGCTGTCCATGCAGGCCATGTACTCACGCAGGACCATCGGGACACTCCTGTAACTGAATTCGGTTCAGTTACCGAAGCCTAACGCGCCTGTTAGGGCCGCACAACCCGCACGCAGGCGTCTTCGATGACGTCGCGCACCTCGGTCAGCGGGGTGGTGCCCCGCGGGCGGTACCAGCGCCAGACGCTGACGATCATGCCGAGCAGGCTGAGCGCGACGGTGCGCGCGTCGCGCCGCACGAACACGCCCGCGTCCATCCCCCGCTCGATCAGCTCGGTCCACGAGGCCTCGATCTGGTGTACCAGCTCGCGCGCGGCCGCCCGCTCGGTCTCCTCCCGCTTGGACGTGCGGCGGTTGGCGAGCAGGTCGACGTTGTTTTCCAGGATCCGCATGCGCAGCACGTCGTGCCCGGAGACGTCGTACGCCGCGCGGACGGCTGCCTGGAGTGCCGCCATCGGGTCGCTCTCGCCCGCGGTCGCCTTCACGAACATCTCGTGCGAGCGCTGCAACTCCATCCGCATGATGGTCAGCAGGCAGTGCGCCTTGGACTCGAAGTAGTGGTAGAGGGCGGTCTGGCCGATGCCGACCTGGTCCGCCACGGTCGACCACTTGGTGGCGTCGTACCCGTTCTTTCCGAAGCTCTTGATGGCCGCGGAGAGAATCGCGGCGCGCTTGGAGCGGGGCCCCTCGTCCGGCTCCACTATCCGCGTGACAGGCATCTATGCTCCCCGAGTCGTCCGTCTTGCAACGACAGCGTAGACGTGACCTGAACTCGGTCCAATTTTGCAGCGCTGGCCGCCGCGTCGCGGGCCCGCGACGCGGCGGCCAGCGCCCGAAAAGCGGTCACTGGCGCTCCACGATGGTCGCGTTGGCCATGCCGCCGCCCTCGCACATGGTCTGCAGGCCGTAGCGGCCGCCGGTGCGGCGCAGCTGGTGCACCAGCGTGGTCAGCAGGCGCGCGCCGGTGGCGCCCAGCGGGTGCCCGAGCGCGATCGCGCCGCCGTACACGTTGGTCCGCTCGGGCGAAGCACCGATCTCCTTCTGCCAGGCCAGCACCACCGGCGCGAACGCCTCGTTGATCTCGATCAGGTCGATGTCGCCGATCGTGAGCCCGGACCGGCGCAGGATCTTCTCGGTGGCCGGGATGGGCCCGGTGAGCATGTAGATCGGGTCCGAACCGACCACGGCCATCGCGTGCACCCGGGCCACCGGCGACAGGCCGTACCGCCGCACGGCGTCCGCGGAGGCTACGAGCACGGCCGCCGCGCCGTCCGAGATCGGGCTGGAGACCGCCGCGGTGAGCCGGCCGCCCTCGCGGAGCGGCTTGAGGGCGGCCATCTTCTCCAGGGAGGTGTCCGGGCGCGGCCCCTCGTCGACCGCCAGCCCGAACGCGGGTGCCACCTCGTCCGCGAACACGCCGGCCGCCCACGCGGCGGCCGCCCGCTGGTGGCTGGCCAGCGCGAACGACTCCATGTCCGCCCGGGACACGTCCCACTTCTCGGCGATCAGCTCGGCGCCGCGAAACTGCGAGACCTCCTGGTCGCCGAACTGGGCGCGCCAGCCGGCGCCGTCGTACGGCTCGCCCATGCCCTCGCGGGCGCCGACGATCGCCGGGCTGGCGATCGGCACGAGGCTCATCACCTCGACCCCACCGGCGACGACAAGATCCGCGGTACCGGACATGACCGCCTGTGCCGCGAAGTGCACGGCCTGCTGCGACGAGCCGCACTGGCGGTCGATCGTGGTGCCGGGCACGTGCTGCGGCAGCCCGGCGGCCAGCCAGGCGGTGCGGGCGATGTTGCCGGTCTGCGCCCCGATCTGGCCGACGCAGCCGAGGTACACGTCGTCGACCGCGCCGGGGTCCACGCCGGTGCGGTCGACCAGCGCGCCGATCGCGTGCGCGCCGAGGTCCGCGGGGTGTACGCCGCTGAGCCCGCCGCCGCGCCGGCCCACCGGGGTCCGTACGGCGTCGACGATGAAAGCTTCCGGCATCGGTCTACTCCTTGCGTCGGTCGAGGAAGGCGGCCACTCCCGCACGGCCTTCCGGGGAGGCGGCCGCAGCCGAGATCGCCGCCGCCTCGCGGTCGAGGTGCGGGTCGAGGGCGGAGGACAGGCCGGCGGCGACGAGCCAGCGGGTGGCGCCGGAAGCCGCGGTGGCGAGCCCGGCGACGAGCCTGTCGACCTCGTCGAGCAGCGAGTCGCGCGGGACCACCCGGGTCACCAGCCCGATCTGCGCCGCCTCGGCCGCGCCGACTCTCCGGTTGGTCAGCAGCAGGTCCAGCGCCCGCTTCGGGCCGACGAGGCGGGGCAGCGACCAGGTGACCCCGGCGTCCGGGGAGTACCCGATGGCCGTGTAGGCGCACACGAACGTGGTGTCGTCGGCCGCGATGGTCAGGTCGGCCGCGGCCGCCAGCCCCACGCCGGCGCCGGCGACCGCGCCTTGTACCGCGGCGATCAGCGGGGCGTCCAGCCCGGCGAAGACGCGCAGCGCCCCGTGCAGGGCGTCGGTCACCTCCAGCAGGTGGCTGGACCGCGCCTCGCGCTCGAACGTGGCGAACTCGCGCAGGTCACCACCTACGCAGAAGGATCGCCCCTCGCCACGCAACACGACTGCCCGTACCCCTGGATCGCGGCAATCCGACGCGGCCGTGAGCAGGCCGCGGGCGGTGAGCAGGTCGATGGCGTTTCCCCGGTCCGGGCGGCGCAGCACCACATGCGCGACCGCGCCGCGCAGCTCGACGGTGACCGGCGCGGTCATCGCGCGGTCCAGCCGCCGTCGACCACGAGGACCTGGCCGGTGCAGTAGGAGGAGGCGTCCGAGGCGAGGAACAGCAGCGCGCCGTCGAGCTCGCCGCCCTCCCCGCCGCGGCGCAGCATCGTGTTGCGCTCGACCCAGGCGCTGGACCGCTCGTCGGCGAACAGCGCCTCGGTCATCTCGGACCGGAACCAGCCGGGCGCGAGCGCGTTGACGCGTACGCCGGCGCGGCCCCACTGCCCGGCCAGCTCGCGGGTCAGGCCGAGCAGGCCGGCCTTGGAGGCGGCGTAGCTGGCGCCGCCCATCGGCGCGCCGGAGACGAGGCCGAGGATCGAGGCGACGTTGACGATGCTGCGGCCGGCGCTGTTCGAAAGGCCGTCGGGTCCGGCCGCCTCGGCCATGAGCCGGGCCAGGTGGAACGGTGCCACGAGGTTGACCGCCAGCACCTCGGCGAAGTCGTCGGGGCTCTCGTCGGCCGCGCGCGGGGCGCCCGCGGTGCCCGCGTTGTTGACCAGCACGTCGAACCGGCCGGTGGCCGCCAGGACCGTCTCGACGAGCCGGACCCGGTCGGGCTCGCTGCGCACGTCGCAGGCGACCGGGTGGATGCGCGGGTCGGCCACGGCGACCTCGGCCAGCCGCCCCACCCGGCGGGCCGCCGCGAACACCGTCGCGCCGGCGGCGGCCAGGACCGTCGCGAACCGGGCGCCGAGCCCGGACGATGCCCCGGTGACCACCGCGGTCCGGCCGCGCAGCGTGAACAGGTCAGCGATCACGGTTCGACACCGATGGGCAGGGCCAGGGCGCCGCCGTCGACGACAAGCGTCTGGCCGGTGATCCAGGACGACGCGTCCGAGGCGAGAAACAGGGCGGCGCTGGCGATGTCCTCCACCGTGCCGAGCCGGCGCAGCGGCAGCTTCGCGGTGAGGATCGGCTCGCGCACCTCCCAGACCGCGCGGGCCAGCTCGGTCTTGACCAGGCCGGGCGCGATCGCGTTGACCCGGGCCTTCGGCCCCAGCTCGTACGCGAGCTGCCGGGTCATATGGATCATCGCGGCCTTGGTCGCGTTGTAGTAGCCGATGTGCGGGTCGACGATCAGCCCGCCCACCGACGCGATGTTGACGACCGCGCCGCCACGCTCGGCCATCGAAGCCTTCCAGGCGCAGCGGGTCCACGCGAGCATGCCGAACTGGTTGACCCGCACGGTCTTCTCCGCGCGGGGCAGATCAAGATCGATCAAATCACCGTGGTACGGGTTGGTGGCCGCGTTGTTGACCAGGATGTCGAGCCGGCCGAAGCGGTCCATCGTCTCGTCGACGCAGCGCTGCGCCTGATCCGGCTCGCCCGCGTTGGCCACCACCGTGTGCACGCCGCCGGTGGCTTCGACCGCCTCCAGCTCGGCACGGGCGGTCGCCAGCCCGTCGGCCTTGCGGGCGGCGATGACCACGTCCGCCCCGGCGGCCCGGTACGCGTGTGCGATGGCCAGGCCGATGCCGCGCGACCCACCGGTGATCACCGCCACCCGCCCTTCGAGGTCCGTCATGCGGCACCGTCCTTTGTGTACTTCGAAAGCTCGTGGCGGGCGACCGTGCGCAGGTGCACCTCGTCGGGCCCGTCGGCGATGCGCAGCGCCCTGGTGATGGCGAAGAGCCGGGCCAGCACGGTGTCGTCGCTGACGCCCGCCGCGCCGTGCGCCTGCACCGCGCGGTCGACGACGCGGTGCGCCACCTCGAGCGCGGCCACCTTGATCGCCGCCACCTCGGTGCGGGCCGCCGCGTTGCCCACGGTGTCCATCAGCCACGCCGACTTGAAGACCAGCAGCCGCAGCTGCTCGATCTCGATCCGGCTGCGGGCGACCCACTCCCGTACCACGCCCTGGTCGGCAAGCGGGCCGCCGAACGCCTCCCGGGCCAGCACCCGCTGGCACATCAGCTCCAGGGCGCGTTCGGCGAAGCCCACGGCGCGCATCGCGTAGTGCATCCGGCCCGGCCCGAGCCGTCCCTGTGCCAGCGCGAAGCCTTCACCCTCGCCGCCGAGCAGGTTAGCGGCGGGCACGCGCACGCCGCTGAACTCGACCTCGCCATGCCCGAGCCGGTCGGTGTAGCCGAACACCGGCAGGTCGCGCAGCACCGTGATGCCCGGCGTCTCGCGCGGGATGAGCAGCATGCTCTGGCGCCGGTACGCCGGAGCGTCCGGATCGGACACTCCCATGAGGATGATCAGCGCGCAGTCGGGGTCGAGGATCCCGGACGTGTACCACTTGCGGCCCTCGACGACGTAGGCGTCACCGTCCCGGACGATCCGGGTGCGCAGGTTGCGCGGGTCGGAGCTGGCCACGTCCGGCTCGGTCATCGCGAAGCAGGATCGGATCCGCGCGTCCAGCAACGGGCGCAGCCACCGGTCCTGCTGCTCGGGTGTGCCGTAGAGCGCGAGCAGCTCCATGTTGCCGGTGTCCGGGGCCGAGCAGTTGAACACCTCAGGGCCGACGATGGACCGGCCGGCGATCTCGGCGAGCGGCGCGTACTCCAGGTTGGACAGCCCCGCTCCCCAGTCGCCGTGCGACATGAAGAGATTCCACAGCCCTTCCGCGCGGGCCTTCTCCTTCAGCTCGCGCATGATCGGCGGCAGCGCGTGCGGGTCGTCCGCGTCGGTGAGCTGCTTGTCGTACACCGGCTCGTTGGGGTAGACGTGCAGCTCCATGAACGATCGCATCCGGTCGCTCAGCTCCCGGGCGCGCGGCGTGAGTTGGAAGTCCACTGTGGTCCTCAGTCCAGTAGCTCGGCGGCGGTGCGGATCATCGCGGCGATGGTGGGTGGCAGCCGCTCCTGGTCCGGGTCGTGGATCCGGCCCTCCCGGTGGCGGCGCAGATTGTGGCCCATGATGGCGGCCATCTTCATCCGGCACAGCGCCTGAAACCAGGCGAGTGCCGGCAGCGGCGGCGCACCGTCCAGATAGGAGTCGAGAAGCTCCTTGGCGGAGGGCAGGCCGGCGACCGGCCGGCCGAGCGCGGGGAAGTTGCGGTGGTCGGCGAAGAGCAGAAACCAGCCAAGGTCGACGCGCGGGTCACCGGCCGTCCAGATCTCCCAGTCGACGACGGCGACGACCCGCTCGCCCCGGCAGAGAGTGTTGCCGAGGCGGAAGTCGCCGTGTACGAGCACGGGCGGCAGGGCTTCCGGCACGGCTTTCGTCAGGCGGCGCAGCAGGTCCTCGGAGCCGGGGCGCAGCTCGTCGGGGACGGCGCGCATCGTGCGGGTCCACTGCGCCAGCTCGTCTCTCGGCGCCTCTCCCGGCGGCGGGTCGACCGCGTGCAGCCGGCGCAGCACCCGGGCGGCCTCGAGCATGCGGGCTCTCGCCAGGTCGGCGGGCAGGTCGTGCTGATCGAGCACCGGCTCGACCGCGTCACCGTCGACGAACTCCATCGCGAACCAGGCCGGCGGCGTCTCGTCGACCACCACCACCTCGGGTACCGGCACCGGCGAGCCGGCCACCGCGCGCAGCACGCGGGCCTGGCGCAGCATGTCGTTGCGCCCCACCGGCCGCTCCGCCGGAGGCACCGCCTTGACCACGTAGCGGCGCCCGCCGGCGGTGACCGTGTAGGTCAGCCCCGAGTGCCCGCCGGCGAGCGGCCGCAGCGGTCCCACGGCCTGCCCTGGGAAGGCCGCGCGGACACGCGTCGCGAGGTCGCTCACCGCGGGAGCCTCAGGACCCGCTCGGCCAGGATCGTGCGCTGGATCTCGTCGGTGCCGCCGGCGATCCGGTAGCCGGGGGCGCCGAGCAGGTGCTCGGTCCAGGCGTACGTGCCCCACTCCCCCGTGTCGGCCACGACGCGCGGGCCGAGCAGGCGCAGCACGAGGTCGCCGGTGCGCCGCATGGTCTCCGTCGCGTACAGCTTGCCCACCGACGCCTCGGCGCCCGGCTCGCGCCCGGCCACGAGCGCGGCGGTCACCCGCAGCCCGATGAGGCGCTGCACCAGCGCCCGGACGTACAGGTCGGCGACCTGCTCCACCTCGCCGCCGGTGAGCGGCCGGCCCAGGTGCCGGGCGAGCGCGATCGCGCGGTCGGCGTTGGCCAGGCCGAGTGAGCCGCTGTCGAGCCGCTCGGCGGCCAGCACGCTGAGCGTGACCCGCCACCCCTCCCCCACCGGCCCGAGCCGGTCGGTGTCCGGCACGACGACGCCGTCGAGGTAGACCTCGTTGAAGGCGGAGCCGCCGGTCATCTGGCGGATCGGTCGCACCGTCACCCCGGGCGCGCCCATCCGCACCAGGAACACGGTGATGCCGGCGTGCTTGGCGGCGTCCGGGTCGGTGCGGCAGACCGCGACGCCCCAGGACGCGACCCGCGCGCCCGACGTCCACACCTTGTGTCCATCGAGGACCCAGCGGTCGCCGTCGCGGACCGCGCGGGTGCGCACCGCCGCGAGGTCCGAGCCGGCCTCGGTCTCGGAGAACAGCTGGCAGGCCAGCTCGTCGGCGCGCAGCATCGGCCTGATCCACCGCTCCTGCTGCTCCGGTGTGCCCCAGATCCGGATCGCCGGGGCCACCAGCTGCTGGGTGACCGGGAAGACCTCGGTACGGCGGGGCACCTCGAACGCCGCCTCCTCGGCCCGGTAGAGCTGCTCGTAGTACGCCGGGAGGTCCCGGCCGCCGAAGCGGGCAGGCCAGCTCAGCGCGCCCCACCCGGCGTCGTACCGGACGCGTTCCCACTCGCGGATCCGGTCGGTATGCGCGCGCTCTTGCTCCGCGGTCCAGTTTTCGAACACGGCGACCGAGTCGTCACCGGTGCCCCACTCGCCGTCCGTCCCTTTCGGCGCTGCGACGCTCGCCAGCCAGCGACGTGCTTCCGCCCGGAACTCGCTCACCTGCTCAGCACCGTGCACGCGCTCACCCCCGGTGCTCCGTAGACGTGCGTGAAACCCACCCGCGGGCGGCCCGGCACCTGCCGCTCGCCGGCCGCGCCGCGCAGCTGCTGGACCACCTCGTACACCTGGCGCAGCCCGGACGCGCCGATCGGCTCGCCGTTGGCGATGCAGCCGCCGTCGGTGTTGACCGGCAGCGCTCCGCCGATCTCGGTGGCGCCGTCCGCGATCAGCTTCTCCTGCTCGCCGTCCGCGCAGAACCCGCACTCGGCCATGTGCATGACCTCGGCACCGCTCTCGGTGTCCTGCAGCTGGCAGACGTCCACATCGGAGGGTGCCACCCCGGCGGCCTCGAAAGCGCCCGCCGCGGCGTCCCGGCTGACGCTGGTCAGCTCGCCACCGGCGACCCACGGGCTGAACACCTCGAACGACCCGAACCGCCTTGTCCGCACGACGGCGGCGTCCAACCGCACGGGCGACCTTGTCTTCACCGCACCGGGCGCGCAGAGCACGATCGCCGCCGCTCCCTCGCCCGGGTTGCAGAACATGTACCGGGTCAGCGGGTCGCTCACCATGCCGGAGGCGAGGATCTCGTCGGCGCTGACCGGCGTGCGGCGCCAGGCGTTGGGGTTGCGGCTGCCGTTGCGGTACGCCTTCTCCGCCACGAGCGCGAGCGTGCGGGCGCTGATCCCGTGGTCGTGCATGTAGCGCTGGATCTTCATGCCGAAGAACTGGGTGGTGACCATCAGGCCGTCTGTGCCGTACGCCTCGTCCAGCCCCCAGTGGGCCGGCATCGGGTCGAAGGCGCCGCGCGGGTGCTTGTCGAACCCGACCGCGAGCGCGACGTCGGCCATGCCGCCGCGGATCGCGTTGACCGCGGACACCAGGGCGCTGCCGCCGGTCGCGCAGCCGTTCTTCACGTTGACGAACGGGACGCCGGTGAGGCCGAGCCGCGCCACGAGCGTGTCGGCCAGGCCCGCCGCGTCGCTGCCGCCGAATGCCGCACCGACCCGGGACCACGCGATGCCCGCGTCGGCGAGCGCCGCCCGCACCGCGTGGACGGCGTGCTCCCGTCCGCTCGTGGCCTCGGTGCGGCCGAACCGGGAGATGCCGGCGCCGGCGATCAGCACGCGTCCCATCACGCCCCTCCCGCCGGTGTGGCCCGCGGCACCCC
>Ga0081539_10001116_pt1 | contig 48712 bp, 44 predicted proteins | sample TabmetS4T2R2_FD_71023 | JGI IMG/M metagenome (GOLD analysis project Ga0081539, IMG submission 71023) | Tabebuia heterophylla rhizosphere microbial communities from the University of Puerto Rico - S4T2R2 | ecosystem: Host-associated > Plants > Roots > Rhizosphere ... | reverse complement strand
GGCGGGCGGCGGCACGGCTCATCCGGGTCCGCGCCGACCTGCTGAGCGGGATCACCCTGATCATCGCCGCCGCGGCGCTCCCGCTGGTGTTCGGCGGCTAGCCGGGTGTTTCGCACATAGGTGAGGGTGGGCCTGATGCGGGTTTGCCCGATTGGTTGATCATGGTGGTTGGGTGGGATCGACCGCAAGCAGCTCCAACAGTCGGGCCTGCACGGGTGTGGGTTGTGGGATGATCGCCGGTTGTCCCGCCTTCGCGGGGATCAGACGCAACCCGGCCAGCGCCTGCAACACCAGACGGCCGGTGGGTTTGGCTTTCTGGCCCGGGACCAGACCGGTCATCTTCTGATCCGGTGCGATGGCGGCACGCACGGCCCGCTCGATCAGGCAGAAGATCAGTAATGCCAGGCAGATCACCGTGATCAGCGCTGCGATACGCCGGTTGGTTTTCAGGAACATCGGTGCGACCGCGAGGGGGCCCTTGAACGCTGAGTATCGGCGTTCCACCACCTCTTGGCCTTTGTAGCGGATCAGCACCTCGGCGGCGGTGACGGTCGCGGGCAGGGTGGTCAGCAGTGCGTACCAGCCGTCCGTGGCCGTCTCGGTATCGATCGTGGCCTGGTCGAAGGACCAGGCCAGGGTGGGTTTTCCGGTGCCCGGATCGGTCCCGACCGTGGTCTTGAGGTAGGAGGCGACCCGGCGAGCGCGGCCGATCGCGGTGATCCGCTCGGTCACCGCCTGCTTGGTCGGGTAATGCCGTGACCCCAGCCCTCGGGTCAGCCGGTCCAGGTCGTCGCGGGCGCGGTCGAGTTTCTTGGCCCGCGCGGTGGCGGCGGCCTGTGCCCGGGCGGTGGAGTGCACGAACACTCGCCGCACCGACAGCACCGGATCCTTCTTCTTACGGGGTCCGGCCAGCGTCATGGTGTCCTCGGTGACCCGCCACCGGCCCCGCGCCTGGGCCGGTTTGTCCCGGTCGCGTTCGGCGACGTAGGCCACCTCGGTCGCGGTGTCGAGGTTGAGCGTGGCCAGCACCCGGGCGGGCACATAGGTCTTCGACGCGGGCGCGATGAACTCCACGTGTGCGGCGATCATGTCCCGCACGTTGCCGTATGAGATCAATTTGGAGTCCCCGACCAACAGGAACGTCCGCGGCCCGGCCATCGTGCGTAGGGCGGTCATCGCACCCACGACCTGATTGACCTCACCGGCGCCGCCGTCGAAGGCACGATGCAACACCGGGACTCCGCCATCACCGGCGGCCGCCAATCCTGCCTGGACCTGTTTCAGGTCCGGCCGGCGGTCTTTCGGGTGTCCGAAGCGCGGTGTCGCGAACTCGGGATCAGTCTGGTCGTAGGCCCCGTACAGGGAGATCGAGGTCATGTCCCAGTGCAGCCGGGACACGTCGATCCCGAACGCCGCGATCGCTTGCGCCCCGACAGAACCGGCGATGTGATCGAGTTCGGGGGCGATCGCGTCGAGCGCACGGCCGATCCGGTCGTCGTTGAGCAGGGCGGGATCGATGCCGAAGACCTCGGCGACCGCGTGTCCGCGGGCCCAGTCAATCACGCGGACCAGAGGTGCTGGTGAGGTCAGCCGGTTGGCGACCAAGGCTTCGATCACCTGCCCGTGGGTCAGATACCCCAGATCACGCACCGGGCAGGCCCGGTCGATGATCCCGGCCAGGTCCAACCGGCGGCAGTAATCGGCCAAGACCGGCAGGGCACCCAACGTTTTCTCCACGCTCGGCTGGCCGTAGGCCATCGGTTGTGGACGTGGTCGTTCCCGCATCCGGTCACGATAAGATGATCAAACTGGATGGCCTCCCCGGCCCCACCCAACCCCATGTGCGAAACACGGGGCTAGCCCGCTCGCTCCGGGGCCGGGCGAGCGGGCTAGACCGTTTTACCGTGTTACGTCTTTACCGTGTTACGTCGTTTCCGGAAGCGCGAACACGACCAGCGCGCTGCCGTGGCCGGCGCCGAGCATGCCGGGCAGGAACCCCTCGGCCCAACCGCCCCAGCCCACCGGCACGGCGACGTACTGCCGGCCGTCGACCATGTAGGTCGTCGGGCTGCTGTGGTGGCCGCTGCCGCACTGGAACTGCCACAGCAGCTCACCGGTCCGGGCGTCCAGCGCGTTGAACTCACCCGACGGCTCACCGGCGAACACCAGGTCGCCGCCGGTGGCCAGGACCGACGCGCACATCGGCAACTCGTTGCGCCAGCGCCACTTCTCCTCGCCGGCGGCGTCGAACGCGCTGACGCTGCCCGTCGCCTCCTCGAGGTCCACCTGAACCCCGGCGCCCCAGTACGGGATGCTCTCCTTGAACTCCCGGCGCCGGCGGGTGGCCGTGGCCCCGACGTCCTGGACCGGCACGTAGAACAGCTCGGTCCGCGGGCTGTAGGCCGCGTGTGTCCATTCCTTGGCGCCGGCCGGGCCCGGGTAGAAGTGGACCGGCACCCCTTCCTCGTCCGGGTAGACCTTGGCCGTCACCTGGCCGTCCCGCGTGATCGCGCCCCACGTGATCCGGTCCACGAACGGGGTGATCCGCACGAGCGAGCCGTCCGTGCGGTCCAGCACGAAGAAGTAGCCGTTCTTGTCGAAGTGGCCGAGCAGCCTGCGCCCCTCCGACTCGAACAGGATGCACTCGCCGATGCTGTCGTAGTCCCACACGTCGTGCGGGGTGCACTGGTAGTGCCAGCGGATCTGGCCGGCGTCGACGTCGACCGCGATGATGCTGTCCGTGTAGAGGTTGTCGCCCTCGCGGACACCGCCGTCGAAGTCGGGTGCCGGGTTGCCGGTGCCCACGTACAGCAGGTTGGTCTCGGGGTCGAACGTGCCGGTGATCCAGCAGTTCGCGCCGCCCCGCGCCCAGGCCTCGCCGTCGGCCGGCCACGTCTCGGAACCGGGCTCGCCCGGCTTCGGGACCGTGTAGCAGCGCCACTGGTGCTCGCCGGTCTCGAGGTCGAACGCGTCCAGGTGGCCGCGCACCCCGAACTCACCGCCGGAGCTGCCGACGATGACCTTGTCCTTCACGACCAGCGGCGCGACCGTGGCGCTCTCGCCGGCCCGCACGTCGCCGTAGGTCCGGTCCCAGACCCGCTTGCCGGTCGTGGCGTCGAGCGCGAGCACGTGGGCGTTGGCCGTCACGAAGAAGACCTTCCCCGCGGCCACCGCGACCCCGCGGTTCACGTTGCCGCAGCACAGGGACACGTCGAAGGGGACGGCGTGCTTGTACCGCCAGATCTCGATGCCCGTCTTCGCGTCGAGGGCCCAGACCCAGCCGTCCCAGCCGGAGAGGAACATGACCCCGTCCACGACGATCGGGGCGGCCTCGAACGAGTAGGTCGACGCGCCCGCGATGAGGCCGCTCGTGCCGGCCTGGAAGATCCAGGCGGGACCGATCCGCTTGACGTTCTCCGTGTTGATCTGGTCCAGCGGGCTGTACCGCTGTCCGTTGTAGGCGCCGTAGTAGGTGAGCCAGTTCTGCGGCTCGGAACGGGCGTCGCGGATGCGTTCGTAGCCGACGTCGCGCACCACCGGCGGGGCGACCTCGCCCCCGGCGACCTTGCCGCTCAGCCTGCCCTGGTCGATGGCCTCACCCGCGTCGACGTACTCGACAGTCATCTCCGCCTCCTCCTTCCTACGGCCGCGGCTGGTCGGGACGGTCGAGACGGGCCTCCGGCGGCACGTCACCCAGCACGACGATCGCGCCGGTCAGGCCCCGGCCCTCGTCGTTGCCCGTGGGTGAGCTGAACCAGTAGTAGCCCGGGCCGTCGAGGTTGAGCGTCGCCCTGCCCTTGGAGTGGTTCACCAGCCAGATGAACTTCCTGTCGCCGTTGCTCGGCAGGAGCGCGCAGTGGGTGTTCAGGTCGTCGTTGACCAGCTCCAGCTCGATGTCACCACCGTGGGGCATGACCAGAATGGACGGATCCCAGCTGATCTCGTCGGGCCGGATGCGAATGGTGGCCGTCATTCGGCCGTCGGCCCCTTCCGTCGCCCGGCCAATACGTCCGGTGCCGAGCACCTGCCCCAGCGCCGCTTTGTTCTGCGCGTTCAAACCGAGTTCGTCCAGCAGGTCGGTCCGCTCCTGCGCGGTTGTCATCGCGCGTTCGCCTCCTCATCCAAACATGACAAATGGGCTCGGATGACCGAAAATTGCGTGAGAATTGGAAAACACTAAACAAATAGCACTCTACGCCGGGCGAATCGCACCGACAAGCGAGAACGCCGTTTCGGGCGGGCGGTGCCGTTCGTGGGCCACCGGCTACCGTTCACACCCGGTTCGCCGCCATTCGCCAGGAGACGTCGTACCGGTCGAGGTTCATGACCTTGTCCCAGGCGGCCACGAAGTCACGCACGAACTTCTCCTGCGCGTCGTCGCTCGCGTACACCTCGGCGAGCGCCCGCAACTGCGAGTTCGAGCCGAACACGAGGTCCACCCGGCTGCCGGTCCACCGCACCTCGCCGGTCACCCGGTCGCGGCCGGTGAAGGTCTCGGCGTCCTCGGCCGCGGGTGTCCACTCCGTGCCCATGTCGAGCAGGTTCACGAAGAAGTCGTTGGTCAGCACGCCCGGGGTCGACGTGAACACCCCCAGGGTGGACTGTCCGGAGTTGGCGCCCAGCACGCGCAGGCCGCCGACGAGGACGGTCATCTCGGGCGCGGTCAGGTCCAGCAGGTTCGCCCGGTCGACCAGCAGGTGCTCCGACGGTCGCCGGGCGCCCTTGCCGCGGTGGTTGCGGAACCCGTCGGCGGCCGGTTCGAGTGCCGCGAAGGACGCGACGTCGGTCCACTCCTGCGAGGCGTCCGTGCGGCCCGGGGTGAACGGGACCTCGACGTCGTGGCCGGCGTTCGCGGCGGCCCGCTCGACCGCGGCGCAGCCGCCGAGCACGATCAGGTCGGCGAGCGAGATCTTCTTGGTGGTGAAGGACTCCTGGATCTCCGCCAGGGTACGCAGCACGGTCGCGAGGGTGTCCGGGTCGTTGACCGGCCACCCGCGTTGCGGCTCGAGGCGGATGCGGGCGCCGTTGGCCCCGCCGCGCCGGTCGCTGATCCGGAACGTCGAGGCCGACGCCCACGCGGTGGCCACCAGCTGGGCGATCGACAGCCCGGAGCCGAGGATCCTGGCCTTGAGGGTGGCGATGTCGTCGGCGTCGACCAGCTCGTGGTCGACGGCGGGGACCGGGTCCTGCCAGATCAGCCGCTCCCGCGGGACCAGCGGGCCGAGGTAGCGCTGGATCGGGCCCATGTCGAGGTGGGTCAGCTTGAACCAGGCCCTGGCGAACGCGTCCGCCAGCTGGTCGGGGTGCGCCAGGAACCGCCGCGCGATCCGTTCGTACACCGGGTCGACGCGCAGGGCGAGGTCCGTGGTCAGGATCGTCGGGGCGTGGGTCTTCGCCGGGTCGTGCGCGTCCGGCACGGTGCCGGCCCCGCCGCCGTCGCGCGGAATCCACTGCCACAGACCGGCGGGGCTCAGCTCCAGGTCCCACTCGTAGCGGAACAGGGTCTCGAAGAAGCTGTTGTCCCACGTCGTCGGCGTGGGTGTCCAGGTGCCCTCGAGCCCGCTGGAGATGGCGTCGGCGCCCACCCCGCTGCCGAAGCCGCCGCGCCAGCCCAGGCCCTGCGCCTCGATCGGGGCGGCCTCGGGTTCGGGGCCGAGGTGGCGGTCCGGGTCGGCCACGCCGTGGGTCTTGCCGAACGAGTGCCCGCCCGCGATCAGCGCGACGGTCTCCTCGTCGTTCATCCCCATACGCCGGAACGTCTCGCGGATCTCGCGGGCCGAGGTGAGCGGGTCCGGGACGGTGTTCGGGCCCTCCGGGTTGACGTAGATGAGGCCCATCTGCGCGGCGGCCAGCTCCTCGTCCAGGTCGCGGACGCCGCCGTGGCGTTCGTCGCCGAGCCAGGCGCGTTCGGCGCCCCAGTAGGTGTCGTCGGGCGCCCAGACGTCCGCGCGGCCGCCGGCGAAACCGAAGGTCGGGAAACCCATGCTCTCCAGGGCCCGGTTGCCGGCGAAGATCATCAGGTCGGCCCACGAGATCTTCCGGCCGTACTTCTTCTTCACCGGCCACAGCAGGCGGCGCGCCTTGTCGAGGTTGCGGTTGTCGGGCCAGCTGTTGAGCGGCGCGAACCGCTGCATGCCGGCGGCCGCGCCGCCGCGGCCGTCGTGGACGCGGTAGGTGCCCGCGCAGTGCCACACCATGCGGAGCACGAGCGGGCCGTAGTGGCCGAAGTCGGCGGGCCACCAGTCCTGGGAGGTCGTCAGCACCTCGTCGACGTCGGCCGCCACGGCGCCGAGGTCGAGGGTCAGGAACTCGGCGGCGTAGTCGAAGTCCTCGCCCATCGGGTGGAGCTGCCTGACGTCGTGCTTGCGCAGGACCGTCAGGTCGAGCTGGTTCGGCCACCAGTCGCGGTCAGACACGGGGACACCTCAGAGATCCAGCGCGCGGCGCACGGCCGGCGCGTTCCGCCGGGAGACCGGCACCATCGTGTTCGTCCGGTCGTCCATGACCAGGGACAGCTCCCCCTTGCCCCCGCGCTCGATCTCGCGGACGCGGCCGAGGTTCACCAGGTACCGGCGGTGCACCCGCAGGAAGCCGGCGTCGGCCAGGTCGCCGTCGAGCCTGTCCAGGCTCAGCGAGGCGGCCCGCAGGGGCCCCTGGTCGGTGACGAGCCACACGTCGTTGCCCCGCGACTCGGCGACGGAGACCTCCGCCAGCCGCAGCAGCACCATCCGGTTGTCGCGGGTCGCGACCACCCGCCGCGGTCGCGGGTGCGCCTCCGGCTGGGGCAGCCGCGCCCCGTCCGTGTCACCGAACGAGACCAGGTGCCCGATCAGGTGACCGGAGGAGAAGACGGGCCGGATGCTGATCGGGGTCGGCTCGTCGGCGAGGTGGGTGAAGACCTGCGTGGTGCCGACCCAGTCGGGGTTGCGGGCGGCCTGGCGGCTGGCGTAGCCGACGGCGCCGATCAGCTCCGGCAGCCCGGGCTTCCAGCGCACGGTGGGGTCGACCGCCGGGGTGAAGGCCGGGACGCCCATGAGCACGCTGGCCGTCTCGTCGGCGGTCACCACCTTGCCCGCGTTGTCCAGCGCGGCGAGTGCCGCACCCGAGCGGGCCCGCGTCTGGGTGAAGGCCGCGACCAGCTCGGCGCCGCTGTCCCGGGCGCGGCGGCGCAGCGTGAACTGGGTCAGGGTGGCGGCGTTCGCCAGCCAGCCCGGCGCGGAGGCGGGGAGCTGGCTGCGCCAGCAGGAGATGTTGAGGACCGCGATCGGTTCCCTGGTCACGACGTCCCGCACGGCGATGCCCGCGCAGACCCAGCTGTGGAACGCCTGGCACCAGTGCTCCGCGCCCCTGATCAGGACCGGGCCGTGTGCCTCGAGCGCCGTGCCCATGCCGTTGGTGCCGGCCGCGCACTCCGACCAGCAGTACCAGGGCGCGAGGTTGGAGTCGGTGGCCCGGGCGAGCGTGGCCGGGTCGCCCCACTCGGCCAGGATCCGCCCGGTGGCGTCGGTGATGGTGACGACCCCGCCGAGGTTGCTCACCTCGTGCGCCACCGACGCGGCCCGAAAACCCAGCTCGGCGAACACGACGTCGTGCTCGGGTGTGTGCTCGACCTCCGCGACGGCGACCGGCGCCTGGGTGAGGTGTGGGTCGACCCGGTATCGCTCCCGGCAGCGGTGCCAGGAGATCGCCACTTCGGGCCGGACACCCGGGACCTGGTCCTCGCCCCGCACGAACCGTTCCCACGCCGCGAGCACGGTGCCGCCGCCCGGGTTGGCGGACGTCGGCTCAAGCCGCTGTACGTCCCTCATGGTGGAGAACCGCCTTTGGTCCATCCCTGCACTCCCCACCCTAGGTACCGTTGTCGGACCGCGCACGTACCTTTACGGTCTGCACGCACAAAATGTTCGGCCTACCTGACGAGCCCCTAGTGGACGACGAGCTCGCCAGCACCTTCACCGAGATCGACGGCAACGGCGACGGTCAGATCACGGGCGCGGAGTTCCACACCGCCATGACCAACCGCGGCGAACCCATCACCGACGAGGAAATAGCCTCGATCTGGGCCGACGCCGACGCAGACCGGGACGGCAAGATCTCCTTCGCCGAGTTCGCCGCCGCCTGGCACCGCGCCGACACCTGACGGTCCGGTTCGGGCGGTATCGGTACGCCTGTATTCCGTTGGCTTTCCCGCAAGCGGGACCCGTACGGTGGACGCTGCGCGCTGAGCACGCAGGGCTGGGGCGACCGAAGGGGGCCGGTCTCGACGTTGCGCGAACTTCCTCCCGGGGGCCAGAGGGTCGACGCGCGGCTGTGGAACCCGGACTTCCGCCGGTTCTTCGTCGCGCGTACCACGTCGCTGTTCGGGGACCAGATGCTCCCGATCGCGATCACCGCCGCGCTGGTCCACACGCGGTACGGCATGAGTGGCGTCGGCTACGCACTGGCCGCGCACATCGCGCCCTTCGCGATTCTGTTGATCTTCGGTGGGGTGCTGTCCGACCGGATCGGCGCGCGGCGGTTGATGATCGTCTCGGATGCGGCGCGGCTGGTGTTCCAGGCGGCCCTCACCGCGCTGCTCCTGTTCGGCGAGCCGCGGCTGTGGCAGATGCTCGTCCTGCTCGCGCTCCTCGGGGCCGGCGGGGCGACGTTCCAGCCCGGCGTGGCCAGCATGATCCCCCGGCTGGCGACCGACGTTCAGCGCGCCAACGCGGTGCTGCGTGTCGCGGAGTCGTCGACCGTCGTCATCGGTCCGTCGGTGGCGGGGCTGCTGCTGGTGTTCCTGTCGCCGGCGGCGGTCATGGCCGTCGACGCCGTGACCTACGCGATCAGTGGCGTCTGCCTCTACCTCATCCGCACGAACCCCGTGCCGCGGCGGGACGTCAGCAGCTCGTTCCGCGGTGACCTGGTCACGGGCTGGCGGGAGTTCCGCTCCCGCACGTGGCTGTGGGGCGTCATCGTCGTGTTCATGTTCTGGCAGGTGACCGCGTCGGGACCGACCCTGCCCGTCGCCTACAGCACGATCGCCCTGCGGCACGGGGAGGCCGTCTTCGGGTTGATCATCTCCGCGTTCGGTGTCGGCAACGTCCTCGGCGGGTTCGTCGCGATCAGGTTCCGGCCGCGACATCCGTTGCGGACGGGCACCTTCGGCCTCGCCCTGTTCCTGCTCCTGCCGTTCGGCACGGGGCTGGGTGTGCCGGCCGCGGTCCTCGCCGTGTTCTGCCTCGCCGCCGGTGCGGGCATGGCCTTCTGGGGCGTCATGTTCCACACGAGCGTCCAGACCCATGTCCCGCTGGAGGTTCTGGGCCGGGTGCACGCCTTCGACGCGGCCGGCTCACTGGTCATGAAACCGGTCGGGCAGGCGGTCTCGGGGCCCGTCTCACTCGTGCTCGGCGCCGCGCCGGTGCTGTTCGTCGCCACGGGGGCGGGCGTCGTGGCGTGCGCGCTCCTGTTCCTGGTGCCCGCCATCCGGAACCTCGAGGGCAAGGTCCCGGCGAGTAGCGGTGAGCGTCCCGCGTCCCACCTGCTAACCTAAGTGAGTTCAGTTTGGTTCCTCTCCCACCCGTGAACTGGTCGACCCCGAGGAACGCCCATGTCGTTCGTACTGATCCACGGCGCCACCATGGGTGCCGACTGCTGGGACCGCCTCACCCCGCTCCTCGACGGCGAGGTGCTGGCCGTGGACCTGCCCGGTCGCGGCACACGGCGCGACACCGACGTGCGCACCGTGACGCTGGACGACTGCGGCAAAGCCGTGGCCGCCGACATCGTCGAGCGTGACCTGACCGACATCGTCCTGGTCGGCCACTCGTTCGGCGGCGTCACCGTGCCACGGGTCATGGCGCTGGTGCCGGAACGCGTTCGGCGGGTGGTGCTGCTGTCCGCCGTGGTGCCGGAGGACGGCACACGTGTGCTCGACCAGATCGACCCGGACGTACGAGCCTCCGTCGAGGCGAGCATCGCGGGCGGCGTCTACCGCGTCGACGCCGACGCGGCACGCGCGATGCTCTGCAACGACGCCGACGAGGAACAGTCGGAGTTCATCCTCAGCCGAGTGGTCGACGACGCGGCCGCGCTGCTGTCCGAGACCGTCGACCTGAGCGGCTACCGGCTCCCCGTGCCGCGAACGTACGTGCGGCTGTCCGAGGACCACTGCTACCCACCCGAACTGCAGGCCAAGTCGGTGCGGCGGATCGACGCGGACGTGGCCACCCTCAAGTCCGGCCACATGGCGATGGTGACGATCCCCGACCGGGTCGCCACGATCCTCAACGCGTGACCCGGCTGCTCGCCGCGGAGACCAGGACCTTCGTCCTGATCATGTGACCTGTCCCGCCACCGGCGGCCGCAAGAGGGCTTTCGTCGCTTTCACCCGGTACCTTGGTCCGTGGCCACGCCCCGCGACACCCCCGCAGGCTCAAGGTCGCCCGACGCATGCGAACTTCGTGAATGAGGCACAGTGGAACTCGTCTACCCACCGGTGATCGCGGCCTGCAGGACCCTCTTCCGCGTCCTCGACCTGAAGCTGGACCTACAGGGCACCGAACACATCCCCGCCAGCGGCGGCGCGGTGCTCGCCTGCACGCATGTCAGCTACCTGGACTTCATCTTCTGCGGCCTCGCGGCCCTGCCGGCCAAACGCAAGACCCGGTTCATGACCAAACAACAGATCTTCGCCAACCGGCTCGCGGGCCCACTGATGCGGGGCATGCACCACATCCCGGTCGACCGCTCAGCCGGCCAGGCCTCCTACCGTGAGGCGGTCGCCGCGCTCCGTGCCGGCGAAGTGGTCGGTGTGTTCCCCGAAGCCACCATCAGCCGATCCTTCACCGTCAAGCCCATCAAGTCCGGCGCCGTGCGGATGGCCGCCGAGGCCGGCGCGCCGGTCATCCCGATCACCGTCTGGGGCAGCCAACGACTCTGGACCAAGGGCCGGCCACGTAACCTCACCCAACGCCACGTACCGATCCTGATCCGCGCCGGCGAACCCTTCCACCCCTCCCCGCAGGACGACCCCCAGGCGCTCACCGCCGACCTCCGCGCCCGAATGTCGGCGCTGCTCGACGCCGCACAACACGACTACCCCGAGACGCCGGAACCCGGCGACGACCCGTTCTGGCTACCCGCCCACCTCGGCGGCACCGCCCCCACACCAGAAGCCGCCGCCGCACTCGACACCAGCCGGCCGGCAGGCTGACGCGGCACGAACCGATCACCAGCAGGCCCATGCGTGGACCGCCGCCGCAGACCGGTCCAGGGGGAAGGCACGCCGCCACGACGCCGAGGAGCCGACGGCGGCGGCAGGTTCGGCCTGCGGCGCGTCGGGACCGAGGCGTCACGGAGCAGGCCGAGGACTGCCGGCGCGATCGTGTACCGCGTTTGCCGGCCTCGCTTGTCGCGGGTGAGGAAGCCGGCCTCGTAGAGCACCTTCATGTGGGCCGCGGCTTCATCCGCCGCGAGGAGTGCGCCACCGACAACCGGGGCGCCGAGGTGGTGCGCCCTACGGCGGCACCGAGCGGCGTTCAGGGTTTGGGCGTGGGCTGGTAGGCGATGAGCAGCCAGCTCTCACCGTCGCGGACCCACACGGCCAGTGACGCGTTGTTCAGCTGCTTCCGGACCCCACCCGCGGTGAGGTCGGCGTTCATCTCGCCGAGCACGAGCGCGACGTCGCCGTGGATGACGGTGCTGGTTATCGGGTGGTCGATGCTGTGGTAGACGTAGTAGCCGTCGCGGCACTTGCGCAGGTATGACTCCAGGGTGTCGGTGACGGCGTTGGAGTGGGTGTACATCAGCTCCGGGTGCGCCACCGCGGCGAAGGCGTCGAAGTCGCCGTTCACCATGGCGTCGAAGCGCTGCCGTTCCAGCGCGGCGATCGTCTCGATGTCCCTGTCGCTCATCGGGTTCGCCTCCCTGACGTACCGGACGACACCCATCCTGCCAGGGCCCGGAGTCAGCACTCCGTGTCAGCACTCCGTGTCAGCACTCCGTGTCAGCGCTCCGAGACGAGACCGTCGTAGAGGGCGCTCAGGTCCAGCGACTCGTCCGGGCGGGCGCCGTTGCCGCTGGCGTGGTCGACCAGGCGGTGCAGGGACTCCATCTTCTCGTCGAGCCGGGTCGCGGCCTCGGCGGCCTGGGCCAGCTCGGCCCGGAGGTTCGGCGGCACCTCACCGCGGTACTTGTAGTAGATCTTGTGTTCGAGGCTGGCCCAGAAGTCCATCGCGATGGTGCGGATCTGGATCTCCACCGGGACGCGGACCGTGCGGCCGGTGCGGAAGACCGGGATTGACACGATCAGGTGAAGGCTGGAGTACCCGTTCGGCTTGCGGTGGGTGATGTAGTCGCGTTCCTCGAGGACGGTGATGTCCTCCTGGCCGGCCAGCATGTCGCGGATCTTCGCGATGTCGGAGATGAAGCTGCAGATCACCCGGACACCGGCGATGTCCAGCACGTTCTCCCGGATGCTCACGAGGTTCATCGGGTAGTTCTTGCGCTGCACCTTCTCCAGCACGCTCTCCGGCGACTTCAACCGCGAGTTGATGTGCTCGATCGGGTTGTACTCGTTCGCGTTGTTGAAGTCCTCACGCAGGATGTTGATCTTCGTGGTGATCTCGTCGATCGCGAACTTGTAGTCCAGCATGAAGTCGACGAAGTGTCCACGAAGGACGCGGACGTCGTCGATGCTGACCGACGGCACGGCGCCGGCCGCGATGGGGGAACTCTGCCAGGCTCTCATCACCTCCATAGTGACATGTGATCACGGCCGCTCGTTCTGGAACTGGAACTGCACCCGCACCGAGTCGTCCAACCGCACCACCAGCGTCGAGTTGCTCGCCGACCAGTGGTTCGGGACCAGGAACATGCGGTCGTTGCCGTGGATCAACAGGCGCAGGTTCCGGTAGCGGTAGTGGAACGTCTTGCCCTCCGACTCCGGCAGGACCGTCTCGGCGATCCCCGGGCTCCGCAGGAACAATCGCTCTTTCGTGTCGAGGATCACACTCGGTAACCGGTCGAGCATCGTGGCCTGCTCCTGCGCCAGCCCCCGGCCGGACCACTGGGCCACGGTCGCGGTCGTCCAGAAGACGCTGACGGCCACGAGCACGAACACCAGCGCGTACGACGAGCGGCGCAGCAGCAGGGCGGCCCGGTCCACGTCCTTCTCCACCGCGCGGCGCGCCAGCTCCCGGACCCGGTTGCCGTACGCGACGAGCGCGCTGCCGGCGCCGATCAGCAGCGGGGTCACGAGCGGGTAGAGCACCCACCCCTGCAGCCACACGTAGTTGAGCACCAGGAGGATCCCGGCACCGAGCAGGACCACCCCCACGACCAGGCAGCCGCGGATGAGCCGCCGCAGCCGCCGGATCCCGTGGACCGGCGCGTCCGGCCGGCCCGCCGCCGCGACCCACCGGCGGGTCGTCGACAGCAGCGCGAGGATGCCGATCCCGGCCAGCGCGAGGACGAACAGCGGCACGAGCAGCGGTTGCGGGCTGCGCATGATGTAGTCCTGCGTGCCCAGCCCGATCGTGTCGACGTCGACGCCGAAGTACTCGTACTGGGACCGGGCGGAGACGTAGCCGAAGTAGAACAGCACGGTGCTGACCACGGTCGCCGGCGCGAGGACCGTCACCGCCGACCGGGCCCACTGTTCGAACTGCTTGAACGCCGAGATGTCCTCGTCCATCACTCAACCCGTGGGCTCGGTGGTGTCGGTGGTGTCGGTGTCGTCGGTGGGCTCGGTCGGTTCGGTGGGCTCGGACGGCTCCGATGACTCCGAGGTCTCGTCGGTCGGGTGGTAGCTCAGCGAGACCACCCCGGATTTCGAGGAGGTGACGATGTCGCGGCACCTCCCGGTGCACGAGGTCAACAACACGAGGTCGGTGTCCCCGCTGGGCGCGACCGCCCGGACCGGCACGGAACATGCCTGGTCCCCGGCCGTGAAGGCGAAGGACGCCAGGCAGCCCGGGCGGTCGCCACAGCTCCTGCCGTCCACCGCGAACACGCCGCGTGGGTCGAAGTCGACGTCGGTCACCGTGACGGAGACCCCGCCGGGGATGTCGTTCCCGGCCCACAGGGCCACCGCGCACTGGCGCTCCTGGGTCTCGTCGTCCTCGCCGCCGTCGCCCACCGGCAGTCTCGGGAGCGACACCGCGGGCCCGCCGTCGCCGGTGCGCGGCGGCTCCGGACCGCCACCCTCCATGCCGGGGCTCCCGGCGGTCGCCATGGTCTCCACGGTCGCACCGGGGTCCGCGGGCGGGTCGGCGGCCTCCCGCTTCCCACAGCCGGCCAGCACGGCCACCGCCACCGCCAGGAACCCGGCCGCTCGAACGATGCTCATCCCCTACCACCTCCGACTACACAGAGGCGCGGGGAACGCCGTTAATACCCCCGTTTCACCAGTTCGTCGCTGATGAGCCGGGCCAGGCGGTCCAGGCCGGTGTCGATCTGCTCGGTCGTCACCACGCTGCAGGACAGCCGCATCGACCGCACGCCGTCACCGCCGTCGCCCGTGTCGTAGAAGTGGTGCATCGGGGTCCACAGCACGCCGTAGTCGCGGGCCGACCGGGTCAGTAGCCCGTCGTCCACCGGGAACGGGACGGTCACCACGACGAAGAACCCGCCCGCCGGGGTGTTCCAGCTGACCGGTGGGCCGAGGCGGGCGGCCAGGCCCTCGACGATCCTCGTCCGGTTCGCCGCGTAGACCGCGCGTTCCCGCTCGGTGGCACGCACCAGGCTGCAGCCGTGCGCCAGCAGCTTGCCGCCGACGATCGCCTGGGCCAGGGCCGGAGTGTTGACCGTCAGCATGCTCTTGATCTTCGACAGCTCGTCGGCCAGCAGGCGCACGGTGCCGTCCGCACCCGTGACCGTCTGGTCCGCCACGACGTAGCCCACCCGGGCGCCGGGCAGGACGGTCTTGGCGAACGAGCCCAGGTACACCACGCGGCGCCCCTCGTCGAGGGCCTTCAGCGTCGGCACCCGCCCGGCGTCGCCGTGGAACAGGCCGTACGGGTTGTCCTCCAGCAGCAGGAAGTCCTCCTCGCGGGCCAGCGACAGCAGCGCCCGCCGCGTCTGCTCCGGCATGCTGACCCCCGACGGGTTCGCGAAGTCCGGCATCACGTAGCAGGCGCGGGGCCGCAGCCCGGCCGCGCGGGCGTCCTGGATCCGGTACAGCAGGTCGTCGAGGTCGACGCCCGCCTCGCCGCTCGCCACCGGCAGGACCGGCAGGTCCACCAGCCGTGCCGCGCCGGTGAGCCCCACGTAGGTGGGTGACACCGCGAGCAGCACGTCCTTCGGGCCGGACCGCAGCGCACGCAGCACCAGGACCATCGCCTCCTGGCAGCCGACGGTGACCACGACGGACTCGGGATCGACCGTGACGCCCTCGTCCAGCTCGAGGTTGGCGGCGACCAGCTCGTGCACGATCCCCTTGGTGCGGCCGTACTGGAACAGCGTCCTGCGCACCCGCTCCGGGCCGTACCCGAGGTCGGCACGCAGGTACTCGCCGAACCGCGCCAGGTACCTCGGCAGCTCGTCGAGCTCCCAGAACTCCTCGTACGGGCGGCCGGCCGCGAGCGACACCGCGTCCGGGTAGTGGTTCGCCACCTCGTTGAGGAAGTTCATGGAGGTGAGCGCCGGGTCCTCCAGCGAGGGGTGCAGGTCCTCGGTGGAGAGGTCCGTACGCACGGGTGGCGGCGGCTCGCGCACGAGCGCCACGACCGGCGCGGGACGGTCCTCGGGCAGGTCTGCCACGCTCATCAGGCCCTCACAGTTCGAACGGTGGACAGGGCTCGCGCGGCGCGGACGTCGGCGCACCCGGACAGCGTCAGCGCGGCGCGGAACTCCTCGGCCAGCAGGGAGAGCACGTGGCCGGCGCCGCGGGAGCCGCCGGCCGCCAACCCGTACAGCACGGGCCTGCCGACGAGCACGCCGTGTGCGCCGGACGCCAGCGCGCGGAGGATGTCGGTGCCGCTGCGGACACCGCTGTCGAGGTAGGCGTCGGCCCGCCCGGCCAGCGCCTCGACGACCGCTGGCAGGGCGGTGATGCTCGGGGCCGCGCCGTCGAGCTGGCGGCCGCCGTGGTTGGACACGACCACCGCGTCCACACCGGACTCGACGGCGCGCACGGCGTCGCGGGGGTCCAGGACTCCCTTGAGCACCAACGGAAGTGGCGTGCGGGAACGCAGCCACCCGAGGTCGGCCCAGCCGAGGCCGGGCGCGAACGCGGCGGCGGTGTGCGCGGCGATGGCCGACTCCCCCGCCACCGCGTCGTGTGCCCGGCTGAGCGCGCCGCCGTCGAGGTGGGCGGCGACCACGTCGTCGGGCAGTGTGAACGAGTTGCGGACGTCCCGCAGCCGGCGGCCCATGACCGGCACGTCGACGGTCACCACCAGCGCCTCGCAGCCGGCCTCCTCGGCGCGTGCGACGAGGGACTCCACGACCGACCGCGACCGCAGCCAGTAGAGCTGGAACCACGTGGTGGCACCGGTTTTCGCGAGGTCCTCGACCGGCACGCTGCTCAGCGTGCTGACGATGTAGGGCACCCCGGCCGCGGCGGCGGCCTCGGCGGTCGCCAGCTCGCCGTCGGGGTGCAGCAGCCGCTGGTAGGCCATCGGCGCCACCGCGAGCGGCACCGCGGCGGCCGAGCCCAGCAGGCGGGTGGCCGGGTCCGGGGCCGCCGTCCCGGCCAGCACCCGGGGCAGCACCGCGACCGCGTCCAGCGCGGCCCGGTTCGCGGCGAGGGTGGTCTCCGCGCCGCTGCCGCCCGCGACGTAGTCCCACAGCTCTGCGGGCAGCCGCGCCTCGGCCAGCCGTTCGACGTCGGCGACGGTCAGTGGCGCCTCACGGTCCATCGGCCACGTTCTTCCGCAGGTACTCGGCGGCCTGCGCGACGGCCCGGCGCGCGTCGGGCAGCACACCGGACATCGTGAAGAACCCGTGCGCCATCCCGTCGTAGCGGGTCAGCTCGACGGGCACCCCCGCCGCCCGCAGGCGTTCGGCGTACCGCTCGCCCTCGTCCCGCAGCGGGTCGTACTCGGCGGTGATCAACAGCGCCGGCGGCAGTCCGGACAGGTCGGGGGCGAGCAGCGGCGACACCCGGGGGTCGAGGCCGTCGGCGGGGTCGGCGAGGTAGTTGCGCCAGTACCAGTCGACGGAGTGGCGGTTGAACATCCACCGGTCGTCGTTGTCCCGCAAGGAGTCCGTGCCGGCGTGGTAGCAGGTGTTCGGGTAGACCAGCACCTGGGCGGCCAGCTCGCCGGTCTGCTGGGCGACCACGGCGGCCAGGTTGCCGCCCGCGCTGTCGCCGCCGACCGCGATCCGGCCGGCGCCGAGGGCGTCGGCGTTCGCGCGCACCCAGGACACCGCGGCGAGGCAGTCGTGCACCGCGGCGGGGAACGGGTGCTCGGGCGCCAGCCGGTAGCCGGGGGTCACGACCAGGCAGCCGGCCGCGTTGGCGAGTGCCCGGCACACCCCGTCGGAGGTGTCGATGCCGCCCAGGGTCCAGCCGCCGCCGAAGAAGTAGACGAGCGTCCCCAGTGGACGGTCGGCGGTGGGCCGGTAGAGCCGGACCGGCAGCTCCCCGTCCGGGCCGGGGAACGTGGTGTCGGTGACCTCGTACACCGGTTCGGCGTCGCCGCCGCCCGCGCGGATGTCCGCGAGGTCGGCGGCCCGCGCCTGTTCCAGGGTCATCTCGTACAGCGGGGTGGCGCCGCGGGCCATGCGTTCGGCACGCAGGGCGGCGACCGTCGGGTCAAGCGGCACCGCTGCCTCCGGTCGTCACCGGGATCTCGCTGAACCCCCGCAGCAGGAACGCGTCACCGCGGGCGGGCTCGCCGGCCACCGCGAGGTCCGGGAACCGCCGGAACAGCCGGGGGAACGCGAGCCGTCCCTCCAGTCTGGACAGTGCCGCGCCGAGGCAGAAGTACGCGCCGCCGCCGAAGCTCTGGTGCGCGACGTCGGCCCGGTCCGGGTCGAACGTGTCGGGGTCGGGGTACTTGCGTGGGTCCCGGTTGGCGGCGCCGATCAGCACCAGGATCACACCACCCCGCGCGATGGGCACGCCGGCCAGTTCCGTGTCCTCGCCGGCGACCCGCGTCAGCAGCTGGACGGGACTGTCGTAGCGCAGGATCTCCTCCACACAGCGGGACGCGACGTCGGCGTCGGCCCGCACCCGGTCCACCAGCTCCGGGCGCGCGAGCAGCGGGAGGAGCCCGTTGCCGAGCAGGTTCATGGTGGTGACGAAGCTGGCGTTCATCAGCACCACCAGGTTCGCGACGAGCTCGATGTCGGTGATCCGGTCGTCGCCGGCGTCGATGAGCCGCACGAGCCCGCTGACGATGTCGGTGCCAGGGCTCCGGCGCCGGTCGGCGATCAGTCGCAGGTAGTACTCGGTCAGCTCGAGCACCGCGTCGTCCGCCGACTTCAGCTTCTCGTCCGCCTTGCCGCCCAGGTCGAGGTACCGGTCGATCCGGTTCGCGCGTTCCCGGAACCAGCCGAGGTCGGACTCGGGCAGGTCGAGCAGGAACCCGATGACCTTGGTCGGGAACCGGTAGCCGAACTCGGCGACGAAGTCCACCGGGGACCCGCCGGCACCGAGCTCGGCCATCCGGTCCAGCAGGCCGTCGACGGCCGCCAGCAGCTGCTCCTCCAGCCCGGCGATGCGGCGCGGGGTGAAGATCTTGTTGAACAGGCCACGCATCCGCCCGTGGTCGGGTTCGAGGCTGAACATCATCGAGCGGGACAGCGTGGCCAGGACGGGGTGGTCCAGCTTGTCGGCCGGGCCGAGGGTCTTGACGAAACGGGGGTCGCGCAACACCTCGTCGACCGCCTCGAAACCGTTCGCCACGGCGGAGTACACGCTCGTGGCGGGGTCGAGCGGGGAGGCGGGCCCCAGCTCGTGCAGTGTCGCGTACCACGGGTTCGGGTCGTGACGGGCCTGCTCGGTGTGCAGGCCCGCCACGACCTGGTCGGCTTGCATGTTTTCGGGGCCGTCCCTTTCCTTCTGCTAGCGGACGATCAGGTTGAGCGGGATGGCGTCGGCCATGGCCCGCGACCCGAGGTCGTTCGGGTGGATGTGGTCACCGGGGTCGTACTCCGGCTTCAGCTTGGTCGGGTCGGCCGGGTCGCGGACGATCTTGTCGAAGTCGACGACCGCGTCGAACTCGCTCCGGTGCGTGCGCAGGTAGTCGTTGACCGCGTTGCGGGTCGCCTCCTTCTCCGGCGTCCACACCAGCGCGGTGCCGCCGTCGAGGCCGTTGAACGGGCCGAGCGTGCCGACGATCACCGTGTAGCCCCGCTCCCGCATCTGCACGCTGAGCTGGCGGATCGCCGCGATGATCGTCTCCGGCGGGTCGTTGTTCATCCAGATGTCGTTGATGCCGAGGTCCAGGACCACCGCGTGTGCGTCGGTCTCGGAGAACACGTCCTCGTTGAGCCTCGACATCGCGTTGTCGCCGAGCTCGGGGAAACCGGGGAAGCCGCCGTCGCCTGGTTCCGTGCCCTCGTGGGTGAGCCGGCGGCCGCCGAGACTGATGTTGAGCACGCCGGGGAGGTGCTTCTGGCCGACCTTGGCCTGCAGCCGGTCGAAGAGCTGGTCGGGCCAGCGCATGTTGCCGTTGAACGTGGTGCCGTGGCCGTCGGCGAGCGAGTCGCCGAACACGATCACCGAGCCGGCGGCGTCCTTGCGGAGCACGTCCACACCGGACAGGAAGAACCAGCAGCAGGTCCGCGTCGTGGTGTAGCCGGCGCCGCCCGGGTCGCCCACCAGGTCACCGGGGCCGACGAAGTTGTTCTGCCGGGTGGTCGAATGGAACGTGGTCAGCCCGGTGGAGACCGGGAAGAAGACGCTCACCACCAGGTCCTGGTCGTTGCCGACGGCCAGGTCGACCGGGTCGGACAGCAGCTCGGCGCCCTTCGGCATCACGAACGACGGCGAACCGCCGAAGGTCAGCTCGCGGGTGGTCGCCGGGTCGATGTCGGACAGCTCCGGGGTCGCCGTGTTCGGCTTCGCGACGGTGGCCCGGCCGACCGTGACCGCCTTCTCGCCGTGGAGGTTGGTGAGCCGGATCCGGACCTTCGAGCCGCCGACGGACCCGTGCACGATCATCCGCACGCTCTGGTTGTTCAGCCCCACGAAGGTGGACCCGGACAGGTTGCCCCGGGTCACGGCCGCCGCCCAGCTGCCGACCCAGTCCCGGGACGAGCCGTGCCGCGCCTCGGCAGCCTCGCCCGTGCTGGCGACGACCACCGTCGAGGCGACCGCGGTCAGCAACCCCGCGGCCAGCAGCGACCGCCATTTTCTCGGCTTGTTCATTCGGTGGAACCTCCAGGAAAAGCCTGGGCACGCCGGTGGCGGCGGCACGAGTTGTGGCCCGGAACGTAGTCGCCGTGCCGATTCGAGGTCAATGCCGCTCGCGAATGGCACCACGGTATTCGTATGACCAGACCAACCATTCATCTCCATCCGCACTACGTGGAAACCCAGCGCAATTCAGTGACAGCGCGCAGCTACCTCCCGGTGAGATTCACCCTGGCCTCCTTCCCTTGCGGCAGGTACTCTCTCGTCCGAATCGGGTGGCCCGTGATTTCGCCGAATGGACCAGCGGAGTGGGCATGGATATCGCACCAACGTATGTGACACGCGCGCTGGAGCTGTTCGCCGATTACGGTGAGCGAGAAGCGCTCGTGCAGGACGACCGGCGGCTTTCCTATCGCGAATTGCGGGACCTTGTGCTCCGAATGGCTGCCGCGTTGCGGGCATTCGGTGTCCGGCCCGGCTCGCACATTCTGATAATGGTCGCGAATCCGCTCGAAGGTCCGATTCTGCAGCTCGCCGTCCACCTCCTCGGCTGCCGCTCGTTCTGGGTCGCGCCGCACACCGGCCGTCACGAGATCCTCGACCACGTGCGGCGGTCCGCGGCCGACGCGTTCGTCTACGACCCCCGCACCCAGGGCCAGCTCGCCGAGGAGATCGGCACGTCGCTCGGCGTGCCGGTGTTCTGCCTCGGGCCGGGTGGTCTCGGCCCCGACCTGCTCGCGGAACGGGTCGGCACCGGGGAGGTCGGCGCGGAGGGGCACGAGCCGGAGGCCGTGCTGCAGAGCAGCGGCACCACCGGCACCCCGAAGCTGGTGCGCCTGCCCCACTCGTACTTCCGGCGGGTGCTCGCGATCGCCGAGCAGCAGTTCACCTCGGCGGGCGCGCCGCTGCTGCGGCACCTGTCCAGCTCGCCGATGTGGCTCGCCAGCGGCCAGATCACTGCGTTCGTCAACCTGTTCACCGGCGGCGTGCTGTTCCTCGATGACGCGTGGACCCCGGGGAAGTTCCTGGCGACCATCGAGCGCGAGCGGATCAACTCGACGTTCGTGACCCCGCCGATGCTCTACGAGGTGCTCGACCACCCGGCCGCCGCGACCACCGACCTGAGCCACATGTTCATGTTCAACGTCGGCGCCGGGCCGGCCGCGCCGTCGCGGCTGCGGCAGGCGATCGGCTACTGGGGGCCGGTGATCCGCGTCGTGTACGGCCTGGCCGAGTCGGTGGTCACCACGGCACTGCCCGGGCTGACCGACGACCCCGCCCATCCCGACCGGATCCGGTCGGCCGGCACCCCGTACGGCGACGTGCGCGTGGAGATCCGCGACGAGGACGGCAACCCGGCGCCGGCCGGTGTGGACGGTGAGATCTGGGTGTCGAGCGGGCTGAACTTCGCCGGGTACTGGGACGAGCCCGAGCTGACGGCGTCGACGCTCGTCGACGGCTGGGTGCGCACACAGGACATCGGCCACCTCGACGAGGACGGGTTCCTGTACATCGTGGACCGCCGCACCGACATGATCATCACCCGGCGCACGGCGTGGAACGTCTACTCCCGCCCCATCGAGGACGTGCTCGCCGCGCACCCGCAGGTCCGCGCCGCCGCGGTGATCGGCGTGCCCGACCCGGTGGACGGCGAGGTCGTGCACGCCTACGTCGTGCCGGCCCCGGCCGCGACCGTCACCGGCGAGGAACTGGCCGCGACGGTCGGCACGGAGCTCAACGAGATGTGGCAGCCGCGGACGGTCGAGTTCGTCGACGCGCTCCCGCTGACCCGGGCGAACAAGATCGACAAGAAGGCACTGCGGGCGCGGTACGCCGCCGAACACCCGGCGGTGGAGATCGGTGGCTGACCCGGTGAGCGGAGACATCGGCCCCCGCTCGGCCCGGCGAGCCAAGCCCGCCGCACACGCCAAGCCCGCGACGCACGCCGAGCCCGCGACGCTCGACTCGGCAGGCTCCCGCGCCACGCCGGCCCCGCGCCCTGAAAGGCGCGTTCGAGACATCCCCCATGCCCTGAAAGGCGCGTTCGGGACGTTCAGTGTCCTGAACGCGCCTTTCAGGGCGCCACCGATGTCCCGAAAGCGCCTTTCAGGGCAGGTCGCCACGCCGGGCGGCCGGCTTCGGTGCACGACGGGTAGCGAGTGGCGGCCTGGCCGGGGCGAGGGGGCGGCGTGAGCGCACGCGCGCGGTTCGTCGCGTTGTTCGCGGCCGACGTCGTCTCCGTGCTGGGTACGCGGGTGTCGATGCTGGCCATCCCGTGGCTGGTGCTGGTCACCACCGGCAGCGCGACGAAGATGGGCCTCGTCGCCGGGGCGGAGATGTTGCCGTACGTGCTGTCCGGGGTGCTGGCCGCGCCGCTCGCCGACCGGTTCGGGGTGCGCCGCGCGACGATCGTCACCGACACGGGGAGCGCGCTCGCCATGGCGGGCATCGCCGCGGCGCCGGCGCTCGGGTTCGGGTGGCTGGTGGTGCTCGTCGCGGTCGCCGGGGCCACGCGGGGGCTCGGCGACCGGGTCAAGCACGTCATGCTGCGGCCGCTCGCCGAGGAGGCCGGGATCAGGGTCATCCGCGTGACCTCGGCCTACGAGGGCTTCTCCCGCACCGCCATGCTGCTCGGCAGCGCCGCGGGCGGCCTGCTCATCGCGTGGGTCGGGCCGCTCGGCGCGATCTGGGTGGACGCCGTGTCGTTCGCGTTGTGCGCGCTCGTCGTCGCGACGCTGGTGCGGCTGCCGGACGGCGCGATCCCGCCCCAGGCCCCGGAACGCTACCTCGTCGCGCTGCGCGGCGGGTTCCGCGTCCTGTGGCGCGACGACCTGCTGCCCAGCATGATCGTGATGTTGTTCGCGCTCAACATGTTCAACCAGGCGGGCGTGGCCGTGTTCATCCCGGTGTGGGTCGAGCAGGTGCTGCACAGCCCGGAGGCGCTCGGGCTCGTGCTGGGCACGTTCGCGGCCGGCGCGGTGCTCGGCGCCGTCGTGTTCACCGCGATCGCGCCGAAACTGCCCATGTACCAGACGTTCATGCTCGGCGCGCTGCTCGCCGGCGCACCCCGGTGGCTGGTCCTCGGCCTCACCCACGACCTGGTGGTCATCTGCGTGGTGACGTTCCTCTGCGGGCTCGCCATGGCCTCGGTCAACCCGGTGATCGGCGCGATGCTCTACGAACGGGTGCCGCCCGAGCTGCAGGCGCGGGCGTTCGGCGTGTGCACGGCGATCACGTTCACCGGCATCCCGATCGGCGGGGTGCTGGGCGGTCTCGCGGTCACCGGGTTCGGCCTGAACACGGCGATCCTCGTGGCCGGGACGCTCTGCGCGGCCGCCACCGCGGCGCCGTGGCTCTGGTCCCGGCGCGCCGCCCGACCGGCCCCGGTCGAGGCCCGGTGAGCGCGCGGGTGTCAGCGCGGGTTTCAGCGCGGCCACGACGGGGACCGGCCCAGGAAGCCGAGCATCCGGTTGGCGACGGGCGCGTCGGCGGGCACCTCGACCCGGTAGCCGAACGCGGCGTCCGGCCCCCAGATCCGCGGCGAGTCCGGCGGCCAGTCCGCCCCGATCCGCAGCACCGCCGCGCAGAAGTCCTCGTCGAGGCCCGCGTCGACGCCGATCGACACGGCCACGTCCCAGCCGTGGGCCAGGTAGTCGATGAAGTGCATGCCCACGGCCTGCGCGGCGGGCACGTTCCCGTAGCCCAGCACCGCGAACGTACCGGTCAGCGGCTCGACCGAGGCGAACGCGTCCGCGACCCGCGTGGCCGACGCCGCGAACTCGCCGACCGGGTCGGTGACGGCCACGCCGTCCCAGAGCCCGGCGTCCGGCGGGTCGCCCAGCGCCGCGGCGGCGAACCCGTTGTTGTTGCCGACCATGTGCCGCACCAGGTCCCGCACGGACCAGCCCGCGCACGGCGTCGGCAGGTCGAGCTGGTCGGGCCGCACCCGCTCGACGATCCCCGTCGTCACCGCGAGCACGCGGCGGTCGGGTTCCCGCAGATCCCGCGGATCCGGATTATCGTGAGTCGACATGCACACCTTCGCTGAGTCGGAAGATCCCTACTGCCTGCGCCGGGGGGAGAGCGCGCGGCTGCTCGCCGGGCACCCGTGGCGCCGGTTCGTCGTCCTCGGCGACAGCGTCGCGGAGGGGCTCGCCGAGCCCGTGCCCGGCTACAGCGAGGTGCAGCTCGCCGACCGCATCGCGCGGGAACTGTCCGCCACCGCACCGGGTCTCGACTACCTCAACCTCGGTCACCGGGGCCTGCGGACCCGCGAGATCCGCGCCGGTCAGCTCGGGCCGGCGCTGGAGTTCCGGCCCGACCTCGCGCTCGTCGTGTGCGGCGGCAACGACGCGTTCCCCGCCACGTACAAGCCGGACGCCGTGGACGCCGAGCTGCGTGCCATGGTCACCGCGTTGCAGGGCGCCGGCGCGGACGTGATCACGGTGGGGCTCTACAACGTCGCCTACTCCCCCTCCCCCGCGATCGCCGACTGGCTGCGTCCGGGGCTGCGCACACGGTTCGAGACGCTGTCCGCGCACACCGCCGCGATCGCCGCGGAGCTCGGCACGCTGCACCTGAACCTGACCGCGCACCCGGCCGTGACCGACCCGGACATGTACTCGAGCGACGGCCGGCACGGCAACGCCCGCAGCGACGCCATCGCCGTCGCGGAGGCCGTGCGACTGCTGGGCGCCCACCTCGCCGCGAGGAGGCACGTCAGCCGTCCGTGAGGAGCAGGCCGCTGGTGAGCGCGCCCTGACCGAGGTTGACGATGGAGCCGGACGCCGCGTCCGGCACGGCGAACCGCAGGTAGGCGCCGGCGGCCCGGCCACCGAACAGGTACGGCGCGACGCAGTAGGGGACGTCGGCCTCGCGCACGGCGCCGGTGGCCATCTCGACGAAGTGCATGGCGAGCCGGTCGACGGGCACGTAGTGCTGGACGATGTGCCCACCCTCGGCGATCGCCAGGCGCAGGGCCTCGTCCCAGCGTTGCTGGGTGACCTCGCGGCCGACGACGACGCCCGAGCCGCCGTAGGTGCCGGTCGGTTTGAGCACCAGGTCCGTCCGGCGCGTGCTGGCCCGGCCGGCGTCGGTCAGCAACTCGGTGTACGGCAGGTGCTTCCTGACCAGCTCGGCCTCCACTGTGGACAGCTGGTCGAGGTCCTCCCACAGCCACGCGAACGTCGCCTTGTTGGCGAGCAGCCAGGTCGCCGTCGGCGTGAACATCCGCACGGTCCCGGTGCGCAGCGCGGTGACGAGCGCGTCGTACCCGGCGCCGTGCGGCACGTCCTGGGGGATGAACATGCGCAGCACCGAGTCGAGCACGGTGTCGCCGGCCTTGAGGCGGCCGGCCTCGAGCGTCAGCCACTCGAGGGGGTGGACGACCACGTCGAGCCCGGCCGCGCGGCCGCGGTCACGCACCGGTTCGAGGAGCTTGACGAGCGTGTGCCCGTCCTGCGTGTCGGGGTAGTCGCTGCCCATGTGGAACAGGATCACCGAGGTGGCGCCGTCGGGGAGGCCCAGCTGTTCCTTCATCGCGTGGAACCGGGTGTCCACGGCGGACTCCGGCACCGTGAAGCCGGTGATGCCGTGGGCGGTGTAGGCGGCGAGGAACCGCCGGGCGATGCCGTCGGAGTCGAACGCGCCGCCGAGCGCACTGTCCACATTGCACTCGACGAACCGGGGGACGCCGCCGGACATCAGGACGTCGGGCCGCACGGCCACGATCAGGTCCTCGGTGAGGGGCGCGTTCTCGTCCAGGAACTCGATCTGCCCCGCGGGGACGCCCAGCCGCTCCCGCAGTTCGCCCGTGGTCCGGGCGCGGCGCTGGCACGCGCGGAGCACCAGTTCGGCGAGCCGCGCGGTGAGGCCGGTGATCTCGGCGTACTGGGTGTGGGTCAGCAGGGGTGGGCGCAGCGGGCGCCACTGCTTGTTCTTGGTCGCGACGCCGTCGTAGATGCCCGCCCACGTCCGCGTCCCGCATTCGATCATGGCGGCCCGGACGTCGCCGGCCACGTGTTCCCATGCCCCCGGAATGACTGCCATGACTACCTTTCCTTCACCGTGAGGTTGATCGCGGCCGTGAGCTGTGCGCGGCTCGGCTGGGTCGCGCGGTCCAGTTCGGGGGAGAACGGCAGCACCGCGCCGTCCGGGCGGGTGACGCGTACCGGTGGGGCGGCGAGCCGCACCCGCTCCGTGACCGTCGCGATCACCTCGCCGGCCAGGCCGCAGGTGCGGTTGCTGTCGTCGATCACCACGAGGCGGCCGGTCCGGCGCACCGACTCGGTGAGGCCGTCCCAGTCGAACGGGTAGAGCGTCCTCGGGTCGAACACCTCGACCGACACGCTGCCGGCGAGGTCGTCGGCCACCGCGACCGCGTCGTGGACGAGGTGGCCGACCGCGACGACCGTGACGTCCGTGCCGTGGCGGTGCACGCGGCCCGCGCCCAGCGGCACCGGTGCGAGCGTCGCGAGGTCCACGTCCTCCCGGACGCCGAGCGCGGCGGACGGGGCGAACACCACGACCGGGTCGGGGTCCTGGATCGCCGCCCGGAGCAGGCCGTAGGCGTCGGGCGGTGTGGCCGGCACGACGGTCTTGACGCCGACGTGGGCGAACAGGCTGTACGGGTGGTCGGAGTGCTGGCCGGCCCAGCCGGTGCGGGACCCGGACCCCGGCACGACGTAGGTCACCGGCACCTGGCACTGCCCGCCGGTCATCAGCGAGAACTTGTGGGCGTGGTTGGTGATCTGCTCGAAGGACAGGAACAGCAGCGCGGGGATCTGGAACTCGATCACCGGCCGCAGGCCGGCGAGCGCCGCGCCGGTGGCGAAGCTCGTGAACCCCTGCTCGGACAGCGGGGTGTCGAGCACGCGGTCCGGGCCGAACCGCCTGTGCAGGCCCACGGTCACGTTCGACGCGGCGACGCGGACGTCCTCCCCGAGGACGAAGACGGTGTCGTCGGCCGCCATCGCGTCGGTGAGGGCCCGGTTGAGCGCCTTCTGGTAGGAGAGCCAGGGCATCAGACGTCACTTCCTGGCCGGGCGGCCAGGCCGCTCGCGTAGAGGTGGTCGAGCGCGGTGAGCGGGTCCGGGAAGGGGCTCGCCAAGGCGAACGCGACGGCCTCGTCGAGCACGGCCTCGACCTCGGTGTCCACTTCGGACCGTGTGGCGGTGTCGAGGCGCGCGCCCTGGAGGTCGACGGGGTCGCGGGCGCGGATCCGGTGCAGCTCCTCGTCGGTGCGGTACCGCAGCCGCACCCGGTGCTCGAACGTGTGGTGGGCGTCGAACCGCCGCGTGCGGCACTCGAGGAACGACGGCCCGCCGCCCGCGCGGGCCCGCGCCACGGCGACCGCGGCGGCGGCCCGGACGGCTTCGGCGTCCTGACCGTCCACGGTGGAGGCCGGGATGCCGAACGCCTCGGCCCGGCCGGTGATGCTGCCGGCGACTGCGTCCTCGACCCGCATGGTGGTCGCGTAGCCGTTGTTCTCGCAGACGAACACCACCGGCACCCGCCAGAGCGCGGCGAGGTTGAACGCCTCGAGCAGCATGCCCTCGTTGACCGCGCCGTCGCCGAAGAAGGTCGCCGCCACGACGGGTGTGCCGAGCTGCCGGTGTGCCCACGCCGCACCGGTCGCGATGGCCCCGGCCGCGCCGACGATCGCGTTGGCGCCGAGAATCCCGACGGCGAGGTCCGCCGCGTGCATGGACCCGCCCCGGCCCTTGTTGAGGCCGGTGACCCGGCCGGTCAGCTCGGCCATCATCCGCGCCGGGTCCGCGCCTTTCGCGAGCACATGGCCGTGGCCGCGGTGCGTACCGGTGACGAGGTCACCCGACCCGAGCGCGGCACACACCCCGGCGGCGACGGCCTCCTGCCCGAGGTAGGGATGGATGCCGCCGACGATGTCGCCCGACCGCACCAGCTCGATGGCCCGCTCCTCGAACCGGCGGATCAACCGCACGGTCCGGTACAGCTCGACGGAGGTGGTCATCGCGTCGCCTCCGCTACTGGTGCGGTGGCTCCGGTCGGCGTGTCCGGCGCGAGTGCCGCCTCCACCGCCGCCTGCTCGATCGCGTGGGCGAGGGCGGCCAGGTCGTCGCGGTCCAGGTACCGCGCGTCCGCGGAGAGCACCAGTTCCACGACACCGGGCGGGTCGTCGAGGCTCAGGTACAGCTTCGCCCTCGGGATGCCGGCCTCCTGTTTCCACGACACCTCGCTGTCGGCGAGTGCCGCCTCGATCTCGGCGGCAGCCGGGGGTGCTACGCCGGCGTGGACGCGGTCGCGTTGACGGCGGTCGTTGTAGTAGCAGGACAGGTCGAACTCCTCGCCGCGCTCGCGTTCGAGCCGTTCGACCAGGTCCTCCTGCGCGCGGGGGTCGTAGTAGGCGTTCTTGTACGCCCCCAGCGCCCTGCCGGCCGCCGTCGCGACCACCTCGCCCACCGTGTGGTCCGCGACGTCGAGCACGAGGGGCACGACCTTGATCAACGCGCTGACCGAGTCGGCATAACCGGGCCGGAACCTGTTGCTCACCAGCATGACCGTGGCCAGCGGGTGCACGCCGGTGACCCGGGCGACGCCGACGAAGAACGCGGCCAGCAGCACCGGCGAGTCGTCGACGCGCTCCCGCGCGGCGACCGCGTGGACGGCCATGGCGATGGCCCGCGACCGGTACCGCAGCATCTCGTACCGCGGCTCGCCGCCGTATCGCGGGGGGCCGAACAGCCGGGTCGGCGCGGTACGCAGCACCTTCTCCTGGTACCGCAGCGATCGCTCGTTCTGCCGCTGTCCCGCCGGGGTCGCCTCCCTGGCCGCCTGGGCCAGCGGCGGGAGGGCCGTGACCGGGCCGGCCGGGGCGCCCGTCACGGGGTCGCGGGCGCCGATGTCGGCGACCAGCGCGCTCAGCCCGAACGCGTCGATCGACGTGTGCAGTATGACGGTGACCACGTGCGTGACGGCACCGTCCCGCAGGACCGCGCCCATCCGGACCGGCCATTCGGTCTCGTACGCGAACGGGACGACCTGCCAGTGCGTGGACAGCGCGTCGGCGACCGCGGCCGGGTCGTGGTCGCCCGCGGCCACGACGACGAGCGGGACCTCGCCCGCGCCGGCCACCCGCTGGCGGGGCAGCCCGCCGTCGGCACGCGGCACGAGCGTGGTGCGCAGCGACTCGTGCCGCCCCACCATGAAACCGAGCATGTCCGCGACGGCGTCGACGGTCGTGCCGGGGTCGGCCTCGGCGACGTAGGCGACCGTCCGCGACGTGCCCGTGCCCGCCATCGACTGCCACAGCCCGATCTGGCCGAACGCCAGCTCGCCCTCGCCGACGCCCTCGCCGGCGAACGCGACCGGCACCCGGCCGACCAGCTCGCCCAGGGGAATGTCGTCAATGTGCATGGGTCGCCACCTCGGTGTGTTCCGTGGCCAGCTGCCGCGCCGCCGCCGCGACGGCCGGCCCCATGGCCAGGCCGGTCGCGAGGAAGACGACGCCGAGCCCGAGCCAGCCGAACGGGCCCTGTTCGACGACCCCTGCGGTGATCAGCAGCGGGCCGACCATGAGCGCGGCGGCGGAGCCGAGCCAGAACACCGACAGGTACTCGCCCTGCCGGTCGCGGGGCGCCAGCGCGTAGGACACCGACAGCTTCCCCGCGAAGTGCCACAGCTCGCCGAGGGTCAGCAGCACGGTCGCGACGACCACCGCGATCACCGCGCCCACCGCGTCGAACAGGCCGGACACCGCCAGCACGGCCACACAGCCGGCGAGCGCCAGCGCCGACCGGCGCAGCGCCCGGACCCCGCCCTCCCGGGTGTCGGCGCCGCGGCTCAGCCGGACCTGCAGCACGACGACGAGCACCGTGTTCAGCACGGCCAGGGGACCGACGACCGCCGCCGGCGCGTCCGTCCGCGTCGTCACCCACAGCGGGATGCCGAGGGTGAAGACCGTGACGTTGAGGACCAGCACCGCGTTGAGCCCGGTGAAGATCAGGTACCGGCCCTGGCGCAGCGACCGCGGCCACCCGCGGGCCGTCCGGCCGGCCGGCGGGTCGTCGGCGAGCAGCGGCACCCGGCCCAGCAGGAGGCCGGCGAGCAGGAACGTGGCGCCGTTGCCGAGCACGATCGCCAGGAACGCCGGCCGGGTGCCGACGACGAGGATCAGCGTGGTGAGCAGCCCGCCGACGGCGAACCCGATGTTGTAGACGACCCGCATCACCGCCATGAGCCGCATCCGACGGTCCTTGCCGACGTGCCGGTCGACGTACATCTGGCTGACCGGGTCGATCGCCCTGGTCGGGATGCCGACGAAGCACGACACCACGAGGAAGGCGGTGAAGTCGTGGACGAACGCGAACGCGATGAACCCGACCCCGCGCCAGTAGTGCAGCAGGATGGACGCCGCCTTCGGGCCGATCCGGTCGGCCAGCATGCCGATCGGGGTCAGCGTGACCAGCCCGCACGCGTTCGCGACGGTGAGGCCGAGCCCGACCTCGGTGACGGAGAGCCCGGCGCCGCGGGTGAAGAACACCGCGAAACCCGCGATGTAGAGCCCCGTGCCGATGGCGTCCACGAGACCGATGAACACCAAGAGCCGGCTTTCCCGCGGTACGTCAAGGCGCATCGGGCAACCCCTCTCCTGCATGATGGTGGGGTGTGCGGGGACGGTTGACGCGTCCCCGCACACCCGCGTCAGCACCCGTTTCAGGGCTTCTCCTCGAGCAGCGGCTTCTCCGCGATCGGCTTTTCCGCGATGGTCATGTCCGTACACCTCCTTCCACGTCGCCCCCGACTGTCCGAACTGGACACTCAACCGGCCGCCAGCGCGGCCACGGACAGGTAGCCGAGCACCGGGTCGTAGTCGGCGAACACCAGCGGGCCGGGTGGGGCGTCGGCCAGGCGCACCCACAACCCGGTGTAGGGCAGCCCGCGCCCGGCCGGCCCGTGGTCCAACCCGGACCCGAGCATGACCGTCGCCTCCGCGCCCGCCCCGACCAGCGCCGCGACGTCGGCCGCGAGCACGTCGTCGATCGCCTCGGGCGGCAGCGTCGCGTGTGTCCGCACGGCCACCGGGGTCGGGCCGGTCTCGAACAGCAGCGCGACCGCCGAATGCCGGTCCGGCACGGTCGCCGGACCGATGAGCGGGTAGGGCACGGCGGACTGCTCGGCCACCACCAGCAGCGCCCGGGCGGGCGCGTAGTCCGCGATCAGCCGCAGCGCGGTGAACGCCGCGGCCGGTCCCTGGTCGCAGATCGCGAACGCGAGCGGGTGGCCGGGGCAGCGCGACGCCAGGTGCAGCGCGACGTTGCGGCCGGGCTGCACGTCGGGCACGCCGTAGGCCAGCACCAGCAGGTCGACGGGTTCGCCCGCGTTCGTGACCCCCTCGACCGCGGGCGCGGCCAGCTCCGCGTACGCCTGGCCGGTGCCGAGGACGTCCTCCCGCAACGCCAGCCCGTAGGTGGCGGTGAGGTCGGTGAGGAACGGCCGCAGCGCCGGGTGCCCGGCCAGGACGGAGTCGCCGGCCGGGTCGTGGTGCGCCACACGCCGCAGCGTCAGGCCGGTCACGGCACGCCCCCGTCGGCGTGGGCGACCACGAAGTCGGCGAGCGACCCGAGCGAGGCGAGGTCGCCGCGGTCGATGTCGTCGACGTCGACGTCGATATCCAGCTCGTCCTCGAGCGAGAGCAGCAGCTCCAGGGTCTTCGACGAGCTGAGCCCCAGCTCGTCGAACAGCCGGGTCGCCTCGGACAGGTCGGGCAGGTCCCGGCCGAGCAGCTCGCCCAGCAGGACGCCGAGGGTGCCGACGACCCGCGTGCGGAACCGCGTGAGCTCGGTTGTCGCCATGTGACCGCTCCCCTGGTGTGCGAAGACCATCGCGGAGAAGACCGCGCCGAACCCGGCGCCCGCCGTCAGGTAGCGGTCGCCGGGCGCGAGCCGGCCGAGCGCGACCGCCGACGCGTGGTTGATGAAGGTGTCCGCCGACGGCGTGTGGCCCACCAGCGGCACGTTGTCGAGCAGCACCCGGTCGACCGGCAGCCCGATCCGCCGGCAGATCCGCCGCCACGACACGACGTTCACGTTGTGGGGCAACACGAGCGCGATGTCGTCGAGGCACAGGTTGGCCTGCTTGACGGCGGTGAGCAGCACGTCACCCATCAGGTCCGTGTACTCCCGCGCGAACCGGTCCATCGCGCCGGGCCCGTCGTCACCCCAGTGGTCGAGGTCGCCGTGCTGGTCGGCCACATAGGACAGCAGCACGTCACCGGGACCGCCGGCCGAGACCAGGCAGGCGCCCGCGCCCTCGCCGAACACGCGGTGGTCGGGCGCGAGCCGCTCGTCCTGGGTGAACACCTGCTCCCCCGCCACGACCAGCGCGAGACCGTCCGGGTCCCCGGCGAGGAGCCGGCCGGCGAGGTCGATGGCGAGCAGCGCCGACGCGCACGCGTGGTGGGTGACGGCGAACGCCGCCGCGTGCTCGAGACCGAGCAGGTCGCGCAGCTCGTGCACCGGGTTGACCGGGTAGGGCGCGACCACCGGCACGCCGCGTGCGTGCAGCACGTACCGGACGAGGTGCTCGCGGCCCCGCAGCGAGGTCAGTGCCTCCGCCGCGCCCGCCAGCAGGTCGATGAGCTCCTCGCCGGGACGTTGCCGGCGTACCTCGCCGAGTCCGTTGAACCTGCGCAGCACGCGGACCTGGGTGGGGGTGAGCCCCAGCGCCAGCTCCTCGATGGGGACCCGGCGTCGCGGCAGGTAGGCGGCCACCTCGACCAGCGTCGTGGTCATGTCACGGTCACCGGCAGGGACTCGTAGCCACGCAGCATCAGGGTGGTGCGCTCGCCCGGGTCGCCCGCGAGCCGCAGGCCGGGGAAGCGGCGGAGCAGCATGGGCAGCGCGATCCTGCCCTCCAGCTTGCTGAGCACGGCGCCGAGGCAGTAGTGGATCCCCGCGCCGAACGACAGGGGCTGGCCCTCGTCCCGGGCGGGGTCGAACATGTCGGGGTTCGTGAACCGGTGCGGGTCGCGGTTGGCGGCGCCGAGCAGCACCAGCACCCGGCTGTCGCGTGGGATCGGCGCCCCGGCGATCACCGTGTCCCGTGCCGCCCACCGGATGGAGAAGTGCGTCGGCGGCTCGTACCGCAGCACCTCCTGGACGAACCCCGCGGCGCGTTCCTGGTCGGCGAGCACGCGTGCCCTCTCGGCCGGGTCGTCGAGCAGGATCCGCACCCCGTTGGCGATGAGGTGGGTGGTGGTGACGAAGCCGCCGTTGTACATCGTCAGCAGGTTCGCGACCAGCTCGTCGTCGTGCAGCTCCGGCGCGGCGGCGAGCACGCTCACGAGGTCGTCGCGGGGTTGTTTACGGCGCCTGGCGACCAGCGCGGCGAAGTAGCCGGTGAGGTCCTCGGCGGCGTCGTCGGCCGCCTGCTGGTGGCGCCACACGCCGGCGCCGAGGTCGAGGATGGCGCCGAACCTCCGCACGCGTTCCGGGAACCAGGCGCGGTCCTGTTCGGGCACGCCGAGCAGCTCGCCGACGACGTCGCTCGGGACGGGCAGCGCGAACTCGGCGAGCAGGTCCACCGGGGTTCCGTCGGCGCCGCGCTGTGCCAGACGGTCGAGCAGCCGGGCCACGATCCGCTCGACGGCGGGTTCGAGGGCGGTGACGCGGCGGGCGCTGAACGCCTGGCTGACGAGGCGGCGGACGCGGGTGTGGTCCGGCCCCTCGGTGAAGAAGATCGAGTTGACCAGGACGCGGAGGGCGGGGTGTTGTCGCCATCGGGTGCCGCCGCGGCGGTCCGGGTAGTCGCCGGTCATCACGTGGAGGGCGGGGTCGCGCAGGGCCTCGTGCACCGCGTCGTAGCCGTGCACGACCACGTCGAACTTCTCGGCGGGGTCGGTCAGCACGCAGACGGGGCCCTGCCGGTGCAGGTCGGCGTAGAACGGGTTGGGATCCCGCCGACCCTCCTGGGAGAGCAGCGCCCTGAGCGAGACCTGGGTGATCACACGGCCCCCTCGCCCGCTCCGCTCCTGCCGGTGGCCGACGCCGGCAGGGCCCGGTGCCCTGAAAGGCGCTTTCGAGACATCGCCGACGCCCTGAAAGGCGCGTTCGAGACGTTGAGCGTCCTGAACGCGCCTTTCAGGGCACGGCCAGTGTCCTGAAAGCGCCTTTCAGGGCGGGGCGGCCGGCGGGTGGGCGTGGAGCGGGGGCGCCTGTTCATGCCGCCACCGCCACGAGGGCGCTGTCGGCGTTGGGGCCGGTGCCGTGGTGGACCGTGTCGAGTGCGAAGCCCGCTTCGGTCAGGAGGCGGCGGTAGTGGTGCTCGGTGCGGTCGTGGCCCTCCAGTAGGACCAGCATGAGCAGGTCGACCATGCCGGAGGCCGCGTCCGGGGCGTTGTCCTCCTCGGGCAGGAGCTGCTCGAACACGATCAGCCGCGCGCCCGGGGTCATCGCGGCGCGGACCCCGCGGAGGATCAGCAGGGCCTTCTCGTCGGACCAGTTGTGCAGGACCCGTGCCAGGACATAGACATCCCCGCCGGGCGGCACCTCGTCGAAGAAGCTGCCTTCGACCAGGTCGGCCCGGCCGGCCAGGCCGGCCTCGACGACCCTCTTTCCGGCCTGGCGGATGGCCTCCGGCAGTTCGAGGAGCACGCCACGCATCAGCGGGTGCGTGGTCAGCACCTCGGTCAGCAGCCCACCGCTGCCGCCGCCGACGTCCACCAGGGTGTCCACATCGGACAGGTCGCACGCCGGCAGCGTCGCCGGAACCTGGTTCGCGTTCATGGCCTCCGCGAAGGTCGCGGCCACGGCGTGGTTTCCGTTGAGGTAGTCGTAGAACGGCTCGCCGTAGAGCATGTCGAAGGCGGGCACCCCGGTCCGCACCGTGTGCAGGATGTCCGCGAAGGACCGGAACACCTCCTCCCCGTCCAGCACAGCCATCTGCCGCAGCGAGTACGGCACGTCCGAGCGGAGGCAGTCGGTGACCGACGTCAGCGCGTAGGTCCTCGGCGCGGTCCTGCGGAACAGGCCGATCGAGGCCATGCCCCGCAGCAGCCTGGCCAGCGCGTCCGGGTCGGCCCCGCACGAGGCGGCGAGGTCGTCCACCGAACGCGGGCCGTCGGCCAGCAGGTCCGGGACGCCGAGCTTCGCGACGGCGTAGCAGCACTGCGCCACCCAGCTGCTCGACAGGATGCCGAGCAGCTTGCGCCGCGCGAAGCCGCCGGCCACCGATGTCCCCGCCACGGCCGTCGTCATCCGGCCGAACGGTTCTTGATCGCGGTGAGGATGCTGTCCCACAGGCGGGCGCGGGCGGCGAGCGCGGTGTTGACCGTGTCGGCGCAGTCCTGCCACTTCCGCTCGTCGTCGCCGCACAGGTCGGTGACCATCTGCATGGCCATCGGCGTGTGCTGTTCGCCGTCGACCTCGATGTGGCGTTCGAGGTAGTCGACGAACGTGCCGAGCCTGCCGCTGCCCTCGTTGATCGCCACCACCTGCGTGAACATGTCCGGGATCAGGTCCTCCCGGCCGAACGCGAACGCCGCGGCCTGGCGGTGCACCGGCATGTTCTCGATGATGTCCCAGGTTGTGCCCGCGAACTCCACGGCGGGCGCGGGCACGCCGGCCGCCGCCAGCGCGTCGGACACCGTCGCGCCGTCGCGCAGCAGGTCGACGAGCCGGTCGATGGCCGTGGTGTCGGCACCCGCCTGACGCATCCCGTTGACGTACAGCTCGAAGTGGCTGATGAAACCGTCACCCAGCTCGTCGGACTCCTCGACCATCACGATGTCGTTGATGAGCCGGCGGCTCCCCGTCGGGCCCGTCGGGATCCACGGCACGGCGACGCAGGTCAGGTTGCGCTGCAACGACTTCAGCAGCGACATGAAGTCCCACACCGCGAACACGTGGTGCTCCATGAACGTGACGACGGCCTCGTGGCTGTCCAGGCCCGCGTAGAGGGGGTGCTGGACCACCCGCTCACGCGCCGCGCCGACGGCCTGCTCGAGGCGTTCGATCCCTGGATGCGTCTGCCCCCAGTCATATCTGGACAATAGTGCGCTCCTTCGGTGAATTCGGGTTCAACCGCGCCACAGAACGGGGCAGTAATCCGGATCGGCATAGTCCGGGCGACCGTCCGGCGTCTTCCGGACCAGGCTGTCATGATTGTAGAACGCATTACTGCCGTCCGACAACGAAAAATTGCGAAATTCGTTCGCACCGTCCTGCAGGTGCAGGGAAACGGCGCGGCGCGGCCGGCCGCTGACGTTGGCACCGCTGCCGTGATAGGTGCGGCAGTGGTGGAAACTCATGTGTCCCTTGGGAATCACCATCGGCACCTTGCGCACCTCGACGCCGTTGTACGCCGCGTTCTCGGTCAGCATCTGGTCGAGCTGCGAGCGGTCCCGGTCCGCGAAATGGAGCGTGGTGCTGTCGTCGGCGCCGATCTCCTGCCACCGGTGGCTGCCGTCCACCATCGTGATGGTGCCCATTTCCTCGGCGCAGTCGTGAAACGGGATGAACGCGGTCAGCATGTTCTCCGAGGACGACGACGCCCAGTAGTGCTTGTCGAAATGCCACGGCACGATGTTGGACGGCAGCCCGGCGATCGGCGGTTTGTAGATGAGCGTCGACTGGAACACCCGGATCTCCTCGGCCCGCGCCAGCCGCGCGGCCACCGCACCGACGACCGGTTTGCACAGGAGCGTGGCGAGCGGGTCGCTCTCGTAGTGCACGTAGTCGTTGTGCCGCTGCACGTCGCCCTGCTCCGGCGTCCAGTACGCCAGCCGCGGCGGGCGCGCCGGCAGCAGCCGGGACCGCTCGCCCGCGTAGTACCGCTCGCTGGCGGCGACCAGTTCGTCGATCTCCGCGTCGGTGAACAGCTTCCTGGACAGGTACCAGCCGTGCTCGGCGTAGAACGCGACGTCCTCGTCGGACGGCAGCAGCGCCCTGTCCTGTTCGGACAGTACGGACCGTTCGGTGGTGGTCAACTGGTCTCCTCCCTCACGCGACGCCGGACAGCTCGCGGTTCTTCGCCTCGTACAGCGCCTTGATGTTGCCGCTGCCGAAGGTGAGCGCACCCCGGCGCTCGATGATCTCCAGGAACAGGGTCCTGCGGACGTGCATCGACTCGGTGAAGATCTGCAGCAGCTGACCCCAGTGGTCGCGGTCGACGAGCACACCGGCGGACCGCAGCTCCTCGGCCGGCACCGCGAGGTCCGCCACCCGTTCGGCCAGCGCGTCGTAGTAGGACGCCGGCGTGCTCGCGAACCGCACACCCCGCGCCGCCAGCGCGCCGACCGTGCCGGTGATGCCGTCCGTGGTGAACGCGACGTGCTGGACGCCGGCACCGCCGTGCCAGGCGAGGAAGTCGTCGATCTGCCCGCGCTGCCGCCTCGTGTCCGGCTCGATCAGCGTCAGCGTGACGAGCTTCGACGGGCTCTGCACGACCTTGGAGAACATGCCCTGCTCGCCGACCTCGATGTACTCCTCGAAGATCTGCGCGAACCCGAACACGTCCTGGTAGTGCTCGACCGTCGCGTCGAGCTGCCCGGCGGGCACGCACACCGCGAAGTGGTCGATCACGCGCAGCAGGTCGCCGTCGGCCGGGGTGTCCACATCGGACATGCGGAACACGCCGGGGAGGAACTCGGCCCGCGGACCGGTGCGCTGCACCAGGCGGTGCGCGACGTCGGCGAACCCGGTCACCTCGGCGGTGGTCACGGCCGCGTCGCCCTCGGCGTACCGGACCGGCGCGGACAGCGGCGTCGCGCCCCGGCCGACCAGCTCCTCGTACGCCGCCTCGGCGTCGTCGACCTCCACCGCGATCACCGCGACGCCGTCACCGTGCCGGCGCAGGTACTCCGCCGCCGGGTGGTCGGGCACCAGTGGCGAGGTGAGGACCATCCGGATGTCGCCCTGGACGAGCAGCAGCGAACGCTGTCCCTTCAGTCCGGTCTCCGGGCCACCCTGTCCCTCGACGCGGAACCCGAACGCGGTGCAGTAGTAGAACGCGGCCTGCCGCGCGTCCCCGACGTACAGCTCGATGTGGTCTGTCCCAGAAAGATTCATGATTCCTAACCGTTCCGCTTCCGCTGGGTGCTCGCCCCGCTCAGCACCAGGCTCACGTTCTGGCCGCCGAAGCCGAAGGAGTTCGACAGCGCGTGACTGATCTCCTTCTCCAGGGGCGTGTTCCGGACGTGGGTGCCCGGGCACGCCGGGTCGAGTTCGTCCAGGTTGTAGGTGGGTGGCAGCACGCCGCGGGCCACGGCGAGGGCGCTGGCCGCCGCCTCGACCACGCCGGACGTGCCGAGCATGTGGCCGGTCAGCGCCTTGGTGGAGCTGACCGGCGGACCGTCCACACCGAACACGGTGGCCAGCGCCGCGGTCTCCGCGACGTCGCCGAGCCTGGTCGACGTGCCGTGGGCGTTGACGTAGCCGACGTCGCCGGGCGCCAGGCCCGCGTTGGCGAGCGCCCGGCGCATGCACTCGGCCGCGCCCGCACCGTCGGGCCGGGGCGTGGTCGGGTGGTGCGCGTCGGTGGTGGCGCCCCAGCCCCGCACGTCCGCGTATCCGGCGGCACCGCGGGCGTTCGCGTGCTCGGCGCGTTCCAGCACCAGCATCCCGGCGCCCTCGGCGAGCACGAACCCGTTGCGCCGGGTGTCGAACGGGCGGCTCGCGGCGGTCGGGTCGGCCCACCGCCGGGCGAGTGCCCGCGCGTTGCCGAAGGTGTCCGCGAACGTTCCGAACAGCGGCGCCTCGCTCGCGCCGCACACCACCACGTCGGCGTCGCCGGAGCGGATCAGCCGCAACCCGTCGGCGACGGCCTGCGCGCCGGACGCGCACGCGGTGCCGTGGCTCGAGCTGTAGCCCCGGATGCCGTGCGTGATGGCGATCCGCGCCGCGGGCATGTTCGGCAGGATCCCGGTGAGCAGGTACGGGCTCACCGCCGTCCGGCCGCGGTCGCCGCGGGCCAGCACCTGGGTCTCCAGCATGGCCATGCCGCCGACCCCGCCGACGATCACGCCGATGCGGTGCGGGTCGACGTCGCGGCCGACCTCGATGCCGGCGTCGGCGAGCGCGTCCGCGGCGGTGAGCAGGGCCAGCACCACCGTCCTGTCCACGACGGACGCGGCGGGACCACTCACCACGGTGCGCGGGTCGACGTCCGGCACGAACCCGCCGACGTCCACCGACGCGGCGGCGGGGTGTCCCTCCGGCGGGGCGGACAGGCCGGACTTGCCGACGCACAAGGCGTGGAAGACCTCCGCCACGCCCCTGCCGACGGGGGTCAGCAGGCCGATACCGGTGATGGTCGCGCTCATGCCGGGCCCCGGGCGAGGTGTCGTTCGCGCAGCATGAACTTGCGCACCTTGCCGGTCACGGTCAGCGGGATGTCCTCCGGCCGCACGGCGACCACCCGGTTGAGGGTGTCGCCGACCCGGGTGCCGAGCGCGGCGCGGACGGCCTCGGTGCGATCGGTCCCGGCGTCCGCGTCGGGCGCCAGTTCGAGGAGCACGTCGGTGACGATCCGCCCGTCCTCCGGGACGATCACGACCGTGCAGTCGAGCACGTCCGGGCAGGCGGCGAGGATCCGTTCCTCCGACAGCGCCGTGTAGAAACCGTCGCCGACGACCGCGTCCGGGTCGCGGTCGACGTGGTAGTAGTTGCCCTCCTCGTCGCGGTACACGAGGTCGCCGGTGAGGAACCAGCCGTTCAACCGCGCGCGGAAGGTCGTGCCGGAGTCGTTCCAGTAGCCGGGTGAGAGCGTCGGCGAGCGGAACCCGAGCCGGCCGACCGTGCCGGCGGGCAGCTCCGCGCCGTCCTCGTCGAGCACCGCCACCTCGGCGAACCGGTACGGCCGGCCGATCCGGCGCCCGTAGTGGTCGCTGTCGGGGGTGTGGGTGACGTGGAAGCCGTTGTGCCCCATCTCCGACGAGCCGAGCCCGTCGACGAAGTGCGAGCCGGTGATCGTCTGACGGCCCGCGCGGGTGACGGTCTCGCGCGAGCCCACCGCGACCAGGCGGCGGATGTGGGACTCGTGTGCGCAGTCCCCGGTGTTGAACCACATCCGCACCGAGTCGACGTCCCGGGTGGACAGGTCGAACCGGGCGAGGTCCGCCCAGGTGACGGCGAACCCGTACACCGCCTCCGGGTGCCAGCGCTCGATGGCGGCCAGCACGGTCGGACCGTCCTGTTGGGACAGACAGAGCATCTTCCCGCGGTTGCACAGGATCTGGGTCACCATCAGCACCGTCGCCGTGTGCGGGATCGGCAGCGCGTTGAGCACCCGGTTGGTGCCCTGCGCCTGCGGCATCGACAGCAGGTGGCGCTGCGAGGCGAACAGGGTGCGGTGCAGGTGCAGCACCGCCTTCGGCACGCCGGTGGTGCCGGACGTGTGCGTGATGACGACCGGGTCGTCCTGGTGGTGGCGGTAGTGCGGTGGTGCGGTGGCCGGGTCACCCGACGCCAGCTCCGCCGGCTGCCCGAGCAGCTCCGCGCCGAGGTCGTGACCCGCCAGCAGCCCGGTGTGCGCCGCGTCGGCGAGCACGCCCCGCGCCCGCAGCCGGCGGATGAACTCGGCCGCGATCTCCGGGGCCATCTTCCCGTTCATCAGCGCGGGGATCGCGCCGATCCGGGTGAGCGCGAGGAAGCTCAGCACCGTGTCCGCCGCCGCGGTCGCCCACACGGCCACCGGGTCGCGCCGGCGGACGCCCCGCGTGTGCAGCCACGCGGCCCGCGCGTCGACCATGGTGTCCAGCTCGCCGAGCGTGAACTCGTGCTCGGCCGGGTGGCCGTCGACCTCGGTGTCGAAGATCAGCCCGGGACCGGCGAGGTCCGCGCCGTGCGCGATCACCCTGTCCAGCACGTTGCCCGCGCCGATCTCCGGGTCGGCGGCCAGGACGGCGCGCAGGCCCCTTGCGTTCATCGTCAGTCTCCTTCAACTAGCAGGGCGTGTGCGGAGTCCCCCGCGGCGGTCTGCTCGACGAGGACGACGAGCACCGCGTCGGCGTCCCCGTCGTCGATCAGCAGTCGTGCCTGCGCCAGCCCCTCGGCCTTCGGGTCCCCTGTCGGGCACAGGCAGACCACGGGGCCGCGCAGGCCCCGGTGGGCGGCGACATGCCCGGCGACGCTGTTGGGCACGGCCTGGAAGAACAGCAGCGGGCCGATCCGGGCGCCGTCGTCGACCAGGCGCGCGACGTGCGCGGCCATCCCAGCGTCCCCGCTCGCGCTCACGAGGACGACCGCGGTCCGGTCCCCGGCGGGCGGGTGCGCGCCGAGGCAGCGCTCGGCGGCGGCCGCGACCAGCGGGCTGAACGAGGACACCACGAACCCGGGCAGTGGCGGTGGCGGGCCGTCCGGGGCGGTGGTTTCGGCGGAGGCTTCGGCGATGGTCCTCATGTCGCCGCCCGCACGAGCAGAGCGGTGTTGGCGCCGCCGAACGCGGCGTTGACGGTCAGGGCGTACGGGCTCACGGCCGGTCGCGGCGCGTCCAGGATGAGATCCAGGTCGCAGGCCGGGTCGGCCCCCAGGTGTCCGGCGTTGACCGGCAGCTTGCCCGCCCGCACGGCGAGGACGGTGACGACCAGTTCGAGCAGTCCCGACCCCTCGAGCCCGTGCCCGTGCACGGACTTCGTGGAGCTGACCGGGATCCGTGCCGTGCCGAGGGCGTTTCGCAGTGCGGCGGCCTCCGCGCGGTCGCCGTCGGCGCCGCCGGCGTTCGCGTTCACGTAGCCGAGCTCGTCCGGCGCGATCCCCGCGCGGCGCAGTGCGGCGCGGATCGCCCGTGCCATGCCGTGCCCGTCCGGGTGGGGACGCACCACGTGGTGGGCGTCGCCGGCGCGTCCCCACCCGGCGACCTCGGCGAGGATCTCCCGTTTCCCCAAGGGTTCCAGCACCACCGCGGACACCGCGTCGCCCAAGAGCAGCCCGGTCCGGCCGGCGCTGAACGGCCGGGCGGCGCCGTCGGTGGCGAGGGCCCGTCCCGCGTCGAAGAGCGCGAACTGGTCGGGTTCCACGAGGTAGCCCGCCGCGACCACGATCCGGCCGGACCGTCCCGCCCGGATCGACGCGGCCGCGTCCGCGACGGCGGTGCTGCCGGAGACGCAGGCGCACGTGTACACCCTCGCCACGCCCGCGAGCCCGGTCCGCGCGGCCAGGTCCGTGGCGAACCCGGCCGTGGTCACGCCGGGCGACCGGCCGGCCTCCGGGTGGCCGTGAATCCCCAGCAGCAGTGGGGTGTTCGCACGTTCCACCGTGGACAGACCCGCGCAGGCCGCGCCGATCACCTCGGCCAGCTCGTCGGCCAGCGGGCCCGCGTCGGACAGGGTCGCCGCGGTGCCGACCGCGCGCCCGGCCACGTCGAACCGGCGCACCGGGCCGAAGGCGGGGGACGCGGCGAGCTGTGCCTGCGCTCCCCTGCCGAGCGCACTGACCGCGGCCAGGCCGGTGATGCCGGCCCGTAACGGGGGTTCACTCATGCGGGACCGCTCCGATCGCCTCACGCAACACGTCGACCGCGCCGTCCACCGTGCTCATCCGGGCGTACTGCCCGTCGTTCAGTTCGATCTCCACGCCGTAGCGTTGTTCCACCTGGTGCAGGAGCCACGCGAGCTGCATCGAGTCGATCCGGTCACCGATCTCCTCGGGCGTGCGGTCACCCAGGCTCGCGATCATGGCCACGACGTCCTCCCGGGCCACGACAGGGGTTTCGCTCATCCCGCCTGGGCCACGTTTCCGACCCGGTCCGCGACCGTCCTGGCGAACTCCCCGACGGTCATCAGCGCCAGCTCCTCGGACTCCTCCTCCGCGAACCGCACGTCGAAGCGGTCCTCGACACGCACGGCCAGCTCGGCCATCGCCAGGGACTCGAGGTCCACACCCGCCGGGCCCAGCGTGCTGTCGTCGTCGACGCCCTCGATGTCGTAGTTCATCTCCTGGAGGGTCTCCAGCACGAACTGACGTACCTCAGCGGCTTCCATCGCTCACCTTTCCACTGTCACGTAAGGGTTTTCCTGAGATCGCGGCACGCAGCACGGCGCGGTCGCGGACGAGCTTGCCGGTCGTGGTGCGGGGCAGCGCCGGCAGGACGTGCAGGGCACGCGGACGCTTGTAGCCCGCGACGCGTTCGGCCAGCGCCGACTCCACGGACGGCCCGGTGGCGTCCGCCGCGAGCTGGACGAAGGCGGTGATCTCCCTGTCGTACAGGACGACCGCGGCCGCGACGCCGGGCAGCTCGGTCAGGGCGTGCTCGACCTCGGTCAGGTCGACCTTGAGGCCACCCACCGAGACCTGCGAGTCCAGCCGGCCGAGCACGGTCACGAGGCCGGTGCCGGGATCGACGCGGCCGGCGTCCCTGGTGTGCAGCCAGCCGTCCGCCCACCGGGCCGGGTCCGACAGCCCGACGTACGGGGACTCCGGGCTCCGGATCCGGAGCTCGCCGTCCACCTCGCGGACCTCGATGCCCGGGGCCGGCGCCAGCGCGGGCCGGTGCGCGCCGAACAGGTCGGTGGCGATGACCCCGAGCTCGGTCATGCCCCACATGTTTCCCAGCGGCACGCCGTACTTCTCGCCGAACGCCGCGGCGACGGCGGCCGGCACCAGCTCGCCGCCGGTGGTCATCCGTTTCAGCTGCGGGAGCGTCGGCGGGTCGGCGACCGAGTTCAGGAGTCCGATGTGGAACGGCACGCCGAGCACGGTCGCCGGGGTGTCGGCGGCGGCGACCGCCTCGAGGATGCTGTCGCCGGTGAGCCGGCGCGGCGGCACCAGCTCGACGCCGGCGTGCAGCCCGTACAGCAGGCCGCCGACCAGGCCGAGCACGTGCACCATCGAGGGCAGCAGGATGATCCGTTCGCCGCGGGCCGGGACACCGTCGATCCGGGTGTACCGCTCGACCTCGGTGACGAGGTCGGCGGCCGTGCGACCGATCACCTTCGACGGTCCGGTCGAGCCGGAGCTGAGCTGGAGGACGGCGTGCGGTGTGGCCGCCGGCCTGCCCGCCGGCCGGACGGTGACCGTCTCGGTCACGTCGTGGAAGACGTTGAGCGGGCTGCCCGTCGTGCTGCCGACGGCGACGTGCACCTGCACGCCGAGCCGGTCCAGGGCGGCGTCGACCTCGTAGCTGGTCAGGCGGTGGTCCAGCAGGACCGCCTGGGCGCCGAGCCGCCAGGCCGCGAGGAGGTTGGCGACGTAGGTGAGCGACGGGGGGAGGTTCAGCGCGACGCAGCCGCCCGGCCGCAGCCCGGCGGCGACGAGCGTCTCCTGCTTCGCGGTGACCAGCCGGCGTAGCCCGGAGCGGGCGACCGGGCCGGTCGGCAGGTGGAGGCAGACGTCATTGCCGGCGCCCGCCAGCAATACCTCGTCGACCCATTCCGACACGCCCGTCCGCCCCGGTTCAGAGGCCGTCAGCACGGTCACCTCCCAACCAGAAAATGAGCAGCACGAATTCACCCGGGAGGGGTGAGTATCGGGTGCCTTCGGGGTTCGATCCCCTGATGGCGAACTGGAGCGTACGTCAGATTCCGCGCACTGAGAAGCCGAAAAGTAAACGGCGCTTAACGTAATGAATCGATTACCCACGGTGTGATGGATGGTCTCTGACCTGCGGCTTTGCCTTGTTGGTCGCCCACTCGGGCAGGGCTGCGCGGCCGTCTGGGCTACCCCGTACGGCGTGGACTGGACAATTTGGACAGCATTCTTCGAATGCTTCTTCCGCGCTATCTGGTAAGACGAACGGAGTATCAATCCCTGCTCGCCCCGTACGAAACCGGATACCCTCCGGGACAATTTCGGTGACGGTTGGTCCATGACCCGACAAAAATCTCACCGGCTGTGACGGCGGGCAATAGTGTGAATCCACAGAGGACTGTTCCGGGCCGTTCCTGATCACGATCCGTGTCAGGCGGGGACCAGCCGGTAGCCGGGTCAGGCACAACGGCCGAACCGCCCGCGACCCGTTCGGCGCAAGGTCCACTGTGCCCGGACGGCGACGACCGGTCATGCGGCCCAGCCGGCGAGGACCATCCGGCGCAACGGGTCTATCTGTGAAGAGCCGGTGGCCGACATGCCGGCGGACCTGCCGCCGCGGGACCCGCGAACCGCCCGCCACCGCCTGGGGCCGCCTGGGGGCGGCGCGGTGGAAAGGCCGGGGTGCGGAGAGATGGGCAGGGCGCGGAGAGAAGGCCGGGGTCGGCGATGGCGGGCCGCGAAGATGGCGAGGTCGATCGGCTCACCCGACTCGCCGGAGACCTCCTCCACTAGCGGCGGCGCCCGCCGGCAGCCGAGCTGCCGCACCCCGGCGTTCTCCTCGAGCCTGGGCACCCCGCGCGGGCTGGGGAGCCCGCGCCGCCACGCGGTGCCACGCGGTTCAGAGAGGGTGCACCGCGGCCCGTGTTCTGCCCGCCGCTGTGTCGTGCGGGGAGGCGACCATCGTTAGCCGAGTTGAGCTATTCTGCCCGAGTGGCGACTAATCTCATTCTATCGGGTGAATGTTTGCCCATCCTCAACTATCGACCGTAGGTCAACGAACGGGATTGTCACCCGGGTGAGCGTTAAACGGTTGGGTAGCGCATCCTTACTTCACCCCGGTCGTTAGGCAACGCCCTTCTGCCTGGGTGAAATCCGCCATCACCGCTCGTCGCGTGGTTGGAGGCATTCGTCGTGATGATCCCAAAAACCTTGGCGGCGGCACCGCGCCCGGGTGTATCACTTGACAGAGCGGCAGCGGGAACACAATAAGTGCGTCTTCGCGTCAGATTTGTGCGCGGCTCCCTGTGCCAGCAGGGAGCCGCGCTGTCGTCCATTCCCGAACAGGCGCGTTCTACATTGGAACGGAACCACGACATGGTAAATGAGTACGACCGTCCAAATCCAGACCAGGCATCCCTCGTCCGGGGGACTTCGTGCCCGCACGGCGTGCTCACCGGAACCCAGCGGGCACCCACCACGTTGGAAGAACGCTTCAACGACGTCGTACGCCCGTGCACGTGCGGCGAGCGGGTCATCCGCGTGGGATTCATGCTCGACATCGTCGGCTACGGCGTGCGTGACTCGCCGGCCAAGGACAGCGTGCAGCGCCGGCTGGCCGTCATGGTGCGGCTCGTGCTCGACGACCTGGGCGTGGCTCTGACCGACACCGACCGCCAGGGCACCGGCGACGGGATCGTGGTGATCCTGCCGAAGGAGCTCGACGTCCAGCGCGTCCTGCCCCTCCTGCTGCGCTCGGTCAGCCGCCGCCTCCGCCACGACAACGCCGAGTTCCCCGACCAGATGCGTGTTCGCATGGCCGCCCACGTCGGCCCGGTCAGCGTCACCGAGCTCGGCTTCGGCGGCGGCATGGTGACCGAGACCGGCCGCCTGCTGGACAGCCGGCCGCTGCGCCGGTGGAACGCCGAGCACCCGGAACACGACCTGTCCGTGGTCCTGTCGGACTCGCTCTACCGGTTCGTCGTCGCCGAGGGCGTCCCGGGGCTGCCGCGGGAGGAGTTCACCCGCGCCCAGGTCCGGGTGAAGGAACTGTCGACCCCGGCGTGGCTGTGGACCCGGTGACTACCGCACGACTACAGCACCCCGCGCCCGGCGAGGTTGCGGAACAGGTCGGCGACCCCGAAGTCCCACGGCTCGCACGCGTCGCTGGTGCGGATCCGGTTGACGAGCGCCCCCAGCGACGGCGTCGCGACCGTGACGACGTCGTCGGCGTGGTGGGTGAAGCCCTGGCCCGGCGCGTCCCGGTCCTCGATCGGCGCGAACATCGTGCCCAGGTACAGGATCGCGCCGTCCGGGTAGTGGTGGTGCGGCCCGACGAGCTGTGCGACCAGGTCCTCCGGGTCGCGGCTGATCTCGGCCATCGACGACGACCCGTCCAGGTGGTGCCCGTCGGCGCCGTCCACGGTGAGCGTCACCGTCGCCGAGCGGACGTCGTCGAGGGTGAAGCCGGGTGAGAACAACCGCAGGAACGGCCCGACGGCGGCGGACGCGTTGTTGTCCTTCGCCTTGGGCAGCAGCAGCGCCGACCGGCCCTCGATGTCCCGCAGGTTCACGTCGTTGCCCAGCGTGGCGCCGACGATCCGGCCGGTCGACGCGACCGCGAGCACCACCTCCGGCTCCGGGTTGTTCCACCGCGAGTCGGGGTGGATCCCGGCGTCGGTGGCGGTGCCGACCGCCGACAGCACGGGTGCCTTGGTGAAGATCTCCGCGTCCGGCCCGATGCCGACCTCCAGGTACTGGCTCCACACGCCCCGGTCGACGAGCAGTTCCTTGAGCTCGGCCGCCTCCGGCGAACCGGGCCGCAGGTCCACGAGCGACCGGCCGCCCAAGAGCGTCGCGATCTCGGCACGCACCCCGGCCGCGCCCGCCGCGTCGCCGCGGGTGCGTTCCTCGATCACCCGCTCGAGCATGGACACCGCGAAGGTCACCCCGGCGGCCTTGACGACCTGGAGGTCGACCGGGGCAAGCAGCCAGGGCCGGGTCGGGTCGCGGGTCTCGACCGGGGTGTTGGCGAGCAGGTCGGCCAGCTCCCCGACGTGCTCCCCCGCCGCCTGCCGCAGCCCGCCGGCCGGGTCGGGTGACTCGCACAGGTCACGCACGGTCGGGAACGCGGCGGTGACGTCGTGGACGCCGTCGGCGCGGACCGCGACCACCGACGGGCCGCCGAGGTCCGGTCGCCAGACGCGTCCGGCGAGCGCGCCGGCCGTGCCGTCCTCGGGCAGGGTCTCGGCGGCGGTGGGCGGAAACTCACGCACGATCATGCTCCTAGTGTCCATACGATGATGCGCCATGAAGGACCGGATCCTCGCCGACCTCGACGCGCGCATCGAGGCGCACACCGGTGGGGACTCCACGGGGGTGCTCGACGAGCGGGCCCTCGACCTGGTCACCGAGCTGGTCACGGCGGGCGGGCCGGACGCCGGCAGCCTCGTGCGGGTCGCGGCGCTGCACCTGTGCCGGTACCAGGCGCTGCCGCCCGAGCTGGGTGAGGCCGACCTGCGGATGGCGCGGACCCTGTACGCGCGGCTGCACGCGGTCGACCCGCGGCTGGTGCCGGCACGGGTGCGGGACTTCTTCGGGCTGGCGTCACCGCACGACCAGGCCGTCGCGCTGATGGCGGAGTACGAGCGGACCGGCCGGCTCGAGGACCTCGAACGGGCGATCTCCCTGTTCCGGCAGGAGGTCCTGGAGCACCGCGCCGACGCGCGGCACCTGCGGATGGCGTTGCTGCGCCGGTACAGGCGGACCGGCCAGGCCACCGACCTCGACGAGGTCGCCGCGCTCACCCGCGCGGCCGCCGAACCGACCGAGACTCCCTGACCCACAGCGGCGAGACCCGGCCGAGACCCGCAACGCCTACAGCGGCGAGACCACACCGGACGGGCGGGCGGCGCCCTGCAGGAAGCGGTCGATCTCGGTCAGGAAGACCGGCCAGGCCGGCTCGCGGGGGGGCCGGGTGTGGTTGCGG
>Ga0081539_10001115_pt1 | contig 48750 bp, 50 predicted proteins | sample TabmetS4T2R2_FD_71023 | JGI IMG/M metagenome (GOLD analysis project Ga0081539, IMG submission 71023) | Tabebuia heterophylla rhizosphere microbial communities from the University of Puerto Rico - S4T2R2 | ecosystem: Host-associated > Plants > Roots > Rhizosphere ... | reverse complement strand
CGGCCGTGGCGAACGCCCCGACCAATGAGGTGCCCTCGGCGATCCCCGTCGTGAGCGCGACAGGCAGGCCCCAGAGCCGCGGCCGCAGCGGCACCTGGAACGGACCGCCGCCGATGTACTCGCCGGTCGTCGTCTTCCGCAGCTGAATCGGCAGCCAGTTGTTCGGGTTCATCACGACGCCGTCGGGCATGGTGCCGGTGGCGAGGAAGATCGCCGCGATCTGCTTGAGCACCGCGTCCTCGTTGGTGTCGCTGCCGCGCGGGAGCGCCGCCGTGAGGCCGCTCCGATTGAGGATGCCGACCAGGTCGGCGTTGACGTTCTCGCCGTCCCCGTTGAGGAGCTGATCGTCCTCGGTGAGCTGCACGCCGAGCCGCAGGCGCGTGTCGATGTAGCTGCGCAGCGCCGGCACGTCGTCGAGCATCTCGTCGGTCACCGGGATCCAGTGCGCGATTTTCTTCACCGGATCGGTCCGGTCCTCGAACTGCAACGTCGACTCCGGCTTCTCCCCGCCCTCCTCGACGGTGTCCGCCGCATTGTCGAAGAGCGTCTCGACCATGTAGACGATCGCGTTCGTCTCCGCGAGCCCCGGGGCAATGAGCTCGGCGACGGCGAGCGGCCGCGTCGGCGAGGGCGTGATGCCCGGCACGTACTGCGGCACGACCAGGCCGCCGCCGGATGGTGGCGACGTCGGTGTCTCCTGCAACAACGCCGCGGAAAGCTCGGAGGCCGGCGAGTGCCACACGCGCCCGCGGTTGTCGCGCGTCTGCTGCAGCCACCGGTAGGTGTCGGAGTTGACGAACGCGGCACCGAGCGACTCGCCACCGAGCCCGAAGGAGTGGATCAGATCGCTGCCGCCGAATCGGCGCGTCGACCCGTCGCCGACGCGCGTGGTGGTGGCTGGCACCCCGCCGGCGAGCTGCTGCGCCATCGCGTTCATTTCGACGTCGTCGATTTGTTCACGCAGCACGCGCGCCTCGTTCATCAACCGATCGACGTTGGCCTTTTCCGACGCCGTCGGCTCGCGTTCGCCGATCGTCGCCATCAGCGTTTTGCACTCCGCGGTGACCGTGGAGAGCCGTGCTTTTTTCTGAGCGAGATTCATGGAGCAACCTTCCGGGTGGACGTGCGAGGTTGACGGGCTCCGCGCGCGCGAGCTCGTCGCCCCCCGTCAATGGGGGGACGTTGCGTGGCGCTCTCGATCGCGGAGAAGTGATCCGTCGCAGCGCGATCCTGGCCGGTGGCTCTCGAGAAGTGCCGGAGCTCCTGCGGCGTGTCGCACGACGCCGTGCGGAATCCCTGTTACCGTCGGCGCTCCGCGGCACGAACCATCGGAGCGAGAAGAGCGGCGGCGCCGGCCGGCGACAGGTCCGCGGACCTATTGTGCAACCAACTGATCGCGCACGTCGCGCCAGGTGAGTCCGACGATGGGGAGGAGCGCGCGCAGCTCGCGGACCGCGCGGCCGATCTCGCGCTGAATCTCCGCGCGCGAATACTGCCCGCGACCGTCCTCGAGCGCCCACGCGTGCATCCATTCGACGCGCCGCCGGATCTTCCGCCAGGTGAACTCCCGTCGACGGCGACACGCCGGCGAACACGTGAGCCGCCGCCGCCCTGTCGCGGCTGCCGCGAGCGACGCGCCGCATGCACAACGCACCGCGCGACCGTTCGCGGTGGCAAAACACGGAGCCGGACGATCGGTGATCACACGATCGCGTCGAATCATTCGAGAAATCTGAGTTTCGTCGATCGCCGCCCCCCCCTCCCGAATTTTGCGGAAATTTGCGCGAGGCCACCCCGGCGGTCTCACTACGACAGACCGCAGCGATTTGATCCCCCCTCCCCCGGTGCCTCGGAATGTGAGCGGTGTCACAGCGCGCGAGCGGCTGTGGGCGGGTGCCTCCGGCATCGTTGAAACGGGCGGTGCATGGCGACGTTGGCAACGATTCTGCGGAGAGGGGCGGGCCATGATGCCTGACGTTCCCGACCTCACTGATTGGCTCCGCGTCTACGAGACGACGCTCTCCGCGGCGACCGTCGCGATTCCCTGCCTGATCACCGCGAGCGCGATCTGCATCACGAGCGGTGGTTCCCCCGTCATGGGCAGCGTGACGTCACGTACGAGGAGCCCACCGGAGCATCGTTTCCGCTGCCGCCACGTTGAACGGTGATGCCCCATTACCTTCTCTGGTTCCTCACTGCGCGGCACCGCGCGCCATCACATAGAGCCGCAGCTGCTCGATGTGTTCGAGGCACGCGGCCTCGCGTTCGGGTTGCGCCCGCAGCTGCTCGAGCATCAGCGTGCCGGCGAGCTGCACGACGCCGGCGATCACCACCGACAGCGGAAGTTCCTGAGAGACGCCCAACTCGGTCGCGATTGCCGGCCAGTCGCGTTTGATCGCGCGAAGCAGGGTCGCGACGATCGCATCGCGCACGGCGGCGTACAGTTCCGCCTCTGGCGTGGTCATCGGACCGCTCCCGCGTTCGCGACCGCCGGAGCCTTGATCCGGATCGCGTCGACCAGATTCCCCGAAAATTCGACCTGCGTGACGAAGAGGCGCACCTGCACGCCGTGCCAACTATTCGTCTCATCGGATCCCGCGATCTCCGCGATGCGACGCGCGTTGACCCGGTTCAGGATCAGGCCCTTCTGCTTTCCGGCGAAGTAGACGATCGCTCGCTGTTCCTTCGAACGACCGACGCCGGCGAGCTCGACGCGGTCGATGGTGACGGTGATTTCGCGACCGCCGAGATCGACCGCTTTCAAGTAACGACTCGGAAACGCGTGATTCACATTCATCGTTCGTGCTCCGTGCGCAGTGGTCGTCAATGACCGTCGCGCGAGATGGCCCGCTCGAGCGGGGCCAGGAGATCGGAGGGAATCGGTGCACGGCAGGCGAGTCGCCGTCCGAGCGAACACCGCCAACAGGTGCCGATGCGGAATCCGTCGAGCGATTCGCCGCAGCTGTAGCACGTGCCCTCGACATAGGTAACGAACGCGCGGAAGACGAGCGGCCCGCCGGGCGCGGTCTCGAGCTGCCGTCGGAACGCGTCGCGTCGTTCGCCGACGGCCGGATCGCAGCAGCGCACGAGGATCGCCAGCTCGCGCGCGTGGCGCTCGATCACGTCACGCTGGTGCGCGCTCAACCGTCCGGCCTGGTCGATGACGAGCCCGTCGGCCTCGAGCACGACGCGGCACCCGACGGACTCGAGCTCGAGGAGGATAGGCAACGCCGGCCCGTTGAGGACGTCTGGGGGCCCTTGGGACGCGATTTCGACCTCACCCTCGCGCGCGACGCCGATCGCATCGCAAGGACGCGCCAGGCCGGCCAGCTGCGGCGTTTTCCGCGTCGCTCTCATCGTCGGAATCGGACCTCGAGGCGGTGTGGCTCGGCGCTCGCGACACGCTCAACCGCTTGGCTGTTGCCACTTTGAGCGCATGCCGACTCACCGACCGTCGAAACCACGTCGATTTCCTCAGAATTCACCAATGCGGCAACGTCGCCGAATGTGGCAACACGATTTCTCTCTGGAGAGGTTGCCCCGATAGTTGCCCCTTTGTCGGCGCGCTCGGCTGCGATCAGGCACCCCTCACAGCGACACGTCGGCCGATGCCACTCCCAACCGCCCGATTTTCCAAAGCCGCCCTTCCGTTTCGCGGCGCGGATGCCGAGCTTCCGCGCCGTCCATCGCAGCGTGCGGAGGTTGATGCCGTTGGCGTTCGCTGCCTCAATCGCGACGGTCGCCGGCAGTGGTTTGCTCGAAGGCCAGGCCTCGTCGTCGTCGAGGAGCTGCTCGATGACGCGCTCGGCATCCGTCTGCTCGTCGCGGTCGCGCAGCGGCGGCGGACCGGCGAGGAGCTCGTTGATGTCGACGTCGGGGACGTCCTGCGTGCTCCACACGATGCGCCCGTCGACAAACGAGTAGGCAAGCTTCGCCGGTGGCGCGGAGAGGTTCTGCTTGATGGGCGCGAGGATGCTCCGATCATCACGACCCGGATCCTTTGCGACGCCGAGCACGATCCGCGCGGCGGCGGTGAAGGCGATGCTGCCGACCGTCCGGTACAGGGCTGATTGCTGCGTGCTCTTCGAAAGATGCATCACGCCGAGGACCGCAACACCCGTTTGCTCCGCCAGCTCCTTCAGCGGCTTGAGCAGCGCGCGGACGTCGGCGTCACGATGACTATCACTTTTCCCGAGGTATGCAGAGACCGGATCGATGATGAGCAGCCGAGAGGCCGTCTCCCTGATCGCCTGCTCGAGCGCGGACGTGTCGGCGAGCTGAATCTCGCGCTCGCGATCGCCGGCGCGCAGAATGCCGAGGTAGTGCACGTGAGTGACGTCGGCACCGAGTGCATCGAGTCGCGGCCGAATCGTATCGGCGAGCCCATCCTCCGCGGAGAGGAGCAGCACATCCCCGATCGACGTCGGAGGCGCGCCGTCCGGCCAGGCCAGGCCGGCGGACACGCGCGCAGCGCAATCGAGCGCGACGAAACTCTTACCGAGGCCTGGGTCGCCAACCGCCAACGTCACCTTGCCGACCGCGAGGCGACCTGGCCAGAGCCAGGTCACCGGTTCCGGTCGCACCTCCGAAAGGCGAACGAGAACCGGACGCGGCTCGATACGCGTGTCATCTGCGGGGAGCACGACGCGACCATCTGGGGTGATGCAGTCGATCGCTTCGTCCGGGAGGTCGTCAGGTATGCGATTCATGCGCGCAATCGCCGGCGCCGTTGCTGTCGGAGCCATAGGCGCAGCAGGTGAGTCTCGGAGAGTGTGCGTGCGAGTCGGCGTCGCAGCCGTTCACGTTCGTCGACAAACGCGTGCAACGCGTGCATGGCCTGGCGGGCCAGCAGGCGATAGGCGTCGCGTTCGAGCGTGAGCGTGACGACGTCGTCGACGAACGCCGCTTCGCGATCGGTCAGTCGCTCGACGTCAGCGTCGCTCCTCGCGATCGCCGTCGTCGCGGTGCTGCTGCTCACCGTGCGCCGACGACCTGTGATCCGCGCCGTGATCGCTCGGCCGGTGCCGGCGCTTCGGTGGCTGCGTCCTCCGCGAGCTGCTTTTGAATCCAGGCCCGCAGGGCTTCAACCGGAATCCGAATGTCGCCGCGGTTACGAGAGGTCGCGGCATCAGCCGTGGACCGCACGCGAATGCTCTGAATCTCGCCTCTCGCGATCAGCTCGTACATGAGCGTGCGACTCACGCCGCACAGTTCGGCCGCTTCGACCGGCCGCAAGAGCAACCGACCTTCGAGGTGTTGTGCCTGACTCACGCGTTGCCTCCGTGTTTGTCCGCTTCTGTGCGGCGGGACGAATATGGATCACAACCGCGCGCTCTCAAAGCGATGCACGCTTTTGACTAACTCTGATTATTAAAAGTCGATATCGAGCGGCTAATTGACGGTGTGTGCCAACGTATGTATGCTGGCAGCCTATGGCTCAACGCACACGTTACGGGTTTTGGATCGACGACGAGCAGCGCGACGCTCTGCGCCTGGTCAAAGAGCGCGACGGCATCCTCGAGAGCGAGCAGATCCGGCGCGCGATCACCGCCTGGCTCGAGACCAAGGGCGCGATCAAACGCACACCGACACGGGCGCGAGCCCGAAAGGAGCGCACGCATGGCAAGACGACGCGGACGCGGTGAAGGGAGCATCAGCCAGCGTCCCGATGGACGTTGGCAGGTTCACATCGACCTCGGGCGCGGCATCGACGGTCGACGCCAGCGGAAGTTCGCCTACGGCGCGACGCAGGCGGAGGCGATCGAGGCGCTTCGCAAATTGGGCGGGCGAGCGGTCGAAGGACAGCTGCTGACGACGAGCACGCCGACGATCGCGACCTACCTTAAAGATTGGTTCGCGACCAACAGCGACGAGTGGACGCCGAACACGCGTCGCAGCTATCGCGGTGCCATCGACCTGCACCTGGTGCCGGCATTCGGGCCGCTGCGCCTCGAGCAGCTCTCACCCCAAATCGTTCAACGCTGGCTGACCCGACACAAACAGGAACACGGCGCCCGCCGGCGGATCGAGCTCGCGCACGACGTGCTGCAATCGGCGCTGAGCGCCGCACAACGATTGCAGCTCGTCACGATCAACGCGGCCGAACTCGTCACGGTGCCGACGCCGACGAAGCGCCCGATCACGCCGCTCGACGTGGATCAGGCGAACGCCTTCCTTGCCGCCGCGACCCAGCACCGACTCGGGGCGCTATTCTCCGTGGCGTTAGCGTGCGGCCTGCGAAAAGGCGAGGCCACCGGGCTCCGGTGGGACGACGTGGACCTCGAAACGGGGGAGCTGCGCGTCCGCCAGCAACTGCAGCCGACCAAGGGCGGGCTCGTTCTCCAGCCGTTGAAAACGGTCAAAAGTCGACGCACCCTCGTGCTTCCCAGCGTGTGCCTTCAGGCGCTGAAGGCGCATCGCACGCGCCAGTTGGAGGAGCGCCTGAAAGCCGGGCCGCGGTGGGTCGACACGGGCCTCGTGTTCACGACCTATCGCACATGCCGCGAGGGGAAAGGCCTGTCGATGAAGGTCGGCGCCGGCCTGCATCCGCGAAACGTGACCCGCACGTTCGGGGCGCTGTTGAAGGCGGCGAAGCTGCCTCACATTCGGTTCCACGATCTGCGGCATTCCGCGGCGAGCTTGCTGATCGCGGCTGGCGTCGATCTCGCGGAGATCAGCCTGCTCCTCGGGCACAGTGAGCTGCGCGTCACGCTCGACTTCTACGCCCACTTGCAACGCCAGACGGCAGCGAAAGCGGCGCGTCACATGGATGGCCTGCTGAAGCCGCTCGACGGGACGAAACGATGACCAACGACGATCGCGACCGACTGAACGCGGAACTCGCCTACAACATCGATCGGTACCGAGAGCTCGAAGAGCAACGCAAACGTCTCGAGCACGAGCTGGGCGTCCCGCTGAACGCCGTCAACGTCGATGAGTTGCATCGACTCGTCGTCGAGATGCTCCGCACCCACGGCAACGCGGACCTGGCCGCTCGGTTTGGCGCAGGCCTTCCAGGCGTTCGTCGCGGCGGAGAGCGAGACGCGCCGCTACCTCGAACGTGGCGAGGTGAACGAGTCTGCCTCTCGGGCACAAGACGACGCGTTCGAGATGCTCGAGCGCGTCAACGCCGAAGTGGATCGCTGGCTCGATGAGCGGCCGTGAACCCTGTGGCTGTCAGTTTGGCTGTACAGGGCTGAGATCGTGCGCGCCGACCTCGCGAGATCGTTGAATTTCCTCAGGAAAATGGAGCCGGCGCTCGGACTCGAACCGAGGACCTGCTGATTACGAATCAGCTGCTCTACCAACTGAGCTACGCCGGCGCGACGGGATCAACGGACGTCACGAGCGTGGCGACCCGAAACATCACATACTAGCACACGGTTTCGGGTGGCTCGCCGCGACGTCGCGGAGAGTAATCGTCCGCGCAATCCGCCGCACCGGCAGTGAAGCGGCATTGCACCGACCGGCGAACTGCGCGCATGGCACCGGCTGCGTCAATTTGGCAGCGCCCACGCCGAGAGCGTCGTCCCGGCGGGGACGAGCAGATGCTGGCGGCCGTCGATCATATAGGTGATCGCCGACGTGCCGTGCAGCGGCGCGCCCATCTGGTAACGCCACAGCAGCTTGCCACTGCGCGAGTCGAGCGCGAGCAGATTGCCCTCGCCGTCGCCGCTGAAGATCAGCCCCGACGCGGTCGTCAGTAGACCGGCCGTCGACAGACCGACGTACTTGAACTCCCACTTGCGCTCGCCGGTGGCGGGATCGATCGCGCGCAGCGCGCCATACACAGGCATCTTCGCGGATTGCACGCGCTGACCGGCGCCGCCGGTGAAGCGCTCGCCCGCCTTGTAGTCCGGCTTCCACGCGTAGAACAGCATGCACGCCTCGCGCGCGTTGACGAAGAACGTGCGCGTCGAGGGATCGAACGCAGGAGGCCAGAAGTTGGTGCCGCCCGTAATATCGGGACAGGTCGTTTCGCCGTTCTCGTCAGGCGTGTGACCGGGCAGCGCGACGGGGCGGCCATCGCGTCCAATCTCGGTCGCCCATGTCGTCGTGACAAACGGCTTGGCGGCGATGACCTTCCCGCTGGTGCGATCGATCGTGTAGTAGAAACCGTTGCGATTCGCGAACATCACGACCTTGCGCTCCTGGCCGCCGATCGGAATGTCGGCGAGCACGGGCACCTCGGTCGCGTCCCAATCGTGCACGTCATGGGGGGTGAACTGGTAGTGCCAGCGCAACTTGCCGGTGTCCGCGTCAAGCGCGACGAGCGAGCTGCTATACAGGTTGTCACCCTTCCGGCTCTCACTGTGATAGTCGGGACCGGGGTTGCCGGTTCCGTAGATCAGCAGGTTCTGCTCCGCGTCGTAGGCGCCAGTGACCCACACGCCCGCACCGCCGATTTTCCACGACTCGCCGGCCCACGTATCGTGACCGGATTCACCGGGACCCGGGATCGTATAGAAGCGCCACGCGCGCTTACCGCTGTCCGCCGTGTAGGCATCGATGAATCCACGGATACCAAACTCGCCGCCGGCCACGCCGACAATCACTTTGTCCTTGATGACGATCGGCGCAAGCGTGGAGGCGTAGCCGTTCTTGTAATCCTCGAGCGTGACGTCCCACGTGATCGCCCCGGTTGCGCGATCGAGCGCCAGCAGGTGGGCATCGAGCGTGACCATGAACAGCTTGTCGCCGAGCATGGCGAAGCCGCGATTGACCAGACCGCAGCACGCCGTCAGATTCGGCGGCAGCTCCCGGCGATAACGCCAGATCTGTCGACCGCTGCGTGCATCGAGCGCCCAGGCGACGTTCTGCGGTCCGGTGGCGTAGAGCACGTTGTCGCGGAGCAGCGGCGTGGTCTCGAAGTTGCCGAGGGTCGCGGTTTGAAACGTCCACTGCGGCACCAGCCGATCGACGTTGGCCGGCGTGATCTGCGTCAGCGGGCTGTGTCGCTGGTTGGTGAAGTTGCCGCCGAATGTCAGCCAGCGCGAGCCCTCCGGTGTGAGGCCCTCGAGCACCTCCTGCCATGACACGAGTGCCGGCGGCGCCTGTTGCGCCGACAACACAACGCCGCTGGCGATCAATGTGACGAGACCGAGGAAACGAACTGCATTGGCGCGCATAGAGTGCCTCTATGAACCCGGCGAAAGCCGGACCCTACGTTGGGCTGAAGCCGGACGCTCCGTCAGTCACCGGCTGTCGCGATTAGTCCAGCGCTCGCCTGTGTCGAGACCACGGGGTTCGAGCGTGCTCATAGGTGAATGCCGGTTTAGTCGTGCACCGCGGGATCGAAGCCGCGCAGCGTCTGCAGATATTGAAGAACGTCCTGCAGATCGCCGTCACTGAGCTTGTCGTAACCGAACGCGGGCATCGCCGATCGCGAGTCGTTTTCGACCGCCTTCAGCTTGTCCTTCTCGTATCCCTGAATCCGCTCCCGCGTGTCCATGATCTGCACCGAGAACAGATCCTCGTTTTTCTTCACGCCGCGGATCGGTGCGCCGGCTTGCGGAGTGAGCGTGACCGGCTCGTAGCCGGCGCGAAAGCCTTCGATGCCGCCGCGGATCCGCAGCGTCATGAACTCACGGGAGCGCGCCACGCCGACGCGCGACAGGTCGGGCCCAAGCCGGCCGCCGCTGCCGTTGACGCGATGGCAGGCGATACACTGCGCGCGAAAAATTTTGGCGCCGTTGTCGGCGTTGCCCCGCGGAGCATCGGCAGGCGCGGGCGCCGCAAGCGTCCGCAGATACGCCAGCAGCTGCCACGCTTCGTGATCGAACAGGCGCGGTTGCGCCGGCATCTCCGTATTGGGAATGCCTTCCTTGATCGTCTTGAACAGACCGGGATCGGTGCGTCCCGACGCCCACACCTGCGTGATGTCGGGGCCGCGCACGCCGCGCGCGTCCATGCCGTGGCATTCCGCGCAGCGGGCCCGGAACAGGCCCATACCGGTGCGAATCGCGTCCGGATTTCCCTCGAACGGGTTCTTTTGCGGCAGATCCTGCGCCGACATCAGCGCACCACCGAGCAGGCACGCCGCGGCGACGATGAACGATGAGCGTAGTGACATTGTCGGGTCCTGCTCCTGGCTCCGGCGGAAACCGGACTGCGAGTGCGCGTGTTATACACCCGGACCCGACGGCTGTGGAGAGAAAATCGCGGGCGCTGCGGAACGGTCCGTCCAGAGGCGGACCTTACGTGGTCCGCTCTACTCTTGCCCGCGGAGCGTTCGCAGGTAATGAAGCCTCGCTTCCACCTCGGTCAGCTTGCCCGCGGCGTACGACGAGGCAAGCACCAGAATCCGGTGTGCATCTTCGTCGTGTCGCTCGCGCACCACGCCGGGATCGTATCCGGCGCCGCGCAGGTATTCGTCGATGATGGCGCGTTCGAGCTCGGCGAGCGGTTCTTCGGCGGGCCGGATATCGGATATGTCAGCCATGAGCACCTCGCCACCGCCGAGAAATACTCCTGGTCGGCACAGACGTCAAGCGGTCACGTGAAGCATCGACTCGCAAAGAGACCGCCGTCGGGGGCCCGTCTGTCTGCTGAGGATCGGGACGAGGCGGCCCTGTCTCCTGTTCGGTACACACGCGTCTGCCGTTTCATCCAGTAGGCATATCCGGGCGATGGGTCTGTCTGACTGCACCGGGTAAACGCAAGGACGCCACAAGGCGCGCGACGAGATGCGCGCGGAGGGAGGCACCGTGGCCACATTTGGAGATGCGCTTGCTGCGCTCGAGGACTTCAGAGCCAACCTGGTCGAGGCGCAGATCGATGCAACGATTCCTGCGCCGCACGCGATGGCCTTCCGCGCCGCCGCGGCCGCACCTAGATCCGTGCTGCGCAACGTTCACGCAACCGGCATAGGCGTCCGCGGCGAGGGCCGCGACCCGCGGTCCCCTGATTTCGTCATCAAAGTCTACGTGTTTGACGAGGCAGACGTCGACCAAGCAACGGCGGAGCCCTTCCTCGCCAGACCGCACCAGGGCGTGGAGATCGATGTCGAGCATCTGCCGATCCAGATCGCGTTCGCAAAGAAGATGGCGCGCAAGACGGCGCGACCGCGGGTGGGTAACCCGGCACAACATCAGGCACACATCCGGCCTGTGCCCGCCGGCGTCGAGATCGGTCCACTCGGCGGACAGTTCGTCGGGACGCTTGGCTGCTTCGTTCGTCGCGGACCGAGTGACAGCGGGCCGCTGTTCGTCCTCAGCAACAATCACGTGCTCGCCGACGTGAATCGTTTCCCACTGGGGACCCAGCACACCCAACCCTTTTCAGCCGACCCCAGCGACGTCATCGCGGCGCTGACCGATTTCGAGCCGATCCGGTTTCCGGCCCCGGGGTCCCAGCCGCGGAACGTGATCGATGCAGCGATTGCACGCGTCACCGATCCTTCGCAGATCGTCCTGAAACGGATGCTGAACATTCCGAATTACACTCCACAACTGCTGGCGCCCCGGCCCGGCATGCGGGTGACGAAAGCGGGACGGACAACTGGCGTGACTACCGGAACCATCCGCGCCATTCGCGTGCGGGGAGTGCAGGTCAACTACGGGACGCGACAGCAACCGGTCATTGCCACGTTCGACAATGCGATCACGATCACCGGCAGTGGCGGAAGGCCGTTCAGCAACCCCGGCGACTCGGGCTCCGTCATCCTCGACCAGTCATCTGGTCGGCCGGTGGCGCTGCTTTTTGCAGGTGATGAAACCACGACGACCGCCTGCGACGTGGCCGCGGCCTGCGCCCGATTCAATGTGCGACCGGTGTAGCGGAGGGCGGAACAGCACAACTCTATGAAGCCTCTTCGTCGTCATCGCCCGGGCACGCCGAAGGAACCGGATCCGCCCGAGCGGCTCCTGAAACTGACGGAGGCGATCGCCGATCCCGCGATCGTTCGGTCGGGCGTGACGACGACGAGCGACGGCCGCTGGGCGTTGTATGTGACAGTTCCCGCCGATGTCGATGTTCCGGTCGCGAGCGTGGAGCGCCAGGCGGAGGGCTTTCCGGTGGTCTACGAGGCGGAGCCGAAGGAGCCACCACGAGCGGGGCCGGCGTATCCGGCTGACGAGGGGCGTACGCCCCGCGGCCGGAAGTAGCGAACGAAACAAGGCGAGCCTCGAGGGGCCCGCCTCGTTCATGGGATATGCGGCGTCGAATCCGCTATTCAGTGCCGCGTGACGGGACTCTCAGCTCCGTCAGCTTCGCGATCATGTCCTCCGCGGACGTGGCCGGCTTGACCGCCTTGTCGATGTAGGCGATACGGCCATTCTTGTCGATGTAGAACGTCCAGCGGTTGGCGAGGCCGCGCTCGCTCAGCACGCCGTATGCCTTCGCCGTCTCCTTCGTTGGATCGCTCAGCATCGGGAAATCGGCTTCCTTCTTCTCGACCTTCTGCCCGGTGCCGATCACGTCAACGGTCGTCGCTTTCGCGAAGCGGATGTTGTCCTCGAGCGGATCGACGCTCGCCATGAAGTAGGCGACGTCATACTTCCGGATCTTGTCGCCGTTCTCCGCCAGCGACTTGCACTCGATCGTGCAGCCCTGCGTGAACGCCTTGGGGAACCAGGCCACCACGACGGCCTTCTGCCCCTTGAAATCGGAGAGCTGATAGGTCTTGCCGTCGGTTGCCTGGAGCTTGAAGTTGGGTGCCGGGTCGCCGACCTTCAACTCCACGGTGCTCTGAGCCTGAGCCATGACTCCTGCCGCGAGGGCCGTGACCAGCCCAATCGCCATCAGTGCGCGCATCAACTGACCTCCTGCCTGCCTTGCGAGTATACGTCGGATAGCAGAGGCACGCATGAAAACTCCAGACTGGCAATTCCCAAAATCCAAATCCCAAAATCCAAATCCCAAATCCCAAATCCCAATCCAATCCCAAATAAGTTCGTAAGGTTGGGAGCTTGGAAGTTGTCCAGTTGCCCCAGGAATGGGGGATGCACGCGACGAGTGCCATGGCACGGAAGACGGCCGGGCCGCCATCGGCGCCGGCCGATGCGCCGCATGGAAGCCCGGATGATGCCAATCCCGGAGGGAAACAATCTGCGGCGCCCTTTGTTCCGACGACCACGAGCCTGCGAGCGCTCGCCTCGGCGGCGCATGAGTGCCGCGGCTGCGATCTCTACAAGACGGCGACGCAGGTGGTGTTTGGCGCCGGCCCGAAGACCGCGCGGGTCATGTTCGTCGGCGAGCAGCCGGGCGATCAGGAAGATCGCGAGGGCGCACCGTTTGTCGGGCCGGCTGGCGCGTTGCTCGACAAGGCGTTGGTGGATGCCGGAATCCCGCGCGACGCAGTCTATGTGACTAACGCGGTGAAGCACTTCAAATGGGAGCCGCGCGGCAAGCGTCGCATTCACAAGAAGCCGCGCGTTTCCGAAATCAAGGCATGTCGCCCCTGGCTTGAAGCCGAGCTTCGCGCCGTGCATCCTTCGGTGCTCGTCTGTCTCGGGGCGTCCGCGGCACAGTCGGTCCTTGGCCCGCAGTTCAAGCTGATGCAGCATCGAGGTCAGTTGCTCACCAGCGCGCTCGCCGAGCACGTGGTCGCGACCATTCATCCGTCGGCGGTCCTGCGCGCACCCGATTCGGAAGGCCGTCGCGCCGCCTACGAGATGCTCGTCGCCGATCTGAAGGTCGTCGCGACAACGATCACACGGAGGTAAAGGATGTGGCACTTGACGTGCACCCCGTGGTGCCCAGCAGTACATCCCCCTTCGATGTGAGGAGTAGCGTTCCATGCGTTACCTGTTTGCACACCGTACGAAGCGAATAGTTTTCCTCTTTGTCCTGGTACCGACGGCCACGCTCGCTTACATGACGCTTCCACGCGGCGACGTCCGGTTGCCGGCGGAGAACGTCCGCGCGCGTACTCAGGACATTGCAATTCCGGTAAGTGCGGCAACGGTTTCGCGTGGACAGTTCTTGGAGTCCCCGGGGGCGTCCCTGTCGCAGGGACCGACCTTGCACACGCCTGCTGACGAGGCTGCGATTACCGAGCTAGCGCTCACGGCGGCGGCAACGCCGGTCGATCAGACCGGACCGCTTGCGCGGCAGGCCGCGCCGAGGGCCTTCGCATCGAACGCGATCGTCGACATACCCGCCCAGGGCGCGCAGAATTCGCGAAGCTCGTCTGGTGGCGGACACGCCTATCCCCAATTGCTGGCGAGGGGAATCGAGGGGGCGGCTGGGCTATCGGGTCTCGTTGGGGCCGGCGCGGCGAGGGGCTCGACACAGACGACGCAGACGACTCAGACCACTCAAACGACCCAGACGGCGCAGACAGCGCAGACGGCCGCGCTTGTGACGAACACCACGGCGCCGATCATCACGAGGTCAACGTCGAATGCGACCTCAAATACTCACGCGGCGTCCAACGGCGCAAGCAACGGAGGCCACGGTCCGGCGGCGCCGACCGCCGCGGCAACGGCAGGCCAGACGGTTCTCGAGAACACGGACGATACGCCGGCCGACCCGACTGTGGCGCAGGTGTTCAGCGGACAGACGGCTGGGAACCTCGGGCAGGGCAACGCGCAGTCACTCAGTGCGGCGCCATCTGCGACGCCGGAACCAGTCACCCTGCTGTTGATGGCCAGCGGCATTGCCTTCGCGTACGGCGCGCGGCGCTACATTCTCTAAGGGCACGCAACATCAGCATGCGTGATCAACTCCCAACTCCCAACTGCCAATTCCCAAACGTCGCATCCAGAAAGCCGGGACTTGGGAGTTGGAAGTTGACGGTTGGGAGTTTGCCGTTTCTGGGTACGGCTATCGTCGCAGCAGTCGCATTGTACGGCCCCGTCGCCGCTGGCATCGGTCGCCAATGGTTTGACGACTCGAACAGTGCGTACGGCGCATTGCTGGTTGCGGCGGCCGCATTCCTTCTCTATCGCCAGGCTCCCGCTCTCGCCGCGCTCACGCCTCGTCCTCGCAACTGGGGATTTGGCGTTCTCACCGTTGGGTTGCTGCTTTACCTCGTCGGGACGATCACCGGTGACATCTTCCTGTTGCGCGCGTCGCTGCCGGTCGTGTTGGTCGCCGCCATCATCGTGCTATGGGGCGTTGCGCACGCGCGCGCGCTGTTGGCGCCGTTTGCCCTGATTGCGTTGGCGATCCCCTTACCAGGCGTGATCCTCACGCGTCTCACGCTGCCGTTGCAGCTGATGGCGTCGCGCGTCGCCGCCGGTGTGCTGTGGCTGGCTCACGTACCCGTCGTCCGAGACGGCAATCTGCTGACGCTGCCGAACATCACGCTCGAAGTCGCGGAAGCCTGCAACGGGATGCGCTCCGTCGTATCGTTGATCTCGGTAGCGGCGGTGTGCGCCGCTGCGCTCCCGCTAAACGCGAGACGAACCACGCTAGTCGTCGCGGCTGCCGTTCCGATTGCGATTCTCGGCAACGGCCTGCGTGTGGCGGCCACCGGAATGCTGGCGCTGTCGATCGGGCGCGCGGCCGTCAGAGGCACGGTTCACGAGCTCACTGGATTTGTCGCGTTCGTCCTGATGTGCGCCGCCACGTTGGCATTCGTGCGGATGACGCGCCCGTCGACTCGCTCCTTCGGAACTCGCTGGGGGCAGGCCGCGTCGACGAGCGGCTTCGGGCTTGCCCCGGGCGAAATCGAGGGGCTCGCTCAGGGCAGGGGAGGCCGGTAGGAATGGGCGCGTCTGCATCGGTGAGAACAGCGGGCGTCGCGGTGGCGCTGGTCGTCACGCTGCTGGTGTCGCGCTTCGTGACGTTTCCGGCCGCGGCCACGCTGCCGAATCTCGATCGTGTCGCCACGACGCTTGGACCGTGGTCGGGGGCAACGGCACCGCCGCTCGACGCCGATGTCGCGCGGACGCTTGCCGCTGACCAATACCTGCATCGCTACTACACGGGGCGTGACGGCGCGATCGAGATGGACGTCGCCTACTATTCACAGCCTCGCGTCGGCGCCAACATGCACTCGCCGTTGAACTGTCTCCCGGGGACCGGTTGGCAAATGGTCGACGTCGGTGAGACTGACATCGCAACGTCGACCGGTCGATGGAAGGTGCGAGACACGATCGTCGAGCGTCGCGGCTCCCGCTACGCGCTGATGTATTGGTTCCAATCCGACCATCGCGTCGTCGCCGGAGAGCTCGCCGCACGAGTCTATCTGCTCGGCGACGCCTTGCAGCGCCGACGCACCGCTGCGGGTTTGGTTCGATTGATCATGCCCGTCCAGGGTGATGCTGCATCCCGGCGAGCCGTGCTCACGTCGTTCGCAACTCTCCTGATTCCCGAGATCGGCGCGCGTTTGCAGTAGCCGCGTCCCGGACGCGGACCCGGCGCACCCGCTCAATCCGACTGGTCACCGCCTCCGTAAGAGACGACTGGAGGCACACACCAGATGTCAGCAGAACGAAATATTCAGGTGGTCAAAGACGCGTACGCCGCGTTTCTGCGCGGCGACATTGCCGCCATCCTGGCCGCACTCACCGACGATATCGAGTGGGAAGGCGTGAAGGGAACCGAGGGCACGCTGCCACAGGCGGGAGTGCGACGAGGCAAGGGTGAGGTTGCGCGCTTCTTTCAGGAAGTGGACTCGACGACGAAGTTCGAACGGTTCGAGCCACAGGAGTTCATCGCGCAAGGCGATACCGTCGTGGCCGTGGGCATGTATAGCGGGATTGCGAAGGCGAACGGTCAGCGTGCGACGAGCGACTGGGCGATGGTCTTCAACATGCGCGACGGAAAGGTCGCGCGGTTCCGCGAATTCTGCGACAGCGCCGCTCTGGTGCGGGCGTACGGTGGAGTGCTCGCCTGAAGAATCAGGTATCAGGTATAGGATTCAGGATTCAGGGCTGGTGCAGGCATGAGGAGAGTCCGATCCCTCATTCCTGGTGCCTGAGTCCGGACAGCCCTGATTCCTGATTCCAGATTCCTGATTCCTTCAGATTGATGGCTCCGCTGTGTCGGCGCGGAGGTAAATCGGCCGGCCAGCCAATTCCGCCTTGTCGGTCGACGTCAATCCCCAGCTCATCATCTCTTCCGGCGCTGGGATTGTCTGAATCGTGCCGGTGATCGTCACGATGTGCCCGTCGTGCGCTGGCGCAATGCCGTTGTCGGCATTCGTTCCCTGCTGACGCTGAATGTCACTCCGCAGCCCGTGCAGGTTCCATATGCGCGTGTGCCGCACCAGCTTGAAGAGCTCGGCCGCGGGTTGTACGATGACCGCTTACCGTCTGAGGAAAATTCCGGACCGTGGGAATAGAGGCCAGGCAGCCTGCGCGAGGACCGCTGGTCGTTCGTGGTGCCCGGACGCACAATCTGAAAAACATTGATGTGACGCTGCCCTCGGGCAAGCTGATCATCATCACCGGCGTTAGTGGCTCGGGTAAGTCCTCGCTCGCCTTCGACACGATTTATGCGGAAGGCCAGCGCCGCTACGTCGAATCGCTATCCGCCTACGCCCGCCAGTTCCTCGAGCGGATGGAGAAGCCGGATGTCGATCGCATCGAGGGTATCTGTCCGGCGATCGCGATTCGTCAAAAAAACAGCGTCCGCAATCCACGTTCGACCGTCGGCACGACGACGGAGATCCACGACTACATGCGCCTGCTGTATGCGCGCGTCGGCCACACCTTTTGCGGCCGTTGTGGCCAGGAGGTGATCCGCGAAACGGCCGAGATCGTTGCGACGCGTCTCGGAAATCTGCCTACCGGCACTCGGCTGCTCGTCGGCTTCGAAATCCCGGTCATCGCGATGCCCGCGGCGGTGAGGCCTTCGGACCAGGACGCTGATGATCTCGAGCTGTCCGATGACATCGACGCCGCCGCGTCCAAGACGTCGTTCGATCCGATCGCGGAGACGCTGCAAACCCTGCGACGACGCGGTTACGGACGCTTGCTGGTCGGCGGCAAGGCGGTCGCCTTCGAAGAGGTGGAGTCGTCTTCACTCAAATCGCAAACACATCTGGAGGTTGTCGTCGACCGCCTGAGGATTGAGGGGGATCTGCGCAGCCGGCTCACCGACTCGATTGAGACGGCCTACCGCGAAGGCGGCGGTGCTGCGTTCGCGATCAACGCTGATACTGCTCAGCGGATCGATTTTTCGGAGCGATTCGAATGCCGCACGTGCGGCATTGCCTACGAGACGCCGCAGCCTCGGTTGTTCTCGTTCAACAACCCGTTTGGCGCCTGTCCGACCTGTCACGGTTTCGGCAACGTGATCGAGCTCGATATGGAGCTGGTCGTCCCCGACCCGTCGCGATCGATCGCGCAAGGGGCGATCGAGCCGTGGAGCAAGCCGCACTATCGCGCGCAGCTCACCGAATTGAAGAAGGCGGCGAAAGGGGCCGGCGCCCGTCTCGACGTTCCCTGGTCCGATTTGACTGACGACGAGCGCCGCTTCGTCATCGAGGGCGACGGCGACTACGAGGGGGTACGCGGGTTCTTCCGCTGGCTCGAACGGAAGAAGTACAAGGTGCACGTTCGCGTGTTTCTCAGCCGGTACCGCGGCTACCTCGCGTGCCCGGACTGTGGCGGCGCGCGACTGCGTCGAGAGGCGCGCCACGTGCGCGTTGGCGGCAAGACAATCGACGCGGTGTCGGCGCTCACCGTCCGTGAGGCGCAGCAGTTCTTTGCCGATCTGCAGCTCACGGAAAAGGAAGCAGCAGTGGCCGACAAAGTGCTGCGCGAGATCAGACGCCGCCTGAAGTTTCTTGGCGACGTCGGTCTCGACTACCTGACGCTCGATCGTCTGTCGGCGACGCTCTCCGGTGGCGAGTCGCAGCGGATCAATCTGGCGACGTCACTTGGATCGGCGCTGGTCGGAACGCTCTACGTTCTCGACGAGCCCTCGATCGGTCTGCACCCGCGGGACAATCAGCGGCTCATTCACATCCTGCAGCAGCTCCGCGATCAGGGGAACACGGTGATCGTGGTCGAGCACGACGAAGACATGATTCGCGTGGCCGACCACATCGTGGACATCGGCCTCGGTGCCGGAGAGCAGGGCGGCAAAGTCGTGTTCTCCGGCGATCTCGGCGGCCTGTTGCACGAGCCACGCTCGCTGACAGCGAAGTACATGCGGCACGAGTTGTCGATCGCCGTGCCGTCACCGCGCCGGCGCGGGTCGCCGCAGAAGATTCGACTGCGAGGCGCCAGCGAACACAACCTGAAAGACGTCGACATCAGCATCCCGCTCAACACGCTGACGTGCGTCACCGGTGTGAGCGGATCGGGCAAATCCACGCTCGTTCACGATGTCCTGTACGCGGCCATCAAGCGTGCGAAGGGCGACTGGGACCGCCGCGTCGGCGCGCATCGCGCGCTCGACGGTCTCGAATACATCAGCGATGCGGTGCTGGTCGATCAGACACCGATCGGCCGCACGCCGCGATCCAATCCGGTGACCTATCTGAAGGCCTTCGACCCGATCCGCGAGATCTTCGCGACGACGAAAGATGCCAAGTCGAGGGGTCTGACCGCGAGCCACTTTTCCTTCAACGTCCCTGGCGGGCGTTGCGAGGCCTGTCAGGGTGAAGGGGAAGTGCGCGTCGAGATGCAGTTCCTCGCCGACGTGTTCGTCCCCTGCGAGCAATGCGACGGCAAACGCTTCAAGCCGCAGGTGCTCGAGGTGCGCTACCGCGGCAAGACCATTCACCAGGTGCTCGACATGACCGTGCGGGAGGCGCTCGCCTTCTTCAGCACCTCGCCCAAGGTGTTACGCCGGCTGCAGGTGCTCGACGAGATCGGTCTGGGCTATCTGCGTCTCGGCCAACCGGCGACCACGCTGTCGGGAGGCGAGGCGCAGCGCATCAAGATCGCCGCGCATCTGGCGTCGTTCAGCGGCGACCGGCTGCTCTACATCCTCGACGAGCCGACGACCGGTCTTCACTTCGACGACATCGCCAAACTGCTCGCCGCCTTCCGCAAGCTGGTCGAAGCCGGCCACACACTGCTCGTCATCGAGCACAATCTGGACGTAATCAAGACGGCCGACTACCTGATCGATCTCGGGCCGGAAGGGGGCGACGCCGGCGGAGATGTTGTCGCCACCGGCACGCCGGAGCAGGTGGTCCTTGTCGACACGTCGCACACGGGGCGTGCACTGCGTCCGATCCTTGCCGGCGGCCGCAGCAATGCGTACGCAACCCACTAGTCGTTCGAATCGTTCGGATCGTTCGCGCTTGCCGAGATCGTTCTACGCCCGGCCAACGCTCGTTGTTGCGAAGGAGCTGTTGGGAAAAGTACTGGTGCACGACACGGCGGCCGGCGTGACGGCCGGCATGATTGTCGAGGCCGAGGCGTACATCGGTGAAGACGATCCGGCCTGTCACGCGGCGCCCGGCCCAACGCGACGCAACGAGCCGCTCTATGGTGTGCCTGGCATCGCGTACGTGTATCTGAATTACGGCATTCACTACCTGGTGAACGCCGTCACTGAACTGGAAGGCTCTCCTGCCGCGGTGCTCATTCGCGCAGTGGAGCCGATCGAGGGGCTCGAGCTGATGGCGACGCGTCGCTCGCCGGATGGACGTCGGATCGATCCTGCCGATCTCTGCCGTGGGCCGGGCAATCTGACGCGCGCCATGGGGATCACGCTGCAACAGAACCGGCTCGACCTTACGGGCAGCGAGCTCTACATCGAAGACCGCGGGCTGCGCCGCGGGGCAGTGTCATGGGGACCCCGAATTGGGATCCGCGTTGCCGTTGATCGGCCGTGGCGGTGTTGGGTGGCGGGCAATCGCTCCGTCTCCGGCTCGCGCGTCCCGCAGGCGCGCGGTAGGGCTGGCGAACGTAAGCGGGCCTAGCCCTTGCATCTCCTGGCTCGGGCATATGCGGTATACCGCGGCCGCTATGCTCCTCCCCGTCGTGATCGCGCGGCCGCACAACTGTGTTTATGGATGACATTCGAACTGCTGAGGATCGCACGCGCTACGTCCCTCACGGCGTCGATGCGCAGTCCTGGATCGGCTTCGAACAGCGAATTCAGGAACGCCGATATCGCGCCTTATTGCAGCAAATTGACCAGGCCATCGAACGTCGGGATCCAGTCGCGGCGCGCGTGGCGCTCGAAGAGGCGCGAGAGCTCCGACCCGACGCGCCAGATTTGAACGATCTCAGCGGCCGCGTGGCGCTCATTCCGATTGCGCCAGCAATCGTGTCGTCGCCACGCCTTTGGTTGCGTGGGATGAGCGCGGTGACCATCTTCATCGCCGGCGTTGCATTGGTCGTTGGGATCGAATGGGTGCGGCCGCTCGGCTCGTCTCGCGGCGTTGCGCCGAGCGTGGTAACCGTGCCGACCCTGAAAGCAATACCAGCTGAATCCACGCCCGAGCTGGCGCCGACGGTTACGACGCCGCCCGAAAGCATCGTGACCTCGACCGAGCCCGACGTGGCTATTCTGGATCCTGTCGCCACAGCAGGCGTTCAACCCGCTGTGAACATCGCGCGGCCGGCCGTTGGAGGGCCGGCCACCGCGACCTTTCGTACGGAGACACTCGTCGACACCGGGGTTCAGGAGAGTGGTCGGGAGGTTTCTGACGTCGACGCTGCCGCGGACTCTCGGCGTCTCGGTGAAACGAACACCGGAGACGTCCAAAACGCGTCGCTCGAAAACGCGGCCGCAGACACCCCACCGCGCCAGCCGGCGCGGCTAGCCGACGATCTGACCCCTCCGCGAGAGAGTGCGCCCGCTGCTCCCGCACTGGTCGCATCCGTGGCGCCTGTGCCAGCCTCGATAGGGGTGATTGCGCCGAGTGCCGCTGCTCCCGCACCGGAGCTTCGAACGCGGGCCACTGACGAGGCGCGCGTGTCGCAAGTGCTCGACGAGTACGCACGCGCCTACGCGCAGCTCGACGTACGGGCGGCCAGAAAGGTATGGCCGACCGTCGATGAGCGCGCACTCGCGCGCGCCTTTGCGAATCTGCAGTCGCAGAGCGTCTCGTTCGAGGACTGCGACGTGAGCGTCATTGGCGCCACGGCGAGAGCCTCATGTCGCGGCCGCGCGACGTATGTCGGAAAAGTCGGCAGCCGCGAGCGGCGAACTGAAGCGCGTCAGTGGACCTTCGAGCTTCATCGCGACGTGAACGACGTCTGGCAGATCGCACGGGCGCAGGCGCAGCGCATGACGCAATAGACCCATTGCCGATCGCTGCTGGCAGATGGTTGACTCATTGCACGAATGCCGAGCGTCGAAGGGTCCTACCTCGCAAACGAGTAATCGAAGGCAACATTCGGCGTTACCTTCGTCGTCAGGCCGCTGTCGGTCAACGGCACGAGCACGTTGGCCTGCAGCAGCCACGTACCGCCCACGTTCCACTTCACGCCGGCTACAGCGAACGCGCTCATCTGATCCTCACCGGCCGGAATGAGACGCGTCGTCGTCACACCTCGAATGCGCGGATGGGGTGCCACGATCGGGGTGATGCGCTGCAGACCCGCGATGCGGCGGCCGACCAGCTCGCCCACGAGCGTCAGGCGTGACGTGGCCGCGACGGCAGCCGCGCCGCCATAGCTGAAGTCGCGCCCAAGCCCGCCGGTGCCGACGCCGACGTTGCCATAGACACTGGCCGGCCCCGATTCGTACGACACCAGACCGAGCCACCGCACGGCACGCTCGCCCGCCCCCAGCAGATCCTCGTCGCGTCCGGTCGGCAAGCGAGCCTCGACCGCCGCCGAAACGGCTGCGGAGCCGTCGGGCGTCAGGCGGATCTTGGGGCGCACGGCAATATCCCCGAATCCCGTCGTCGTTGCCGATGCTTTGGCCAACAGAGCCGTGGTGCCCCGATAGGTGTTCAATCGCGTTCCGCTGATGTCGAGCCTCACCAGCGGGACGGCCACGCCAACATCGAGTCGATCGGTCACGCCCACATTGCCGAAGAAGGTGGCGGTTCGCGTCCTGATGTCGAGCGTGAGGTTCTCGACGTCGAATGGCCGCTGTTCGTCGGTGAACTGATTGGCGACGGTGACGAACTCGCCGTTGCGCAGGTCGTTGCCGTCGAGCGACTGGAAATTCGCGTACTGAAACGTAAAGCCGAATGACGCCTGTCCGGCGCCTGCCGTCAATGCGCGCTCGACGAAGAATGGACCGAAGTTTTCACTGGCCCGCTCCGCGGTTCCCAGGTCGGGATTGAAGCGATAGGTGAACCCGCCCGACGAGCTGCCGACCGGCTGCGTCGCTACCGAGGCGAGCAGCGCACGGCTCAGCGTGGCCCGCGTGGCTTCCGCTGCTTCGCGATCCTTGTCGAAGTCACTGGTCTGCACGCCTTGATTGGTGACGAGGAAAGCCAGAATCTCTTGAACCGTCTGCGCGCCGGTCGTGGTGGTTTGTGCGAAGACGGGCGAGCTTGCCAGGATGATCGCCGCCATCGTGAAGAGTCGTCGTCGAAGCATCTCGGTGTGCAGTCCTATTTGTCGCCTCGTTGAGTCACTGTGAACTTCTGGCCGGCAACGGTGATCGTCCCGGTTCGATCCTGGCTGCCTTTGTTTTCGTCCACCGTGTAGCTGACGACGCCAGTCCCGGTTCCGCTCGCCCCCGCCGTGATGTGGATCCAGCTCACGCCCGCCGATGCGGTCCAGGAGCATCCAGTCGTCGTGGTGACGCGAATCGTTCCGGCCGCGTCATCTGACGAGAACGTCCGAGAGGTCGAATCAAGCGAGTAGGTGCACGACGGGGTTGGTGTCGGTGTTGGCGTCGGCGTGGGAGTCGGTGTTGGCGTCGGAGTAGGCGTTGGTGTCGGTGTCGGTGTCGGTGTTGGCGTTGGAGTCGGCGTTGGAGTCGGCGTCGGTGTCGGTGTTGGCGTGGGCGTCGGAGTCGGAGTTGGCGTCGGCGTGGGTGTTGGAGCAGGCGTTGGTGTCGGCGGTGGCGTCGGTGCAGGGGGCGGCGGAGCTGGAGCTGCGTCCTGTGACACGCTCACCGACTGGCCTGCGATCAGGAGGTGCCCTGTCCGCACCGAACCAGGATTGGCCGTCACGGTGATAGTGACCGTACCGTTCCCGTTGCCCGCCGTCGTGAGGAGGGCCAGCCACGGGTCGGTTGCCGATGCGGTCCACGTGCAGCCAGTCAGTGCCTGGACGTTCACCGAAACACGTCCGCCTGCGGACGAAACCTGAAAACTGGTGCCGTTCAATTGATACACACACGGCGCGGCGTCCTGGGACAGCGTGACGCGCTGGTCGTTCACGTTGATCGCGGCCGACCTCGTCGCCGGTTGCGGGTTGGCGCCTGCCGTGACGGTGACGGAGCCCTCGCCTTGACCGGATGTCGGTGAGACCTGCAGCCACGACGCGTCACTGTTCGCCGTCCAACTGCATTCGCGCGCGGCAGTCACCGTCAGCGTTGCGCGACCGCCCGTTGCCGGCAAAGCAGCGCCCGGTGAGGCAATCGACGTCTGACATCGAGCCGCCGCCGGACCGGCAAGTTCGGTCACGCTCGTCGACCCGCACGCGAGCGTCATCAACACGAGCACGGCTGAGATCGCGCTGCTGATGAGGCTTCGATTCACGGCCGTAAACGGATGCATAGCGGCCGCCAACGCGGAGCATGTCCGACCGTTGCGACAGCCGCCCGCGTCGCCCTCGAACCGCGGCACCCAACGAGGGTGTTACGATGAAAAGCTTCGGTACATACACGATGGGAAAAACACTCCTGCAGAAGGTGTGGGACCTTCACACTGTTCGGCAGCTGCCCACGGGACAGACTCAACTGTTCATCGGCCTGCACCTTGTGCACGAAGTTACCAGCCCGCAAGCATTCGATACGCTGCGGCTCCGCGGCTGGAAGGTCGCCCGTCCCGACCGGACGTTCGCAACCGTCGATCACATCATTCCGACACGTGAGCGGAAGCGGCCGTTCCTCGACGTTCTCGCGGAAGACATGATGGCGGCGCTGGAGCGGAATTGCGGCGACTTCGGCATCCGCCTCGCCGGCCTGGACGATGATCGGCAGGGCATCGTGCACGTGATTGGTCCCGATCTCGGACTGACGCAACCGGGCATGACCATCGCGTGCGGCGACAGCCATACGTCGACGCACGGCGCATTCGGCGCCGTCGCGTTCGGCATCGGCACCTCGCAGGTGCGCGATGTGCTGGCGTCGCAGTGCCTCGCGCTCGATCCGTTGAAAGTTCGCCGTATCCGGATTACGGGCGCGTTGCCGCGCGGCGTCTATGCCAAAGACGTCATCCTTGCGATCATCCAGCAGCTGGGCGTGAGCGGCGGCACCGGCTACGCGTACGAGTACGCAGGCGACACGGTCGAGCGCATGTCAATGGACGAGCGGATGACGATCTGCAACATGTCGATCGAAGGAGGGGCGCGCGTGGGCTACGTCAACCCCGACGAGACCACGTTCGCGTATTTGAACGGTCGACCGTTCGCCGCGTCGGGCGATGCATTCACGCGCGCGAGGGCGTGGTGGCGATCGATCGCCTCGGATCCTGATGCGGTCTACGACGATGAGGTGGAGATTCGGGCGGACCAGCTGACACCGGTGGTGACGTGGGGAGTGAATCCCGGCCAGTCGATTGCCGTCGACGGCCGCGTGCCTGCGCCCGCCGACGCTGCGGACCCGGCGTCGATCTCCGACGCGCTCGATTACATGGGACTTGTCCCGGGACAGCCGATCTCGGGGATGAAGGTGGACGTGGCGTTCATTGGCTCGTGCACGAACGGGCGACTGTCGGATCTGCGTGAAGCGGCGCGGGTGATTCGCGGACGTCATGTCGCGCCGCACGTGAAGGCGCTGGTCGTCCCCGGATCTGCCGCCGTCAGTCGCGCGGCAGAGCGAGAGGGGTTGGCGGACGTCTTCCGCGAAGCGGGATTCGAATGGCGCGGCGCCGGCTGCTCGATGTGCCTCGGCATGAATCCCGATCGCCTGGAAGGCAGACAGGTCTGCGCGGCTTCATCGAACCGCAATTTCAAAGGTCGGCAGGGAAGTCCGACCGGTCGAACGCTGCTCATGAGTCCGGCCATGGTAGCGGCGGCGGCCGTGGCCGGTGAAGTGACCGACGTTCGCGAGCTGGTGACGTCATGAGCGCGATTACACAAATCACCGGACGCGCGCTGCTGCTGCGCGGCGACGACATCGACACCGACCGAATCATGCCGGCCCGGTTTCTGCGCGCCATCACATTCGACGGTCTGGAGCAGCACGTCTTCGAAGACGACCGCAAGGCGGCGCCGCACCCCTTCGACGATCCACGCTATCAGGGCGCGTCGATCCTGATCGTCAACTCGAACTTCGGCTGCGGCTCTTCACGCGAGCACGCGCCGCAAGGACTGCTGCGCTGGGGAATCAAGGCGATCGTGGGCGAATCGTTCGCCGAGATCTTCTTCGGCAATGCGGCAATCATCGGGCTGCCCTGTGTCACCGCTTCCGAGCAGGACGTCCGCGCGTTGCAGACGCTGACGGACAGGAACCCGCAGAGCTCCTTCTGGATCGATCTTGTCGAGGGGTTATGCGAGGCCGACGGTGTTCGCTATCCGGTCGCACTCTCGCCCAAGATCCGCGACGCGTTCATTACCGGCGCGTGGGATACGACGGGGATGCTGCTGGCGAACTACGCTGAGGTTGACGCGACGGCCGCGCGGCTCCCGTACATTCGAGGGTTCTGATCGGCGAATCCTTCGTCGGACCGGCCGTTCATGCCAGTTGTTTCTCGACGTGCCCCCGCGTCTCCGGCGTTCGTTTCTTCTCATCCACGAGCCCGAGAAACGCCGCCGACGCGTGCGATCGCTCGCCGCTCTTGCGATAGACGAGCCGCACCTGCCGCCGCAGCCTGATCTCCGGCATCGCCAGCGCTGCCAGCTCGCCGCGGCCGATCTCTGATTCGGCGCATCGGCGCGGTAGCAGGGCAACGCCCATCTGCATCGCGACCGCACGTTTGATCCCCTCCAGACTCGGCAGCGAGATCAGGATATTTACGGGAATGTGATGCTGCTCGAACAGCCGCAGCACGCGGTCACGCACGTGCGACGGATCGTTGTGGGCAATCACCGTCTGCCGCGCGCACTCCGAGAGCGTCACCTCTTTGCTGTGCGCGAGCGGATGGCTGGGATGCACGAGCATCACGAGCTCGTCCGGGCCGAGGACCACAGACCCGAGGCGCGGCTCCGCCGGTTGAAAGGTGAGGACGCCGAAGTCGAGGCTGCCTTGCGCGACTTCCGCGCCGATCTGGCGCGCCGGAATGCGTCGGACGTCGACGTGCACCAGCGGATGCGACTCGCGGAAGCGCGAGATGAGCGGCAACACGGCGTGCACCGACGCTTCGTTGCAGCCGATGAGCACGCGTCCGCGGCGAAGATCGCGCAGGTCGCGAACGGCATGTTCGGCTTCCTCGGACAGCCGCAGCAGGCGATCGGCGTAGTCGCGAAGCAGACGTCCCGCATCGGTGAGCGTGGCATCCTTGGTGGCGCGATCGAACAGGCGTTCGCCGACGCTCTCTTCGAGCCGGCGCACCGCCTGGCTCACGGCCGGCTGCGTGCGGTGCAGCTTCATGGCGGCACGCGAAAAGCTGCGCTCCGCTGCGACTTTGAGAAAGACCTTCAGCTCGCTGAGCTCCACGACCTCCCCTCACCGTAAGGTCCGCCTTCAGGCGGACCGATAAAGAATCATAATCCAAGCAGAATAATTATCAGTTTGACTTCGGCCGAGGCCCTGCCGTCCAATGTGATGGCGAACAGGAGTCGGTGATGGCACAGGAGCAGGTCAGGGTTTTCGACACCACGTTGCGAGACGGCGAGCAGGCGCCCGGGTTTTCGCTGCGTCCGGCCGAAAAGCTCCAGCTGGCCCGTCAGCTCGACGTTCTCGGTGTCGACATCATCGAGGCGGGGTTTCCGATCGCCTCGCCGGCCGATGCCGAGGCGGTCCGCCGGATCGCCACCGAGGTGCGGCGGCCGGTGATCGCCTGTCTGGCCCGCTGCCATCGCGCCGATCTCGAGAAAGCGGTCTGGGCGATCAAGCCGGCCGCACAGGGACGCGTTCACACGTTCATCGCCACCTCGGACCTGCACCTGCAAGCCAAGCTGCGGATAACGCGCGAGCAGTGTCTCGAGGCGGCCGTCGACGCCGTTCGCTTTGCTCGCCATCACACCTTCGATGTTCAGTTCTCTGCCGAGGACGCGACGCGCAGCGACCTCGATTTTCTGTGCCGTGTCATCGAGGCCGTGATCAAGGTGGGCGCGAGCACCATCAACCTGCCGGACACCGTCGGCTACACCACGCCAGACGAGATGCTCGACTTCTTCCGGACGATTCGCAGTCGCGTGCCGAACTCCGACAAGGTCATCTTCAGCGCGCACTGCCACGACGACCTTGGGCTCGGTGTCGCCAACACGCTGGCCGCGGTGCAGGGTGGCGCACGTCAGGTCGAATGCACCGTCAACGGAATCGGCGAACGCGCCGGCAATGCTGCCGTCGAAGAGATCATCATGGCGCTCCGCGTTCGCGCCGACCGGCTGCCGTTCACGACCAACATCGACACGAAGCAGATCTATCCGTCGAGCGAGTTGCTCACCAGGCTCACCGGCCAGTCGGTTCAGGTGAACAAGGCGATCGTCGGCCGCAACGCTTTTTCGCACGAGGCGGGCATTCATCAGGATGGTGTCCTGAAAGATCGCCGCACCTACGAGATCATGCGCGCCGAGGATGTGGGCGCGCCCTGGAATCCGCTCGTGCTCGGCAAGCACTCGGGTCGTCACGCGGTCCAGCGCCGCTGCCAGGAGCTGGGATTCCATCTGGAGGGCGCCGAGCTCGTGGAGGTCTATCGCGCGCTCATGTCGATTGCCGACGATCGGAAGATCCTCACCGATATCGACATTCGCTCCGTCGTAGGCGCATTGCGAGCGGAGGACATGACCGTCCCACACGAGGCCGTCGATCCGTTCGACACGCCGTCAGCGGCGGCCGTGCATCACGTGACCCACGAATCGGGCTACGGCCACGGAGTCTAGAGCGAGTTCCCCGGTCCCGCCTTCTCCACATACACGTGCATCGTCGGGCGCGGCATCTCGATGCCGTGCTCCTTGAACGCGCGTATGAGCCGCTTGCGCAGCTCGCGGCCGACCGTCCACTGCTTCATCGGAACCGTCTTGAGGCGCACCTTGATGCTGAACTGACCTGCATCGAGCGCCTCGAGGCCCAGGATCTCGAGCGGCGCGAGGATGTGCGGCTTGAAATCGGCATCGTCCTGTAAACCGGCTCCCACCTGCGTCACGAGCGCCACGACGCGATCGGGATCCTCTTCGAACGACATCGGCAGCGAGATCACGAAGTAGGAGAAGTCCTTCGACTGGTTCGCGAGGGTCTTCACCTCGCCATTGGGAAACACGTGAACGGTCCCTTGCTCGTCGCGCAGGACGATCGTCCGCAGGTTCACCGCCTCGACCAGCCCGCCTTGACCGTTGACGACGGCAACGTCGCCCACGCGGACCTGATCCTCGAGGATGAGGAAGAAGCCCGAGATGACGTCGCGCACGACGGTTTGCGCCCCGAAGCCGACCGCGAGGCCGACGATGCCGGCACCGGTGAGCACCGGCGTGATGTCCACGCGCAGTTCGCGCAGGATCATCAGACCGGCCACGCCGATGACGAGAATCGCCAGCGTCTTCTGCAGCAGGCGGCTCAACGTCTGCGCGCGCTTGGTACGCTCGATGACGTCCAGGCCGGTTCCGCTGCTCATCTCGCGCTCGAAGCGGCGAGCACCGGCGGAGCCGACGCGGATCACGAAATAGGCGCTGACGGCGATGATCGCGATGCGCAGGCCGGCGTCGAGCGCCCACCGTGCGAGCGCTTCAGGGCTGCCACCGACGGTCGTTCGATACCCCGCCATGCGCACGGCAGGCAGCGCCAGCGCGGCGCTGGTAACGATCAGGACCACCAGCCGCACGATGTTCCGGGGCCGATCGACGAAGCGGCGTTCGTGGTCGTCGGGAACGATCGAACGAAGGACCGTGTGCGCCATGCGCGCCGCCGCCTCGGCGACGAGGTAGGCCACGGCGACCGCGAGCGCGAGCGCGAGGAGGATAGGAGCGGGGCTCAATCAGTGATCGGCACGCGGACGTCCATCCGACGGCCTTCTCGGATGATCCCGACCATCGCCGTGCTGCCGATGCGCGCGTCCTGGACCATGCGCGAGAGCTGCCCGCCATCGGTGACCGGTGTGCCGTTGAACGACACGACGACGTCGCCCGGCCGCAGGCCGGCTTGATAGGCGGACGAATCGCGCCGCATGCGCCCGATCACCACGCCTTTCGTATCAGGCGCCCCCAGTTCCTGCGCCAGTTGCGTCGTGAGTTGCGCGATTGCGATCTGACCGATCGAGCCACGGCGCACGGCACCGTACTGCTGCAGATCGGCGGCAACCTTGCGCGCCAGGTTGCTGGGTACGGCGAAGCCGATACCTTGATACCCGCCGCTCTGACTGAAGATCGCCGTGTTGATCCCGACCAGCTCCCCGCGGCTGTTGATCAGCGCACCGCCGGAATTCCCCGGATTAATCGCGGCGTCGGTCTGAATGAAATCCTCGTACTGTGCCAGGCCGATGTTGTTGCGGTTGACCGCGGACACGATCCCCAGCGTGACCGTCTCATTGAGCTGGAACGGATTGCCGATGGCGAGCACCCACTCGGCGACCTTCAGCTTCGAGGAATCGCCCCACTGCACGGTCGGCAGACTCCGCACGTTGATCTTCAACAGCGCCAGGTCGGTGACTGGATCGACACCGACCACACGCGCCGGCATCTCGCGCTTGTCGCTCAAGGTCGCGGTGATGTCGATGTCCCGCAGCGAGATGCGCGTCTGCTCGCCGGTCACAACGTGATTGTTGGTGAGGATGTAGCCGTCGCCGCTGATGATGACGCCCGATCCGAGACTGCTCTCCACGCCGCGCCGGGGACCGAAGGCATCGTCCTGGTCGCCGAAGAAATAGCGGAAGAAGGGATCGTTGGCGAACGGCGAGTTCGGCCGGCGGACGACCTGCGTCGAGGAAATGTTGGCGACGGCGGGCACGGCCCGTTCGGCCACGCCGCTGAAGTCCGGCAACGCGCCAGGCGCAAGCGATCGGGCGGGAGTTGCCGGCGAGGCTGGTGCGGGTGCCTGCGCGCGCACTTCGTCGCTCTGACGCAGCTTGCCGGTGAGGATTACGCCTGCCACCACGCCGCAGGCCACGAGGAGCAGAGACAACAGAAGGCGTCGAGCTGTCATGGTCAGGTAATGCGCACGCGACGAGTACCGATGTCGGCGTGCTTGGGACAGGTCACGGTCAGCACGCCGTCACGCAGATCAGCGCTGATGCGCTCGACGTCGACCGCCACCGGAAGCTGAAAACTGCGGCTGAAACTGCCATGGCCGCGTTCGATGCGATGGTACTGCTCGCACGTGGCGGACCGCTCGTGACGGACGCCGGATAGCGTGAGCCGTCCGTCTTGAAAGCTGATGTCGAGATCATCGCGTGCGAGGCCGGGCAGCTCGGCGATGATCACGTAACTATCCGGCGTTTCGTGCACGTCGACCGGCGGCGTCCAGCCCGCGGGACCGGGTGCGAAACGGTCCAGACGCTGCTGAATCGCCAGCAGATCGCGGATCGGATCCCAGCGCGCGAAGGCCACGAGCGGCATCGTAGCACGCGCGCGGGCATCGGGCAGGCGGCGCGTGGGCTGCGCCGCAAGGCCACCTCGGAGTCCGCGTTGAGCGGATCGGTAGAGCCTGTGTGCTACGATCGAAAGGTTCTCCTATACACAAAAATGGCGTCTATACCGGCAACGCGTCTCCGCAAAGGTATGCTCATCAAGATCGACACCGATCTGTTCCGCGCGCTCGAGGTACAGCATGTCACGCCCGGCAACCTGCGTGGCTTCGTCCGCGTGAAGATGCGAAACATTCGCAGCGGTGTCCTGGCCGACAACCGGTTCCGCTCCGAGGATCAGGTGGAGCGTGCCGTGCTCGATGAGCGCGAGATGCAGTACCTCTATCAGGACGGCGATGACTACTACTTCATGGACACGGCGACCTTCGATCAGATCCACATCTCGAGCGAAGCGCTGGGCGACTCGGTCAACTATCTGAAGCCCGAGATGACGATCCAGGTCGAGTTCTATGGCAGCGAGCCGGTCGGGATCGAGTTGCCGCAGACGGTGGATCTGAAGGTCACTGACACCGTGCCGGGCATCAAAGGTGCGACGGCGAGCAACCAGATCAAACCGGCGACGCTGGAGACCGGCGTGGTCGTCAACGTGCCGCCGTTCATCAACACCGGTGACGTGATCCGGGTGAATACCGAGACCGGCGAGTACTTGTCACGCGTCTAATCGATCTTTGATCTTTGATTTTTGATTGCTGTTCCAGCACCGACATCAAAGATCGATTATCAATCAAAGATCAAAAATCAAAGATCAAAAATCAAATGGATGTCGTCCGCCAGCCCCAGCACGGCTGGATTGAAGTCATCGTCGGCAGCATGTTCAGCGGAAAGAGCGAGGAGCTGATCCGCCGGCTGCGCCGTGCGCAGATCGCCCGCCAGAAGGTCCAGATCTTCAAGCCGGCGATCGATCTTCGGTATGCCGACGATCACATCGTCTCGCACAGCGAGATGCGGATCGCCTCGTGTGCGGTTGCCGGCTCACGACAGCTGCTCGAGCGAGTGGACACGGATACCGAGGTCGTCGGCATCGACGAAGGGCAGTTCTTCGACCTCGAACTGCCGATGATCTGCAACACGCTGGCGGATCACGGCAAGCGCGTCATCGTCGCTGGTCTCGACCAGGATTATCTCGGCAAGCCCTTCGAGCCGATGCCGCAGCTGCTGGCAATTGCGGAGTACATCACGAAGACGCATGCGATCTGCATGGTGTGCGGCAACCCGGCCAATCACACGCAGCGCCTGGTCGCCAGCGGCGATCGCGTCCTGGTTGGAGCGCAGGGCCTCTACGAAGCGCGCTGCCGCGTCTGTTTCGATCCGTTGCTGGCCGGTCCGCCTTCGGCGGCCTTGGAAAATCCCAAACCCCACATCTCAAACCCCGAATCCGAAACGACGTGAACCGCCAGAGTTCTTACGTCGGGTTGGGGCTTGGGATTTGGGATTTGGGATTTGGGAATTCGGATTTGAGATCTGTCGCCGGTGCTCTGATCACCGGTACCTCATGCCACCCGGAGTGCTGCAACCAGTTTTGTTCGCGTTTGGCGTAGGCTTTCTGGCGGCCAACCTGAAGCTGGTCGCCGACCTGCTGCGGTATCAGCGGCGGAAGCGATCGGCGCTGCTGATCTGGGAGGCGCCCAAGCCGCGCTTTTACGGCTTCTGCCTCGGCCTGGGCGTGGTCCTCGGGTTTCTGTTTGCCTTCAAGCTCTTCGTCCAACATCGTCCGGCGTCGACGCTCTTTGGTGAGGCGATGATGTTCCTCTACTACGGCTACACCTTTCCCCTGAGCACGCGCATCTCACGCGGCTTCTACCGTGACGGTGTGTGGGCGGACACGGGGTTTCTGCGCTGGGGCGAGATCTCGGCGGTGTCGTGGAAGGAGGAGGGCGCGATCACGCTGGTCCTCATTTCACATCTGAAGAACATCGCGCGCCGGCTCGAGATTCCGGGGCATCTCTACGGACAGGCGCGACGGCTCCTGCGCGATCGGGTGAAGGCGCAGGACATTCATATCGGCGGGACGGGCCTGGATTTGGGCAGTCGGGACGATCAGGACTCGGTATGAGCCCTTTTCTGGGATCTGCCCGTTTACGCTGGACGTACGGGTCCGAGAAGCCCTAATCTCGTTTCATGCCGCCTCGACCGACATGGAAAGGGTTCCTCAAAGTCAGTCTCGTCAACATTCCGGTGAAGGTGTTCCCGGCCACCGAGTCGTCAGCCACGATCTCGTTCAACCAGCTCCATGGGGAGTGTCAGACCCGCATTCAGCAGAAGCGGTGGTGCCCGCACTGCGAACGCGAGGTCTCCAACAGCGAGCTGGTGAAGGGGTACGAGTTCGAAAAAGGGCGCTACGTTGTCGTCAACGACGAGGACATCCAGAAGGTTCGCGTCGAGTCGACGCGCGTCATCGACCTTGTCCAGTTCACCGACGACACCTCGATCGACCCGATCTACGTCGACCGGGCGTACTACCTTGCGCCCGACGGCGGCATGGCGGCCAGCGCCTTTGCGGTGATGCGTGAAGGCATGTCGGGGAAAGCCGGCATCGGCAAGCTCGCGCTATACGGGCGCGAGTATCTGGTCGCGGTCAGGCCGCAGAAGAAAGGGCTGGTGATGTATACCCTGCATCACGAGGCCGAAATCCGCAGCATCGACCAGATCGAGGAGCTGAATTCGGTGCCGACACAGGTCAAGCCGGAAGAGATGAAGCTGGCCAAACAGGTCATCTCCACCTTCGACGCCGAGCTGAACCTGAAGGACTACAAAGACGAATACCAGGAGGGGCTGCGGCAGATCATCGAGGCCAAGGTCGCCGGCCAGGAGATCGTCGCGCCCGAGGCGGAGGAGCCGCCGAAGGTCGTCGACCTCATGGAGGCGCTGCGTCGCAGTCTCGACGCGGTGAGCGCGGACAAGAAGAAACCGGCGAAGGCGACGCTCGCGGAAGCGTCACCGGCCGCCGCCACGGGCAAGTCCAAAAGTAAAAGTCCAAAATCAAAGGTCGCGGTGCGGAAAGTCGGATAGGTTCGACGGTCGGTCATTCCTCGGCGGCATCCGCCGTTGTGGTGTCGCTCATCGCGCCGAGGCGCTGGCGCTCGGCCAGAATCAGGCGGTACTCGACGGCGCGTTTCCACACACGATTGGAGATCTCCGTCAGCTGCACGGCCTTGAGTCCATAGTAGAGCAACGCGCCGCCGATCACCGCGATCAGCCAGTATCGCAGGGCGTCGACGCGTTGTTGCCCGATGCGGGCGGCGAGCGACCCAAGCACGAGGTATACCGCGACCCCCGCGGTTGCCAGGGCCGAGCTCATCACCGTCCGGACGCCCCAGGATGCCACGCGCGATTGCTTCTCCATCAGAGAACCGATCGCCTGCAATCGTTCGATGCGGCGGGTGATGCCGTCGACGTCGGTGCCGAGCAGGACATCGCGCAGCGGAATCTGTGCGCGGCAGGCGACGGCGACACGACGTTCGCCGCGGAGCCACGACGGTCCGGTGACTTTCACGCGGTACTCGGGGTACCACGCCGCGAGCATCTCCAGCGTCCGTCGATGTGACTGCGGCGAGCATTCACCCCATGTCGACACGGTATCGACCTCGATCTGCCGCTTCGCAGGAATGAACACCAGTTCGTGCAGATCTCCCGACGTGCGATCCTGAACGTAGGCTGCCAGATGCGCCGCGATGCCTTCGTGCAGGCTCGCCTCGTGATCGAGGCACGGCAATATCGGAACCGCGGGCGGAGCCGGGAGCGTCAGACGATACACCTTGATCGCGAGAATGGCGCCGAAGTCGCCGAGCACGTCGAGCAGGCGCTGGGCTTCGGTGGAATCAGACATGTGCAGTCGGTGAACACCCTCAGAGAATTTTCAACCTTCGATGTGCAATTTGAGAATTGATTTGCCGGTTGGCTATGTGCAAATTTGATGAACCAATTTGCACATCGACACATGACCAATCAATTCTCAAATTGACAATTGAAAATTGAACATCGAGATCGGAGTCAATATCCGAGCCACGCCCACAGTCCGTTGCCAGGCGCCGTTGGATCGTGCAGCCAGCCGGGTGGCGTCAACCACACGAAGGCGAGGATCGCGACGACCAGCAGATCGTACGGGCCCGTGGTGCGTTCGTCGCGCCAGAAGAACGCGCGCCAGAACACGGCGGTCAGCGGATTGGGTCCAGTCGGAATCGGCTTCGCGTTGAGAACGAGATACGTGTAGTGGATCCGGTTGGCGACGGTGACGATGGAGAGAATCAGGATCACCCACAGCACGCCAGCCATCCGGTTCGTGAACGCGCCAATCATGAAGAGGACGATGCGCTCGGGCCGTTCCATGAAGCCGACCTTGCATTTCTGAATCAGCGACTCGGCGCGTGCCCGCGCGTAGCTGGTCATGATCGAGAACATCATGGCGAGCGCGGAGACCATCACGTAATCGGTCCGGTGCAGTCGCGAGTACAGGTAAATCAATCCGAGGAAGAGCGCGATGTCGGAGACGCGATCGAGCGTCGAGTCCCAGAAAGCGCCGAAGGCGGACTGCGTGTTGGTGATGTGCGCGACCTTGCCGTCGATGAAGTCGAAGATGTTGGCGATGATCATGATCACGCCGGCTTCGAGGAAACGCCCAACGCCGAGTGCGCATGCGGCCGCGACATTGACGAGCACGCCGATGAAGGTGAGGACGTTGGGGTGAATCCCGAGCGCCACGCTGACGCTGATGATCGCGCGCAGCGGGAACATGCAGACGGTTCCGATGAACCCGGTCAGAGTCATCCGTTGCTATAATTGAGGGTTCGGAGTCCGGAAAGTTTCGCCATAGTAGCCCATGCCTGTCCACGACCTCAAGGAGCAGATCGCGCGTTTGCCGGAGCAGCCGGGCGTGTATCTGTGGCTGAACGCGACGGGCGAAGCCATCTATGTCGGCAAGGCACGCTCGCTGCGGGACCGCGTGAGGAGCTACTTGGGCGCCTACGGCATGAGCCCGCGCCACGACGCGCTGCTCGACGAGATCACGCGCGTGGACGTCATCGTCACCGATTCGGTGATGGAGGCGCTGGCGCTCGAGAACAACCTGATCAAGCAGCACTCGCCGAAATACAACATCCTGCTGCGCGACGACAAGAACTATCCGTACCTGCAGCTGACCTCGAGCGAGGCGTTCCCGCGCGTGCTCGTCGCGCGCAGCGTGGAGAAGACGGGCGACTTCTATGCCGGCCCGTTCCTGCCGGCCAAGCTGGCGCGGCGGACGATGGCGCTGTCGCACCGGCTGTTCGGCATTCGGTCGTGCAATGAGGTGATCACCGGCAGGCGCGGTCGGCCATGCCTCGAATATGACATCAAGCGCTGTATCGCGCCGTGCGTCGCGGAGATTTGCAGCGAGCAACGATATGGAGAAGCCGTGGCGAGCACGAAGCTGCTGCTCGAGGGGCGGACCGACGAACTGATCGATACGCTCCGCGACCGCATGCTGGCCGCCGCGGAAGGGGAGCGGTTCGAGGAAGCCGCGCAGTTGCGCGATGCGATGCGGACCGTGCAGATCCTGCGCGACCGCCAGCAGAAAGTAGCCACGGCGCAGCTCGGCGATCGCGACGTGTTCGGGCTCAAGCTCGGACCGAGCGGCGGCACCATCCAGGTCTTCGCCATGCGCGGCGGACGCGTCGTCGAGCGGGTGGAGCTGGCAACCGATCCCGGTGCCATTGCCGGCGGCGAAGCCGATGTCCTGCATGCCGCGCTCGGGCAGTTCTACCAGACACGGACTCCTCCCTCGGAGATCAACCTGCCGTCGGAGATCGAGGACGTGGACGCGATGGAGGCATGGCTCTCGAGTCGCGCCGGTCGCCGCGTCAAGATCCTCGTTCCGCAGCGCGGCGACAAGCGCGCCTTGGTCGATCTGGCGACGCGCAACGCCGAATTGTCCTATCGCACCCGCTTCAACGAGATCACCGCCGCGCACTTCGACGCGCTCGAAACGCTGCGCAGCGTCCTCGGTCTGCCATCGCTGCCGCGCCGTATCGAGTGCTTTGACATCTCCACGATTCAGGGGAGCGAGACGGTCGCGTCGATGGTTGTCTGCGAGGACGGGCGGATGAAGAGGAGCGACTATAGAAAATTCCGGATCAAAGGGCTTTCGGTGTTCGGCTCTCGGCTCTCGACCGGCCACGAGCCCAGAGCCCGGAGCCCGGAGCCGGGCTTTGGTTCCGACGACTTCGCGGCGATGCGTGAGGTCGTGCAGCGGCGCTATCGCAAGGTACTCGAGGCAGGAGGACCGTTTCCTGATCTGCTTCTCATCGACGGGGGCAAAGGGCAGTTGTCGGCCGCCTATGAAGGACTCGAAGGAGTCGGCCTCGGCAATCTCGTTGCGGCCGGCATCGCCAAGAAAGAGGAGCTGCTCTTCACGCGCGATCAGCCGGAACCGGTGGTGCTGGCGACCAACGACCCGGCACTGCTGCTCGTGCAGCGGATTCGCGACGAAGCGCATCGCTTCGCCGTGACCTTTCACCGCAAGGCGCGGTCGATGCGCGACCTGCGCTCAGAGCTCGATGAAGTCCCCGGCATCGGCCCGCGGCGGCGGCGTGCGTTGCTGCGCGCCTTCGGCAGTCTGGCCGGTGTGCGACGAGCGACTCGCGAGGAGCTCGATGCGATCGTCGGGACCAAGGCAGCGGCCGCGGTCATCAGCTACTTCGCAAAATCGGCTTAGTCCCCTCGAACCAGTCCGCCTTCGTTGATGTTGCCGACCGGCACGCGCATAATCCAGCAGGGAGACGCACCGTGAAACATCTCGCGACATTCGGCATCTTCAGCGTGGTCGCCTGCCTGGCGACTCTTCACGCTCAGAACATCACCAGGGAATCGATCCCCGGCGTCACGAACTTCGCCCGAGTTGACACCACGATCGCGTGCGCCGGCGCGACCACGCCGGCCGCGGTCGCCGGCTTGAAGAAGATGGGATACGCGTCGATTATCAATCTTCGCCTGGCCAGCGAAGCGGGAGCGGATGTCGACACCGAAGCGGCTGCTGCAAGGGAAGCGGGCATCGCGTTCGTTCACCTGCCGTTCAATGCGGCCATGCCCGATCCCGTGGTTGTCGACAGTTTCCTCAAAGCGGTGACAAGCCCGCAGAATCAGCCGGCGTTCGTGCATTGCGCCAGCGGCAATCGCGCCGCCGCACTGTGGATGATCAAGCGCATGCTGCTGGACTCCTGGGATGCTGAGCGGGCCGGCTCCGAGGCAGCGGCGCTCGGACTGACGAGTCCCGCGCTCAAGACGTTTGCGCTGGAGTACGTGCGCTCACATCAGGCCCGCTGACACGGTAAGAGAACCACACGACGACACGCTCCGTTCTGCGCCAGGCGCCTTACCCCGTGCTGGTGTGCGTTATCGGTCACGCCGCGTGCGAGATGGCGGCGGTCCGGTGCGGCAGGAATCGCACGAAGGCGCCCTCCGGTGTTCTCGCGAGCACGGTTGCCTCGACCAGTACGTCGAGCAATGCCTGGCACGTCGCGCGATCGATCGAGAACTCTCGTTGCACCTGATCGAGCGTCATGGTGACAGGGGGGCAGTTCAAGAACGCGTTCTGGATGCGCGTAATCAAGGATGCGATAGTGCGTGCGGACAGCATGACGTAATCTCCCTTGCCTGGAGCCGGCGACGCGGCCCGAGCGTATCCCTGGAATGTTGAGCAACGTCCGTGCCGGAAAGCAATCCGTACGACCCAGACGGCGTCACACGTAGAAACGCACCGGACGGCGACGGCGAACGGACGGCCCGTCGCGGGAGAGGAACGCAGGACATGTGATCTGCCGCTAGAATCCTGCGGTGGGCGCATTCCACCCCGAGGTCGTGCATTTCGCGATCGCGTTGCTCATCGTCGGCGTCCTCTTTCGCGCGCTGTCACTATTCGGGCGACCCGCCTTCGTCGGATCAACTGCCGCCACGTTGCTGATCCTGGGCTCTCTCGCTGCGTTCGCGGCCGCTTACACCGGCGAGGCGGCACACGGTCCAATCGAGCAGATGCCGGGACTGAGACCTGCGGTCGAAAGCCACGAGAAGTGGGGCGAGTGGGTGCGCAACATTTTTGCGGTCGTGCTCCCGATCGAACTGATCGCGCTCGTACTCCGACCGCCGACCCGTCGCTACGCTCTGATCGCGTCGACGGTGATCGGCGTGGTCGGCCTTGGCGCATTGTACGAAGCAGGTGAACAGGGCGGCGAGATCGTCTACGCGTACGCTGGAGGCATCGGTACGCGCAGCGGCGACCCACAGCACGTCGGTAACCTGCTGCGCGCCGGTCTCTACCAGCAGGCGGTCGTCGATCGGACGGCCGGCCGACCGGCTGACGCGGCGGCGTTGATGGACTTTGCCGCCGCACGGTTCCCGACCGACATCGACATCCAACTCGCCCATGCCGAATCGCTGCTTCTCGACCGGAAGGATCCGAACGCTGCGCTGACCAAGTTGCGCACGATCACTCCGCCCTCCGCCAACCGTTTTGCGCGCATTCGACATGGCCTGCTCACGGCCGACGCTCTCGAAGCGGCCGGCCAGCATGACGGAGCCGTCGCCACGCTGCAGCAGCTGCAGGCAGCCGTTCCGAGTCCGCGCGTGCAGCAGCGTCTCGACGCGTTGATCCGTCGCGGCAGTGCCGACCGGTAATCGAAGTCGGGACAGCGATCAGAGCGTCAATTCAGGTGCGCTTCAATCCGTCGCGCCAGGCAATGGCCTCGAGCTCGACCCGGACCGCATCCTCGACTGCAATGACCGGCCGCGCCTGGAACTCGAATGCCGGAAAGGTTGAACATGCCTTGTGAATCGTGACCGGATCATCGCAGTCCACGAGCATATGTCCACCCCACTCACCCACGCGTACGACGAACAACTCGATCTTCAGGTTATCGGGCGCCTTCCACTGGCCGAACACTTCGAGGATTCGCTTCTGAGCGTTCTCGTATTCTGCTGCCGAGCCTTGTGGACGCTCGAACCAGCTGATCATGTATTTCATCCGCATCCTCCAGACGGCGTTGAGACATCCTTGAAAGGATTCCTGGTGCGGACGGATTCTGTCGGCGACGCTCTCAACGGTCAAGCCGATCAGCCGCGATATCGGAACGCCGGCGACGGTTTCGGACCTGCTCCACGGCGACCCGCTAACGGGTCGAGCATCAGCTTCGCTCCCCGGCTCCCATCGTACCTGTAGATCCGGCCCGGTCTTGTCCGAGCTGGGCCGGCCACGGCGATACGGTCGATGGCGCGGCGTCGATTGTCGCGTCATGAACGATTTCAAAGTTCGACGTTGGGGCACATGCTCGCCGGGTAGTGTCTTCGCAGCTCCTGCACGCTACGGCGCGCTCGTCTTCGTGCGTGTCGCGACGTAGAGGTCGTCGCTGCCCAGTCCGCCTGTACGGCCCGAACCGAAGTACAGCTCGGTTCCCTCCCACGACAGGGCGGGTCGGGCGTCTCCCGCGGTGCTGTTCATCGGACTCTCAAGATTCACCGGCGTTGACCACGGGTCTGATGTCGCGCTCCGGGTGGCCTGCCACAGATCCGTCAGGCCAAGGCCGCCGGCGCGATTCGACGTGAAAATGATTTCGAGGCCGTCGCGGCGCACGGCGGGCTGCTGGTCGTTGGAAACGCTATTCAGCTCGAATACAGGCGTCGGGATTCCGAATGCTCCATCCTCGGCGCCCTCGGTCACGTACAGGTCCTGTCCTCCGATCCCGCCAGGTCGATTGCTGTTGAAATACAAAACGGGGGTGCCGGCTTCGGTTTCGTAGTAGTTGGGTCCGAATTCGTCGCTGGCGCTGTTGACAATGCAGCCGAGATTCTGCGGACTGTCCCAAGCGAAATCGTCACGCTTGTTCTGGCGGTGCGAGACGTAGATGTCGACGCCGCCGCATCCGCCGGCACGGTTGCTGGCAAAGAACAACAGGTGGCCGTCTCTCGACAGCGCCGGGCAGTACTCGTTGCTGCCGGGCTCGTTGATGACGGCTCCGATGCTCCGCGGCGTGCCCCATGGATCCTCACGACTATCCCGCTGCGTCACATAGATGTCGAGTTGACCGCCGACACGGTTGGTCGCGAAGTAGAGGCTCAGACCATCCCGTGAAATGGCTGGACAACCGTCCAGCGCAGACGAATTCACCACCGGACCAAGGCTGGTCGGGGGCGACCACGGCGTGAACTCCTGCGCCCGCGCGGCGGCCGGCGCAATGCACACGCAGGCAGTGATCACGAGAACAGCCATTGGTCTGACTCGCAACATCGCATCGTGCATCGTCTTTTCCTCCCAATCGGGATTGTCGCGATGCGACGTCGCAGAGTCTTTAACGGTCGATGAGGTTTCGTTTGCGTTTGAGCGAGCTCACTCGCGGTGCTGGTTTCTACGGAGCAATGGATGCGCGTTGTGTGTTCGACGCGGTGCGGCGCTTCAGTTCCTCCGCCCAATTCAACACGACGACGATGTGGTTCGAGAACACGGAGTTGTCATCGTCGCGAACCATCAGGAACCGCTGGCCATCGGCGCTGACGTCGTAGTTCGACGAACTGACACCGGGCATGCCGCAGGAGGACCCGGCTCCGTCGGAATAGCCCGTTTCCCACAATTGGCGAGGCTTCGAGACGCGCAGCGTCGGGGCGGTGGCGATCGTCACCGCCATCAGCTTCGCGCCGCTGCGGTAGTAGAGCTCGCCGCCGCTTCGCTGCCACACCGGATCGAAGCCGCCGTCGTTCGAAATCTGGATCTTCGGGCCCGGTCCGGGAAATGGCTGCACGTAGACCTCCTCGCGCCCTGTTTCCGCCGACGCATACGCGAGCCAATGGCCGTCGGGAGAAAACTTCGCCGACCCTTCTTCGAAGCGCGATCGCGCGACTGGTTGCGCAGCACCTCCGCCGAGTGGCAGCACCCAGACATCGTCCCGTGTCTGCGGATCCTTCTGATCGAAGGCGAGAAACCTGCCGTCGGGAGACACCGACACCGGGCTTTGACGAGTGCCGGTTGGATCGAGCCGCACCGGCGGTGTGCTGCGATCGACCGGCATCATCCACATCGTCATGCCGCCGGCAATCCACGAACGGAAGACCAGCCGCCTGCCGTCGGGCGTCCACACCGGATCGTGGCTCTGACCATCGGTCGTCAGTCTTGTCAGTACCGACCGAGCGAACTCGTACAGGTACACGTCATGGCTTGGACCTTCGATCTCGACTGCGAGATACCGGCCGTCCGGCGAGAGTCGTGGATACAAATAGGAGGCGGGGGGCAATGGGAGCGGCTGTGCGCGGCCCGAGCGATCGACCCATACCAGCGTTCGACGCCCGTCAACAGCGGGGCCGGGCACGTACGCCAGATCGCCACGTCGCGACAGCGAAAACTCCGCGGCTCCCGTGTTTCGGCTCATCAGCACGCCGTCGACGACCTCGGTCGGCGCGCCCGTGACGGCGCCGCGACCGGTATCGAACGGCACGGCCAGCAGCTTTCCGCCGCGCGCGTACACGATGTGACCGGACGGTGAGTAGGCAGCCGCGGTGCCTCCGGTAATGAGCGTTCGCCTCTGGCGTGTGGCGAGGTCGACGAGATCGATCCGAGCGTCGTCGTAGCCACTGATACCCTCGAATCCAACGGTGTACAGCAACGCGCGTCCACCGGGCAGCAGGTTCGCGAAGCGATGGCTCCGCTCTCCACGCGCGAGATCGAGTTGCGTGACTGTTTCGACTGCCCCGCCGGTATCGGCGATGCGCACGATGCCGCCCGGATACTGCGCCGTCCAGTAGATGGCCCCGTCGGGTCCCCAATCGCCTCGGTGATACGCATCGTAATCTGCCAGCTTGAGCGCCGCACCGCCCGACAGGGCCGCTTTGTACAGCGGCCGTGCCCACGAAATGATGGCGTTGCCCTGAATGTAGGCGATCCCGCTGCCGTCGGGTGAGAACAGCGGCGCACCGCGGAAGCCGGGACCGACCGACGCGTCAACCGATCGTGCCTGCAGGCCGTCCAGCCGCCGAATGGAGACTGGACCCGGCAGCGTGGTGAAGGCGAGCTGCGTGCCGTCGGGCGAGAGCGCGAGGTGCGGATTGAATTCGGGAACGATGACCTGATCCTTGGGCAGGTCCACGGTGAAGCGCGTGACGCGCGCGTCGCCGGGCGTCGCGCGCTGTCGCGTGACGCCAGTCGCCACCATCGTCCCCGTGGCAGCGACGACAACGAGGATCACCGCAGCGACGGCGACGAGATTCCAACCTCGCCTGGTTGCGAGCCGTCGTCGCGCACGGCGGTGGCGGAAGGTGGAGCCGCGGGACGGACCGGTCGGCAGCGCGCCCGATTCGAGCATTCGCGCAAGATCCTCGAGTTGGCCGCGCAAGTCGACCGCTGACTGCATCCGTCGCGCGGGATCTTTGAGGAGACACCGATCGATGACACGCGCAAGCTCCTCGGGCACGCGCGGATTGACATCGCTGGCCAGCGGCGGCGTGTCATTGAGGATCGAGGTCAGCATCGCCAGCGCGGTACGGCCCTCGAACGGACGACGGCCGGTCGCCATCTCGAACAGGACGACGCCGAGCGAGAAGATATCGGATCGCGGATCGGCGGTGTGCCCCTCGATCTGCTCCGGCGCGATGTACGGCGCGGTGCCAAGGAGCTGGCCTTCGATGGTCAGTGCATCCGGTGTCACCGCCGTGCCATCGGGAGTGACAGCCAGACGTGACACACCGAAATCGAGCACTTTAATCGCGCCCTCGCGCGTCAGCATGATGTTGGCCGGCTTCAAGTCGCGATGGACGACGCCGAGGGCGTGCGCCGCGCTCAGCGCATCGGCCAACTGGATCGCGAGCGGCAGCAGCCGTTCGATCGCAAAGCCGTCGGCGGGACGGGCGTTCGCCAACGTCTGCCCGTCGATCAGCTCCATCGTGATGAACACCACTCCACCGTGCTCTTCGAGCGAATGGACGGTCACCACGTTCGGGTGATTGAGCATCGCAACCGCGCTCGCCTCGCGCTCCAGCCGCGCCCGACGCACTGGATCGGCCGCCACCTCGCGCCGGATGACCTTCAGCGCAACGCTGCGATGGAGGCGAGTGTCTTCTGCCTCGTACACCTCACCCATGCCTCCGGCCCCGAGCGGCCCCCGAATCACGAATGGTCCGAGCACGCATCCGGTCGTAATCGTGTTACCAGGGTCGGTGATCATCGTCGGTTCCTCACAAGCCGAGAGGTGTTGACGGTCTGGGTGGATGTATGAGCGGCGACGCGCCGGAAGCACACGGTGGCCGGCCCGAGGCGGAACTGCATGCCATCCTCGAGCGGCACCGGGTCGGACACGCGTCGGTCGGCGACGTAGGTGCCGTTCTTGCTCGAGAGATCGTGCAGCGTTGCCTCACCCTCAGCGACGATCACCATCGCATGGCGTCGTGAGACGCCGACGGCGTCGATCCGAATGTCGGCGTTCGGGTCGCGGCCGAGCAGATTTTCGCCGTTCAGCAGCGTCGCATGATGTTCGCCCCACGTCAGCCAGCACGCCGCGGCAGAGTGGCCGTTTGCGGCGGCGGTCGCACGCGTGACCGGTGCGGCGAAGGCATATCCGAACCGCGGGACCGTCCGGATGACATGCTGCTGCTGGGCGTTGTCGTCGACGGCGTCGCGAATCTCCGCGATGAGCACGGCGACGTTGCCGTCCGACACGAAGGTGTCCGGCCAAAGCGCCTCGTGTATTTCCTGCTTCGAGACGGCGGCCGGGCGACGCCTCAGGAGCAGCAGCAGAAGATCGAGAGCTTTGGGCGAAAGATGAACCGGTTCGCTCCCGCGACGAAGTGTCCGCGCCTGATCGTCGACGGTGAATCCATCGAAGCGCAGGTCCACCAGAACCTCCAAAGTGTGGAAACGCAGGCGGATTCTACCCGTTTTGCAGCGGGTAGGATGCCGCCGTCCGGTCCGCAAGTCTTTAGGAGACGGTTAGGTTTCCACGAGATTTCATTCACGCGGCGCGAGACGCGCTGCCGGCGGGCGACCCGGCGCGCGCGCCACAGTAGCGGCGATGCACGTGCATCTGGAGAACAAAGCCGCGGTCGCGTCTTGCGCCTGCGCCCGCCGCCGAGGGACCCTGACGGAAGCTTCAGAAACTCTTCAGGCACGGCCGTCGGGCACCTTGGTTACGATGCCATCCATGCGGTACTGGACGCATATCGTGGTTGTGGTCGCGGCATCACTCGCTGCCGGATCCGCCGTCTCCACTCAGCGCGTTCGTCAAACGCCGGACATTGCAGGTATCTGGCAGACGATGAACACGGCCGCCTGGGACGTGGAAGGTCACACCGGTCAGCTCTTTCCCGGTCTTCCACCACGGTTCGCGATGCCCGGCGGCGCCGGTGTCGTCGAGGGCGATGAAATTCCTTATCGGCCGTCGGCACGGCTACAGAAAGAGGAGAACTTCCGGAACCGCGAGACCGCCGATCCCGAGGCGAGCTGCTACCTGCCAGGTGTCCCGCGGATTACGTACATGCCGTTTCCTTTCCAGATCGTTCAGTTCGCCGACCGCATCGTGATCCTTTACGAGTACCTGCATACGACGCGTGAGATTTACATGGACGGCCGTCCGCACTCGGAGCTCGCTGCCGATTCATGGATGGGCGACTCTCGAGGGCGTTGGGAAGGCGACGCGCTCGTCGTCGATGTAACGTTCTTCAACGATCAAACATGGTTCGATCGCGCCGGCAATTTCCACAGTGACGCACTGCACGTCATCGAACGCTACACGCGAAGCGGCGCTGACCAGATGATGTACGAGGCGACGATCGACGACCCGAAAGTGTTCTCGCGTCCGTGGAAGATGCGAATGCCTCTGTATCGAAGGGCCGAACCGAATGCACAGATTCTCGAATTCGAGTGCTACGCGTATCAGCGCGACCTGGTCCAGCCTACCACCCGGTAGCGGCAGCGAGTAATGAGTGACATGCACGTGCGATTCGTTGCACTGACGTCGGCGGCGGCCGTTTGCGTTTCGCTGGCCATCACGTCACCGGCACAGCCGCAGGCGAATCGACCTTCGCGTCCTCAGCCTTCCTGTCCCCAGCAGCCGACACAGTTCCACCCGTGTGCACTCGAGAAGGCGAAGACGTTCACGCCACCACGTACAGTCGACGGCAAACCGGACCTTCAAGGGTTCTGGCGCGGGCAACCTGCGGCAACGGAAAATGTCGAAGCGCATCCGAAAACAGACGACGATGACGGCGGGCCCACGCTGATCGTCGATCCGATGGATGGCCGCATCCCGTATCAGCCGTGGGCGCAGCAGCAGGTTGGCGACAACCGCGCGCTTTACGTCGAACCAAATGCCGCGTGCTTCCCGTCAGGAGTGCCGCGATCGATGTACGTGCCGACGCAGATTGAAATCCGGCAGAACGCGTTTGCGGTCGTGATTCTGTTCGAACGCGCGCACACCTCTCGCATCATTCGGACCGATGGCCGCGCTCACCTGGACTCACGAATCAAGCTGTGGCAAGGCGATTCGCGAGGACGCTGGGAAGGCAATACGCTCGTCGTCGACGTCACCAATCAGAACGGGAGGGCCTGGCTGGATCAGGCGGGTCACTTCTATACCGAAGCGGCGCACATGGTGGAACGGCTGACGCTCATCGACGCCGACACCATTCACTACCAGGTCACGATCGACGATCCGAACGTCTTCACGCGACCGTGGACGATGGCGTTCCCGCTGCGGAGAAACCGTCAACCGGGATTCGCGTTGCTCGAAGAAGCGTGTCACGAAGGCGAACGGAGCACCGACCGACTGCTCCGACTTGGTTACAAGATCTATCCAGGTATCAATCGTCCGCCGAGTCGCTAAGAGCCCGTAACAAAAAGCCACGGCGCGTAATCGGTCGGACTCGACAGCAACCTCGCGGCTGGTGAAGGCACTCGCGTTGCAGCCCAGACGCGCCAGTGATTTGGCTGGGCAGACTTCTGCGTTGGACTCCGCTCGCGCTCGTTCCGCTGGCGGTCGGGTTGGCGTGGTTCGCGCCGACCTGGCATAAGGCGATTTTTTTTGCCTCGGTCGTCGCCATCATGCCGTTGGCCGGTTACATTGGCCGTGCGACCGAGGATCTGGCCGCGCAACTCGGTGCAGGGCTGGGCGGACTCCTCAACGCGACCTTCGGCAACGCCGCCGAGTTGATCATCGGCGCTCTGGCCCTGCACAGGGGTTTGACCGATCTCGTCAAGGCCTCCATTACCGGATCCATCATCGGTAACGTCCTGCTGGTCTTCGGCGCGTCGGCACTCGTCGGCGGGATCCGGCATCACACACAACGCTTCAACCGAACCGCCGCCGGCATGGGAACCACGATGCTGCTGTTGAGCGCGATTGGACTCGTCGTGCCGGCGGTGTTCCACCGGCTCGCCCGTGCCTATACGGCACGTGAGCTTCGACTCGACACCGAGATCGCCGTCGTGCTGCTTCTCACCTACTGCGCCAGCCTGGTCTTCACGCTGAAGACGCATCGTCACTTGTTCGGAGCCGAAGAGGCGAGGGAGGCAGACGAGAATCTGCCGAGTGTCCGATCATCAGCTCTCACGCTCTTCGCCGCGACTGCGGCCGTCGCGGTTGTCAGCGAGCTGCTGGTCGACGCTGTCGCCCAGGCGGCCGGATCGCTGCGCATGTCGCAACTGTTCGTCGGGGTGGTCATCGTGGCATTGGTCGGCAACGCCGCCGAGCACTACTCGGCGGTGCTGATGGCGCGCCGTGACAAGATGGATGCGGCCATCGGCATTGCGGTTGGCTCGTCGACCCAGATCGCGCTGTTCGTCGCGCCCGTTCTCGTGTTTCTCAGCTATGTCATCGCACCCGCGCCGATGGACCTGCTGTTCACGACCTTCGAGCTGGTGGCGATCGGGTTGTCGGTGGTAAGCATCGCGTTCATCGCCCACGACGGCGAGACGCATTGGATGGAAGGCGTCCAGCTGCTTGCCGTGTATGCCATCCTTGCGCTCGGCTTCTACTTTTTGCCAGCCTCGTAGATAGGTGGCTTGCTGGGCAGATGGGTAGCTAGTGTCCCGGGTTAGAAGTTCGCTGACAAAATCTCGCGACCTTCGTGAGGATCTCGTCAGCTGTTTTCGTCCAAACGAAGGGCTTCGGCGCGTTGTTGGTGATCGCGAGATACTCGCG
>Ga0081539_10001114_pt1 | contig 48756 bp, 42 predicted proteins | sample TabmetS4T2R2_FD_71023 | JGI IMG/M metagenome (GOLD analysis project Ga0081539, IMG submission 71023) | Tabebuia heterophylla rhizosphere microbial communities from the University of Puerto Rico - S4T2R2 | ecosystem: Host-associated > Plants > Roots > Rhizosphere ... | reverse complement strand
AAGCCGACGGTGGAACGATAAAACGGAGTGAGATCGTAGGTACGCATAGGGTAGTCCTCCATTGAGCGACTGTTGCATCTACCCGCCCGCCATCGGGCCGGGCTGTTGTCTGTGCAGCCTCACGTTTCGGTTCCCCGAAACACTGGTAGCGGCCTGCACGAAGGTGATATGGAGGGTGCTCCAGCAGCGTTCAAGAGGGCGCGACTTGCTTCGCGATCCGGCACCAAACCCCTTGATTTCCAGCCTTTCCCACCTAGCGCGGTCCAATCCATGACGCTCGTCTCGATCCCTTCCAATCCGGTCCCGGAGGACGTCGTCTCAGGCACCATCAAGACGCCGGATGGCGCCGAGCTGCGCTTTGCGCGCTGGGCGCCGCCGGCGGGCCGCAAGGGGACCGTCTGCGTCTTCACCGGGCGCAGCGAGCAGATCGAAAAATACTTCGAGACGGTGCGCGATCTGCGCGAGCGCGGCTTTGCGGTAGCCATGATCGACTGGCGCGGACAGGGGCATTCCTCGCGACGGCTGCGCGACCCGCGCAAGGGCTATGTGCGCGACTTCTCCGACTTCGAGGTCGACGTCGAAACCTTCGTGCAACAGGTGGTGCTGCCGGATTGCCCGCCGCCTTACTTTGCGCTGGCCCATTCCATGGGCGGAGCCGTGATGCTGCGCATCGCGCATGCGGGCAAGCGCTGGTTCGACCGCATGGTGCTGTCGGCGCCGATGATCGACCTGCCGGGCAGGGCGACGTCGCTTCCGGTGCGCATGCTGGTGAAGGCGTTGCGCTGGGCCGGGCAGGGCGGGCGCTATGTGCCGGGCGGCAGTGATCACCTCACCGGCGCGGATTCCTTCGTCAACAATCCCCTGACCAGCGATCCCGTGCGCTATGCGCGCAACGCCGCGATCCTGGAGGAGGATCCGACGCTGGGCCTCGCCTCGCCGACCATAGCTTGGGCCGATGCCGCCTTCTCGGCGATGCATGCTTTCCGCGGCATGAGCTACCCGTCCGACATCCGCCAGCCGATCCTGATGCTGGCCGCGAGCAATGACGCCATCGTCTCCACCGCCGCGATCGAGGAATTCGCCTATCATCTGCGCGCCGGCTCGCACCTCGTCATCGCCGGCTCCAAGCATGAGATCCTGCAGGAGCAGGACCGCTATCGCGGGCAATTCTGGGCGGCGTTCGACGCCTTCGTGCCGGGCACTCCGCTGTTCAAGTGAGGAATCGTAGTGAGAGCGTAGGATGGGTTGAGCGCTTCGCGAAACCCATCGCGTCTCGGCAACAAAGGTGATGGGTTTCGCTGGCGCTCAACCCATCCTACGAAGCGGCTACAGCGTCTTCAGATACTCGATGAGATCGTAACGCTCGTCGTCTGAAAACTTCCGGCCGATCACGCCGTTGGGATAGGTCTTCTTGTCGGCATCCGCCGCGGCCTCGAAGGAATGGCCGAGCACGCTGTTGCCCTTGATCTCCTTGCCGCCACGGTCCGTCATCGAGAACAGGGTCTGGCCGTTCTTGCACGATGAGTCGCCGGAAGCCGGCACACGGAAACCGACCTGCTGCGGATCGAACTCGCGCGCGCCCAGGCAGAATTGCCTGGGGCGCTCGGCGGCCGGCGCCAACATCCAATATAGCGACGGCACCGAGCCGTTATGCAGATAGGGCGCGGTGGCCCAAACACCGTTGAGCGGCCGGGCGCGATAGATCGCCTCCTTCGCCATCTTCGGATTGGGGCAGTTGGTGCGCTCGCCCCACAGCTCCGACAGCTGCGGCTCCTTGATGCCGCGATCCGCCAGCCATTTCTGGCTGACCTTGTCCACGACGATCATCAGGGCGATCGCAAACGGCATTTCGGTCGCGGAATAGTCCGGCAGCCACTTGCACTTCCACCGCGCCCCGAGATCTTCCGCCGGCTGCAGATTGAGGAAGCCCGGCACTTGAACCATCCTTGTGCGCAGCACGCTCGCCTGCGCGAGGTCAGTGCCCATGCCGGCCGCGCCCTTCTGCACCTCGTCGAATATCCAGCCGCCCTTGGGGTCCTGGGTCCAGAGCTTCGATGTCCAGAAACTCTTGTCCGTGTATTGCGCGTCGAAATCGCGATCGGAAACCGGGCCGAGATGGCATTCGGCGCAGATTTCGGCATAGAGCTTGCGGCCCTTGGCGACGCGGTCGGGATCGATCTTCCAGGCATCATCGCCCGCGAACAGATGCGCCGGCCATCTCGGCGACTGCAGCCCGGCAAAGCTCTTCGGATTGCGGCTGAACGGATCGGAGCCGCGCAGCATCGTCTCGATGCGCACGAGATTTTCCAGCGCGACCGACGAGCGGTACAGTCTGTCGGGGCCATGTTCGGGCGACATGTTGAGCAGCGCGGCGACGCCGAGCGCCTCGCCGGCATTGCGGATCAGCGGCTGTTCGATCGAGGCGTCGTATTGCGCCCACCACAGCCACGGCACCGTCCACACCGGCGGATAGCTGACCGGCGCATCGTTGGCGTGGAGATTGCCTTCGAGCCCGGTCAGGCCGCCGGTGACGAGATCGGTGTAGAAGACCTGGTTGCCGATCCGGTTCAGCGCGTCCAGCCGTCCGTACCCTTCGTCGGTGTCGGCCTGTCCCTTCGCCTTGATCGTGCTGTCATAGGTCTTCTTCTGGGCGAGCAGGAAATCGCCGACGCGCGACAGTTGCTCGTTCAGCTTGCGGCGGTCGTCCCTGGAGGCGTCGGGGCCGAGCACGCGGGCAGCAAAGCGCTGGAAGCGGCCGGGCACCTTCAGCGTGTAGACGATGGCAAGCCCGGTGGCCGCTTCCAGCTTGCGCAATTCCAGCATCGAGCCGCCGCCGTCGAAGCGGATGCTGGTGCCCTTGTAGTAGAGGCTGCCGGTGTGGCAGGCGGCGCAGGTCAGCCCGATCTTGTCGGACTCCGGCGCCCCGGTGCCGGGGTTGGTGACGTTGGTCATGCGGGCAAAGCCGACCGGCAGGCCATCGATATTGTCCGCCGGCAGCGGCTTCAGTCCGGCCGCGGCTTCCGGCACGGGCTCGCTCTCGGCATCGGACGAATTGACAAAGCCGTAGCGGCGCAAGGTCGCCTCATCCGTGCGCACCGTCTTCGGGCTCGGGATGAAGCCGAATTTTTCCAGATAGGCGCTGTCGGCAAACATGCCGGGCTGGCCCCACAGCCGAAGCCCGGGCTGCTCGAGCGCCACGAACCAGGAATAGGGCACCGGGAAGGTCGCCGTGCCCTGGCTTGCATGGTGGAACCAGAACCGGTCTTCCGTGGACCAGTTCTGGTCGAGCCAGTAGGCCGCCCGCAGCCGCTGGCGCTCCGGCAAGGCCGGCGGCTCCAGTTGCCCGACGATCGGAATCGGACGGATCAGTTCCGGGAATTCGGCAAACACCACGATGAACAGCGCGAGCAGCGCAACGATGGCGACAGCGGTCTTGACCAGCTTGCCGACCACGCCGCCCTTGCGCACCGGGTGGGCCGACAGTCGCGCATTGATCCGCGCCGGCAGCCGCCGCTCCGTGAAGAGGGTGCGAACTTCGGCGACGCTGAGATAGCGCGCCTCGCCTTCGCCCTTGCCCATGATGTCCAACAGCACCGGCCACTCGCCTTGCATCAGCTTGCGGTCGATGGCGCGCCTGTGACCCTTGGCGCGCTCGAAATTCGCATTCATGTAGGTAGTGATCTCGGTGTTGGTCAGACCGATCTCCATGCCGCCGCCCATCGGGTCGGGCCGCTCCTTGCCGAACGACGCAAGACGATCGATCTCGTCTTCATGGACATGGGCCGTCACGTCCAGAATACATGAGCCGACGCCGCGCTTGTCGATCGGGCCGCCGCGCAACTCGTCCAGCGTGGCACCGGACCACCAGCTCCTGATCAGGCGGAACGGGCTCAGCCCGTTGGCGACCAGCGCAACCAGTCGGGTCTTGATGCCGACCGAAATCTTCTCAAATCCGGTCTTGCCGCTCGCGGCCTGCACGGTCTGGGCCAGCGTTCCCAACGGCACATTATGGCCGCCAACATAGCCTTCCGAGACGACCGCGCGCAGGAAGGGGCAGGGATTGTTCGGTGAGACCGCGATCGGCTGGTTAGGGTCGTTCGAATTCAGCCCGGTGTGGTCTTGCATGGTCTCGATCCCCCGTCAGCCGCGAAAGATAAAAAGCAAGTCGGTGGCAGAAATAATTTACCGCGGCGCAATGCCGCGAACTAAATACTACTTCTGGATGCGCTGTGATTTTGTCTGAATCAGGGTGGCTGTCAACCGAGGCGCGGCGTCTCCCGCAGAACAGTCTTTCACGTCGTCGTCATGAAGCCGTGCGCTTGGTGCCCGTCTCGATGAGCGTCAGCCTGGTCGAGGGAACGCCGGCCTTGAGCAGCCCTTCGCGGTAATGAGCGATATCGGCCAGTTCCTTCCAGTGGAAATTCCGCAGATGCTTTTCGACGGTGAGGGTCGGATAATTTCCCAACAGGGTTTGCGTGGCCTTGGCCGCTTCCTCGTTTCTACCCAGCTGCGCCAGCGTTGCCGCCCGCAGGGCAAGCGCCTGAAGGTGGATGGGATTGAGGACCAGCGCTTCGCGCGACCAGGACAGCGACGCATCGTATTGTCCGAGCAGGTAATGGCTGAACGCCAGCAACGCCGCCCATTGATATCTTGGGTCGGTGTTGCCGCGCTGCGCGGCGGTGGAGAACAGCTCGATCGCCTGCCGGTGCTCGCCCACGACGAGGTGGCTCATGCCGAGGATGCCGCGACAGCCCATGTCGTAGGGGTTCAGCTCCACGGCCCGTGTCGCGGTTTCCCGGGCCGCATCATAGTGGCCGCTCATGCCGTGGATGTAGGATAGGATCTGATAGGCGAATGCGGAGCGGGGATCGAGCCGCACCGCGCTCTCGGCGAGCTCCATCGCCTCCGTCCACAATTCGCGCGTACTCTTGATCCAGCCAAATTGCACGCCCTGCACCATGATGGTGGCGAGATAGGCGCGAGCGATCCCAAGCGACGGATCGAGCGCGATCGCCTCGCGGAAGAAGGCGATCGAGGCCTCGAAGTCCGGCTTGGTCTGCTTGTAGTAATGCGACAGGCCGCGCAGGAAGCGGTCCCAGGCGGTGAGATCAGTGGAGGACGAGCGCGCCGGCGCGGAGGCTTCGGCGCGATAGATCTCCGGGGCGAGAGCGGCCGACAGGCTCGTGGTCAGTTCGTCCTGCAGCGCGAACAGGTCGCCCATGTCGCGGTCATAGCGGCCGGCCCACAATTGCGCGCCGTTTTCCGGCGCGATCAATTCGGCCGTGACGCGCAGCTTGTTGCCGGCGCGCCGCACCGAACCCTGGATCAGGTAAGTGGCGTCGATTTCCCGCGCGATCAACCGGGCGCTCAGGTTCTGGCCCTTGAAAGGAAAAGTCGAGTTGCGGCTCAGCACGCGATAGAACGACTGCAGCGACAGCGCATGGATCAGGTCTTCCGTCAGGCCGTCGGCAAAATACTCGTCGTCGGTGTGGGCAAGATTGATGAAGGGCAGCACGCCGACGATGGCGGTCCGGTACTGCGCCGGCAGCTGGGCCGCGGCAGCGCACTCCGCGGCCGATACCTCGGCCCCGCCCGGCTCCCAGGTCCAGACATTGACCAGTTCGCCGATGTTCTTCAGGCGGTGGCTGCCGGCGTTGACGAGCGCGGTGGAAAGGTGCTTGCCGGCCTCGAGATACGCCTTGGCCGAAACGGCGACGCCGCCGGGAGGTGCGACCGATTCCAGGCGGACGGCGATGTTGACGTCATCGCCGAACACTTCGTCCTCGTCGGCGATCACGTCGCCCATATGGACGCCCATGCGGAAGCGCATCGCCCGGTCGGCCGGCAATTGGGCGTTGCGCTCAGCCATCAGCCTTTGCATCTCGATCGCCGCCTCGATCGAACCCACCACGCTCGGGAATTCCAGCAGGAAGCCGTCGCCGGTGTTTTTGACCATCCGGCCGCCGTGGTTGAGGATGACGGGATAGATCGCGCTGCGATGGGCCTTGAAGGCGGCATGCGTCCCCGCCTCGTCGGCCCCCATCATGCGGGAATAGCCGGCGACGTCGGCGCAGACGATGGCAGCAAGGCGTCTTTGCATTATTCCCCGAACTCCAGAATAGACGGAATCGCGGAATATCCGCTTGCCGATTCATGTGCTTATAGACAGGTTGTCGCGGACGGGAAGGCCCGATCCCGCTTCCGCCATGCAATACCTGTGCAACCCGGCGGAGCGTCATCGATCTGTCATGGAACTAATGGCGGATCGGTGGCGGCCGGCAAGGAATAAGTCACATGCTCGGCATTCACGAACTCTGGCTGTTCGTTGTTTCCGGCCTTTTACTCAATATCACGCCAGGGCCGGACACCGCCTACATCATTGGTCGAAGCATCCAGCTCGGCTGGCGCGGCGGGGCGGCGGCCGCCATCGGCATCTGCTGCGGCTGTCTTGTCCATGTGCTGGGCGCCGCGATCGGGCTGTCGGCCCTGCTGATGGCGTCTTCGACGGCATTTACCTTGCTCAAGATCGCCGGCGCCGCCTATCTGCTCTTCACGGGGGTGCAGATGCTGCTGTCGCGCTCGCGTCCGCTGGCGGACGTTGCGGCCGAGGGCGGGGCGACCTCGCTTGCAGCCGTGTTCTGGCAGGGCGCGCTCACCAACGTGCTCAATCCCAAGGTCGCGCTGTTCTTCCTCGCCTTCCTGCCGCAATTCGTCGATGCGGCTTCACAGCACAAGGCGCTGGCCTTCCTGCTGCTCGGCGCGGTCTTCATCTTCAACAGCACGCTGTGGTGCCTCGGCATTGCGGCTTTTGCCGCAAAGGCCGCCACCCGCATCCGGCAGTCGGAGAGCGCGATCACCTGGATCAACCGCGCGCTGGGCGGGCTGTTCGTCTATCTCGGCATCCGCGTCGCGATGCTGGAGGCGCGTTGAACTATCCCATCAGCCGTGGATCTTGATCAGCGCGTTGATCGCAATATAGAGCCCGAGCAGAATCAGCGCGATCAGGAACCAGCGGCGGAATTCTTCGGGATGCATCCGCGAACGCACAGCCTGTCCGATGAACATGCCGGCAAAGGAGGCCGCCATCGCGATGGCCCCGGGTAGCGCGGTTGCCGCGGTCAGCAGGCCCGATGCAGTGACGTTGAACGCGAGCGCCATCGTGGCGACGGTGAAGAATACGCCGAGCGCCTGCACCAGTTCATCTTTCTCCATGCCGATCGCCTGCATGTACGGCATGGAAGGGAATATCTGTACGCCGGTCCCTGCCGACACCACGCCGGTGATCAGGCCGACAACGCCGCCGATCCATTTCTCGTTGCGGGGCGCGACGGTGAACTGCAGCTTGGTCAGGCCCATGACGGCGTAGATCACCAGCAACACGCCGAGCGCGACGGTGCCATAGGCCGCATAGGGACCGGTCAGGAGCCCGGCATTGAGCCAGATGCCGATCACGGTGCCCAGCATTAGCGGCCACAGCCGGCGCATGATGTCGCGCAAATAAGGCCCGCCAAAGGTCTGCCAGATATTGGTGACGATCGCCGGCACGATGACGATCGCGATCGCCTGGCCCGGCGCCATGGTCACCGCGAGCAGGCCCATCGACACCGTCGGCAGCCCGAGCCCGATCACGCCCTTGACGAATCCGGCGAGCAGGAATGCGGCGGTGATGAAGATGAGAAGCGGGTCTTGCATTCGGGCACATTGACCGATCGCCCCAACCGGCACAATCTGGACCTTACGGAGAATGCCTTCGGCCGTACCGAAGGCAAACGGAGGCGGGCCATGCGTTTCGACCTCGTCGACCTCCAGCTGTTCACCGCTATCGCCGAGACCCGCAGCATCACGGCGGGCGCCGCCCGCGTGCATCTGGCGCTGGCCTCGGCCAGCGAGCGGATCAAGGGGCTCGAGGCGGCGCTCGGCGTGACGCTGCTCAAGCGCGGCCGCCGCGGCGTGGAATTGACTTCCGCGGGCGAAAGCCTGCTCGATCACGCCCGCATCGTCCTGCACAATGTCGAGGCGCTGCGCGGCGATCTCGCCGCCTTCGCCAGCGGCGGGCGGGTCAGCGTGCATCTGCTCGCCAATACCTCCGGCATCTCGGAATATCTGCCGCGGGCGCTCGCCGCCTTCCTCGCCGAGCATCCGCGTATTTCCATCGACGTCGAGGAACGCGAGAGCGGCGAGATCGCGCGCGCCATCGCCTCAGGCGTCGCCGATCTCGGCCTTGCCGCCGAGCACGCGCTGCCCGGGGGCATCGAGCGCATTCCCTTCAGCGTCGATCGACTGGTGCTGGTGGTGCCGCGCCAGGATGAACTTGCGAGCCGCCGGCAGGTCGATTTCCGCGAGGTGGTGAGCCGCGATTTCGTCGGGCTCATCACCTCGAGCGCGTTGCACGCCCATGTCGCCGGCCAGGCGGCCAAACTCGGCGCACGCCTGCGGTTTCGCGCGCGGCTCAACAATTTCGATGCGATCGGCCAGGTGGTGGCCGGCAATATCGGCGTTGCCGTGATGCCGGAGATCGCCGCGCGCCGCTGCGCGCGCTCGATGAAGATCGCGGTGGTCCGGATCAGGGATTCTTGGGCCGACCGGCGGCTGGCGATATGCGCCCGGAGCTTCAAGGCGCTGCCAAAGCCGGCGCAGCAGCTGGTCGAGCATTTGAGAAAAACTGCGCGCTAACTCACTTCGCCGTTTGCACGCCGGCGTCCTTGATCACTTTGGCCCATTTCGCGGTTTCAGCGGCGATGTAGTCGCGGAATTGCTCCGGCGAATTGCCGACCGCGGTGAGGCCCTGCTCGGCGAGTTTTTCCCGCACATTGGGATCGGCCAGCGCTGACGTGGTGATCTTGTTCAGCGCCGCGATGATCGCAGGCGGCGTCGCTGCCGGCGCGATCATGCCGTACCAGTTTTCGATGCGCAGCGCCGGCATGCCGAGTTCGAAGGTGGTCGGCACGTCAGGCGCGGTCGGCGCGCGGGCGTCGGTGCCGAGCGCGATCGGCTTCAGCGTGCCGCTCCTGATGTGCGGCAGGATCGCCGGCAGATCGAGGAAGGTCATCTGCACCTGCTGGCCGAGCAGGTCGTTGATGGCGGGCGCCGCCCCCCGATAGGGCACATGCGCGATATCGATCCCTGCAGTGAGCTTCAGCAGTTCGCCGGCGAGATGCGGCAGGCTGCCGGGCCCGGTGGAGGCAAAGTTGAGCTTGCCCGGCTGTGCCTTGGCGAGCGCCACCAGCTCGCTCATGTTCCTGGCCGGCACGTTGCTGGCCACCACGAGCATTTCGGGCACCGTGACCACCAGCGTGACCGGCGCGAGATCCTTCAACGTCTCGTACGGCACCTTCTCCATGCTCTGGTTGATGGCGAGCGCGCCGCAATTGACGATGCCGATGGTGTAGCCGTCAGGCGCGGCTTTGGCGACCGCATCGGTGCCGAGCGCGCCACCCGCGCCGCCGCGATTGTCGATCACGACCGGCTGTTTGGTCAGCTCCGACATGCGCTGGCCGACGATGCGCGCGATGATGTCGTTGGGCCCGCCGGCCGGGAACGGCACGATCAGCTTGATCGGTTTCGCCGGATATTCCTGCGCGGCGGCCAGCGCCGGCATCAGAAAGAGCGTCAGTCCCGTCAGCAGCCTGCCAATGATCCCCATGGAGAGCTCCCTGACGGTTCGCGGCTCAACTGTTGAGTATCTTCATCGCCGCGTCATGCACCCGCGCATCGCCGGCCGCGACGATGCGGCCGCCGTTCTGCGCCGGCTTGCCGTCCCAGGTGGTGACGACGCCGCCGGCGCCGGTGATGATCGGGATCAGGGCGGCGATGTCGTAGGGCTTGAGCTCGGTCTCGACCACGAGATCGAGATGGCCGGCCGCCAACATGCAGTAGGAATAGCAATCGCCGCCATAGCGCGCGAGCTTCACCGCGCTCTCGATCTTGGCGAACTGGGCGCGATCGGCGGCGTTCATCAACAGGGGACTCGTGGTGTAGGCGGTCGCCTCCTTCAGCGAGGCGCAGCGCCGCACGGTCAGCCTTCTCTCGCCGGATGGCCCGGAATAATTCGCCGAGCCGTTGTCGCCGGAAAAGCGCTCGCCGATATAGGGCTGGTGCATCATCCCGAACACCGGCGTGCCCTTGTGCAATAGCGCGATCAGCGTGCCCCAGATCGGGAATCCCGCGATGAAGGACTTTGTGCCGTCGATGGGATCGAGCATCCAGACATATTCGGCGTCCTCGCGCTCATTGCCGAACTCTTCGCCGACAATGCCATGCTGGGGGAAATTGGCCTTGATCAGCCGCCGCATCACCGCTTCCGCGGCGCGGTCGGCCTCGGTGACGGGATCGAAATCCTGGGCGACGCTCTTGTTGTCGATCGAGAGCGAGGTGCGGAAGAACGGCAGGATGGTCTCGCCGGACGAGGTCGCTAACCGCCCGATAAAGGCTTTGAAATCGATGACCGTCACGGCAGTCCTTGGGTAGCAGGCGGGTGGGGAGGGCGGTGTCCGCCATTCCCCTAGCTCAAACCGCACGCCTGCGCACGGGGCGCAAGACGTTATTCCCATGCCGATGTGCGCAGTCCGACCGGCGCGCGCGCTTTTCCTTTCGAATCAGCTTCTCTTGGCGTGCATTTTCAGGAAGCTGCGTCCATCACGAAGTTGAGATTTGTAGCGATGGTGGCTATTTGGCAACGCTTCCGTCAGCCGTGAAATTCAGATAAGTAATTGAATATACTATGTTAATCGAATTTAACCAACCTGTTGCATAACCGCCGGCCCGGCGAGGATTGCACAAGAAATTAATCGAAAGCTCTTGCCTTTTGTGCAGCGCGGTCGCATATTGTTGCGGTGCGGTAGCGCCTCGCGCTATCGCTGCCCTCCTTGGGCGTTTCCTCCCTAGACTTGGGCCGCTTGTTCATTCAAGCGGCCCTTTTTTCTTTCTAGGTTTTCTTGGGAGGACGGCGAAGCTGCGAAGGCTTCGCGGGAGAACGATTATTTCAGCGACGAGTTCACCGAGGTGAACTTCTCGTTGAGGTTCGTGCCGAGGCCGTTGACGACGGCGATGATCGCAAGGGAGATGCCGGCTGCGATCAGACCGTATTCGATCGCCGTTGCGCCGGACTCGTCAGACCAGAATTTTGAGAAGAGCTGCTTCAACTCGACCTCCAAGCCCATCAAAAACCCAAACGTACCAGGTTCCCCGCGCGGGAACCTGGGTTCCAGAGTTGAAGATTTACTAAAGCGGAACCTTCGAATGCCCCGTAGTTTCACGGATGGGTTCCTCCGGAGCGGCCTACCACCTCGCAGCGTTAACGGCGCTCTGTTCCCGTCCTGAAAGATTGTCCGAAGTTTTGACGACAATTTGCGCGCAATCCGCGCAGGCGCGCCGGACCGGCGGTTATTCCGCCGCGGCCTGGAACGGTCCGAGATCGCCGAGCGGCACTTCCGCCATCTGGTCGGCGATAACAGCGAAATCGGCGGCCACCTGCGCAAAGCGCGGGCCGCGCTCCCGGCGGCGTTCGTCCATATAGACGGCGCGGTTGAGCTCGAGCTGGACAGTGTGCAGCCCGCTCGCCGGATTGCCGTAATGCTCGGTGATGAAGCCGCCCGCATAGGGCTTGTTGCGGCCGATCGAATAGCCAAGGCCGGCGAGCGTTGCCTCGACCAGCTCCGGCAGCAGCGGCGCGCAGCTCGTGCCATAGCGGTCGCCGATCACGACGTCCGGCCGGCGCGGCTCGTCGCGCGACACGCCGACCGACGGCATGGAATGGCAGTCCACCAGAATGACGGTGCCAAAACTCTGGTGCGCCTTGTTGATCAAGCGGCGCAACGCGCGATGGTAGGGCTTGTACAGCGCCTCGATGCGGCCGAGCGCATCGTCGACCGACAGCCGCTCGCGATAGATCTCCTGGCCGTCGCCGACCACGCGCGGGATGGTGCCGAGTCCGCCGGCGACGCGCATCGAGCGCGTGTTGGCAAAGCTCGGCAGCCGTCCGGTGAACATCCTGGGATCAAGCTCGTAGGGCTCGCGATTGACGTCGACATAGGAGCGCGGAAAATTCACCGTCACCACCGGAAAGCCGCGCGCGCTCAGATGTCCGATCAATTCGTCCATGAACGAATCCTCGGAGCGGCGCAGCGAGGCCAAGTCGATCCGCGAGGCATTAAGGAATTCCTCGGGATAGACCGAGCCCGAATGCGGAGAATTGAAGATGATCGGCGCCCGCCAGCTCGCGGGCTCCACGATCGTAAACGGTGGCGAAAGCTCGCCATCAAACCGGGTCATTCGTGGGGCGCCGTCCCTGTCGTCCGCGGGTCTTCTGTCAGGCTCATTTCTGCCAGAAAATCGCATGTTTTGTGAGGCGATATTGTCGGCAATCGCGGGCCATATGCCAAGTGAAAAAAGCCCGTTTACCCTGGAACGCTTCTTCGCAGTGCCGTGAGGCCGATCGTGATTGCCTTCCGCCCGGTTCCTGATGCAGTAAGATCATCGCCGGTGGGGCGGCCTCGGCCTCGGAAACTTTCACCCGAAATTTACCGTCTGCAGGGCTTAGTGAGTGGAGTGATCCAGTGACCCGGACTAGACGACCGAAACCCATGCACAAGATTCTCCTTGCCGAAGACGACAACGACATGCGCCGCTTTCTCGTCAAGGCGCTCGAAAACGCCGGTTTCGAGGTCTCGCCGCATGATAACGGCATGTCGGCCTATCAGCGGCTGCGCGAGGAGCCGTTCGAGATGCTGCTCACCGACATCGTGATGCCGGAGATGGACGGCATCGAGCTCGCCCGCCGCGCCGCCGAGCTCGACCCCGACATCAAGATCATGTTCATCACCGGATTTGCCGCGGTCGCGCTGAACTCGGATTCGGAGGCCCCCAAGAACGCCAAGGTTCTGGCCAAACCGGTCCATCTTCGCGAATTGGTCAGCGAAGTGAACAAGATGCTGGCGGCCTGATTCGGGGGAATTTCGGGGCTGACTGTCCTTGCAGGCCCGGTCCGCAGCCGCTATACGGACCCCGACCCAACCACTTTTTATTCGGGCACGTAGCTCAGCGGGAGAGCACTACCTTGACATGGTAGGGGTCACAGGTTCGATCCCTGTCGTGCCCACCAGCCTTCGCTCGCTTCGCGAGCTACGGCTAGGCAAGCCATCTTGCCATTTATCCAACGCGAAGCGAGCGAAGGCTGCCACGCCGTAGCCGTCAGGCGAAGGCGGGCTTTGTCCCGCGCTCTACGGCTTGGCAAGCCACTTTCGCCCTTCGGGCTGCGTACGGCGCAGCCAACCCGGCATGATGGACGGGGTATCTCTGGTATTCACTCAGCGTGGAAGAGGCCCCAAGCCTTAGCGATGCGGCGCGACGACGAGGGTTTTCCAGTTTTCCTGTCCCTTGGCGATCATCTCGGCCGGATTGGCACGCATTTTGTTGACGCCGGCCGCGCCAGCAAAGACGAACAGCTTGCCGTCGACGATCAGCCAGTGCTCCGGCTCCGCTTCGATTTTTACGCCCGCCACAACGGCGGCAGCACACGAGCCCGCATATTGCGGCGCATAGCGATCCGGGTCGGCCTTGAACAGTTCGAGATGCTGAGCCGAAGCGAAGCGATAGCGCGCTTCGTCGTAGACGGCTTCGTATTCGGGTTTCCCCGGAATGGGCATTGCATCGGTGAAATAGGCGACGGGGTCGTAACCCTTGAGCACCAAACGCAATGACGCTGGCTGCTTCGATTGTGCCCTCGCAGTGGAGTTTTCGATGCGCAGCCCAACAAGGCAGAGGGCAAGACAAGCGCGACGACTGATCATGACAGCCTCCTTGCTCGAATGGGCATTATATCAGGCCCTCTCCCAAGGGCGCCAGAACAAGAGCGATCGCCCGATGGGCCTCAGATTTGGGGGCCTTGCCTGGCTTATGCGTGGCCTCTACGCTTCGGAGGCCCGGAATATAAAGGAACCGTCCCGTGGCGCGCGAGCAACGCAGGTTGGCCGCGATAGTGGCAGCGGACGTCGTCGGCTACTCCCGCTTGATGGGCGGCGATGAGAGCGGCACGCTGGCGGCGTTGAGGGCTCTGCGGCGCGAACTCGTTGACCCGAAAATCGCTGACCATGGCGGCCGGCTCGTCAAGACGACGGGCGACGGATTTCTGGTGGAATTTGCAAGCGTGGTCGACGCGGTGAGCTGCACCATAGAGCTGCAGACGGCCATGGCTGAGCGGAACATCGACGTGCCCGAGGACCGCCGCATGATCTTTCGCATCGGCGTGAACGAGGGCGACATCATCATCGATGGCGACGACATCTTCGGCGACGGGGTGAACGTGGCGGCGCGCTTGCAGGAGATCGCGCCGCCGGGGGGGCTTTGCGTATCGAGCCGTGTGTACGACGATGTGTGCAACCGGCTGAGCATCTCCTTCGAGAACGGTGGCAAGCGCTCGCTCAAGAACATCGCACGACGGGTGCAGGTCTATCGGTGGATTCCGGGCGCGACGGCGAGCGGCGGCACTGCAGGTCAATCGGTCAAATCTACAGCGAGGCCAGGATGGCCGGCCTACGCGATCGCGGCTACGGCCATTGTTGCGCTCGGCATCGGCGGCTGGTGGTGGTTCTCTGCGCCATCGGGCCGTCCGGCCGAGCGGGCAACGACGGCGTCTGCGATGGAGGCCGTTCGTTCTGTTTCGTCTCGGCCTGGCGTCGCGGTTCTTCCATTCGTCAATTTGAGCGGCGATGCCTCGCAGGAATATTTCAGTGACGGTCTCACCGAGGATGTGATCGCAGCACTTGGCCGCTTCGGTCCCTCACTGTCATGGCGCGCAACGCAGTCTTCCCATACAAGGGAAAGAATGCCAGGCCGGCGGAGATCGGCCACGAGCTCGGCGTGCGGTACATTGTCGAAGGCAGCGTGCGACGAGCCGGCGAGCGGGTCCGGGTGAGCGTGCAGCTCACCGACGCTCCCGCGGGCAAGCTGCTCTGGTCGCAGCAGTATGACGAAGAGCTTAAGGACGTCTTTGCCGTGCAAGATGCGGTAACCCGGCAGGTGACGGGTGCGCTCGCCGTCAACTTGACCCGGGTCGAGCAGCGGCGCGCCTTGTCAAAGCCGACCGAAAGCCTGGACGCTTATGACCTGGTGTTGCGCGGCCGTGAACGGCTTCTGGGTAGCACGCGAGGGTCCAATCGAGAGGCCCGCCAACTTTTCGAGCGGGCGGCCGAGCTCGATCCCAAATACGCCGACGCCTATGCCTGGGGCGGAAGAGCCTATCTGGATATGGCAGCCTTCGGCTGGACGGAGGACCCGAACGCGGCCTTAGATCGTTCCCTGGAACTCGGCCGAACAGCCGTGATGCTCGATCCCGACTCCGTTCTTGGGCACCGCGTAATCGGTCTTGTCCATCTTGCCCGCGCCGAGTACGGGCAGGCATCTGCCGAGATCGATCGGACGCTTGCCCTCAATCCCAGTGACAGCGTGGGCCTTCAGGCGCAAGCTGACGCGCTCCTTTGGCTCGGCCGCCTCGACGAATCGATCGAATTGGACGAGGCCGCGTTGCGCTTCGATCCGCTTCCGCCGGTCACTGCACTGTTCAATCTTGGCTTGGCCTACTACGAGCAGCGGCGTCACGACGATGCGCTGCGTGTATTGGAGCGTGCCATCGTGCGGTTCCCCCAAAACCCTTTCATCCATGCCGTGCTGGCCGCTACTTTCGCGCAATTGGGCCGCTTGCCAGAAGCCGCGCGGGAGCGAGACGCTGTCCTTCGCCTCAATCCCTTCTTCGATGCCGCGACATTCGGCTCGCGCTTTCAGAATCAGGCGCACCGTGCCTACTTGGTCGATGGCGTTCTCAAGGCCGGGTTCAATTAGACTTGGGTTCAGTTGTATAGTACCGCGTACTCGCTCTCGTAATCCGCGTAGGACTGCTTGATGCTCGCGCCATTGAGCAGCATCGTAGCCACCGGCGCGCCGTCGTCGCCGAACACCGTAGTCTTCATCCACATGCTTTCCGTACGCCGGCTGCCGCTGAGGGCAACCACCTCGCGCTCAAGCGTGTAGCTCTCGCCGACGAACAGCGGGCCGCGCAGCAGGCGGATTTCCTGGTCCGCGAACAGGCCGACCGCAGGGCCGCGCACCGGCAGCTTGTCCTCGCGTGCGCGATACTGGAACAGCACGCTCAGCATCTCGAATGGCACGATTGGCTTGCCCCAGGGATTGTCGCTGCCTGAATAATAAGGCGAGGGCTCGGTGATGACCTTCAGCTTCTCGGCCAGCGAGAACGGATAAAGGTCGCCCATGTGCTGGTCGAAATCCATCTTCACCGTCTGCGGCGCGGCCTTCATGCCGACCTTGATGTCGTGCAGGATCACGGCATCGGTCAGCGGCTTCAATTCCTTCAGCCGCTGCGTCAGCGCGGTCTCCGTCACGTCGCGGCCGACCGAGGCAGTGCCGCGCAAAATTTCCGTGCCGTCCTTGCGCGTCATGACGATGGCGCAAATGCGCATGCCCGGCTTCGGCATCTCGATGCTTGCCTGCACTTCCTCGCCCTCGAACACGGGGTTGCGGTAGTGCGCGGAGAGGCAGCCGGTCTCGAACCACTCCTTGCCCCAGATGCGCTCGGCGAGCGGCGCGAACTGGCTGAAGTGCGTCGGGCCCTCGATGGTGCCGCCCTGGAAGCCGAGCTTTTGCGCGGTTGCGTCATCATGAATCGACGCGTGCGAATCGTAGGTCTGGGCGTGCAGCATCTGCTTCGGCTTGCGCCACGGGCCGGTGAGCACGCCGTTGCTGTCGGCAATTTCGGTGTCGAAAGGTTTCATCTCGGCGTCTCCCTCAAGCCGCGTCTTGCAGTTCCTGACGCAAGATGACCCCGGGAATCAAGGAAAAATGCACTTCAGATATGCGGCGATTCGGCAAGCCGGGGGCTGTGCATGCATGGCCAATCCGGGCATGCTGTTCGCCAAACGAAATCAGGCTCGAACAAGGGCCGCAGGGAGCGCGGGGCAAGGTTCATCATGGCATTGCTGGAAGTTGGGCTGGACGACAAGTACCGGCTGGATGCGAAGCGGATCTTCCTGTCGGGAACGCAGGCCCTGGTCCGGCTGCCGTTGTTGCAGCGAGAGCGCGACCGCGCGGCCGGACTGAACACCGCGGGTTTCATCTCCGGCTATCGCGGCTCGCCGCTTGGCATGTACGACCACGCGCTGTGGCGCGCAAAATCCTTCCTGCAGCAGCATGACATCGCCTTCGTGCCCGGCCTGAACGAGGACCTCGCTGCGACCGCGGTGTGGGGCAGCCAGCAGGTCGGCATGTTCCCGGGCGCCAAGGTCGATGGCGTGTTCGGCATCTGGTACGGCAAGGGGCCGGGCGTCGACCGCTCGCTCGATGCGCTCAAGCATGCGAACTCGGCGGGAAGCTCGAAGAATGGCGGCGTCATTGCGCTGGCCGGCGACGACCATGGCTGCCAGTCCTCCACACTCGCGCATCAGAGCGAGCAGGTGTTTGCCGCGGCCCTGATGCCGGTGGTCAATCCGGCGACGCTGCAGGACTACCTCGATCTGGGTATCCTTGGTTTCGCGTTGTCGCGTTTTTCCGGCTGCTGGGTCGGCTTCAAGGCGATCTCCGAAACGGTCGAAAGCTCGGCCTCGATCGTCAATGACATCGATCGCATCAAGATCATCACGCCTGATGATTTCGAGATGCCGCCGGGCGGCCTCTCGATCCGTTACCCCGATCCGCCGCTCGAGGCGGAGAGGCGGCTGCACGGCCCGAAGATGGAGGCGATCGCGGCCTTCGCGCGCGCTAATCGCTTCGACCGTGTCGTGCTGGATTCAAAACCGGCGCGGCTCGGCATCATGGCGACCGGCAAGGCCTATCTCGATCTGCGCCAGGCGCTGGCCGATCTCGGCATCACCGACGCGGAAGCGCAGGCGCTGGGCCTGCGCATCTACAAGGTCGCGCTGACCTGGCCGCTCGAAGTGCGCGGCGCGCTGGCCTTTGCCGAAGGCCTGCAGGACGTGCTCGTCGTCGAGGAGAAGCGCGGCTTCATCGAGGATCAGCTGATCCGCATCCTCTACAACATGGATGCCTCGAGGCGCCCATCTGTTGTCGGCAAGCGCGACGAGAGTGGCGCGGTGCTGTTGCCGAGCGAGGGCGAGCTGACGCCGACCATGGTGGCGGCAGCGGCGGTGGCGCGCCTGCGCAAGGTCGGCCATCGCAGCCCGCAGCTGGAGCAGCGTCTGGCAAAACTCGAGGCGTTCGATCGTCCCGCCGACGGCATTGGTGCTGCAAAGCTGCAGCGCACGCCGTATTTCTGCTCGGGCTGTCCGCACAACTCTTCGACCAAGATTCCCGAAGGCAGCCGCGCCATGGCCGGCATCGGCTGCCACGGCATGGCGCTCTATATCCCCGCCCGCCGCACCACCACGATCTCGCATATGGGCGGCGAGGGCGTTGCCTGGATCGGCCAGGCGCCGTTCACGAATGAAAAGCACGTCTTCCAGAATCTCGGCGACGGCACCTATACCCATTCCGGTCTCTTGGCGCTACGCGCCGCTGCGGCGGCCGGCGTCAATATCACCTACAAGATCCTCTACAACGATGCGGTCGCGATGACCGGCGGCCAGCCCGCCGAGGGCGGCTTCAACGTCTCGCAGATCGCGCATCAGGTCGCGGCCGAAGGCGCAAAACGCCTCGCCATCGTCACTGACGATCCCTCGAAGTATCCGGCAAACTACTTCCCCCCGCTTGCGACCATCCATCACCGCCGCGAATTGGATGCTGTGCAAAGGGAATTGCGCGACGTCGCTGGCCTCACGGTGCTGATCTATGACCAGACCTGCGCCGCCGAAAAGCGCCGCCGCCGCAAGCGCGGCCTTTATCCAGATCCGCCCAAGCGCGTCTTTATTAATGAGCGCGTCTGCGAGGGCTGCGGCGACTGCTCGCAGGTGTCGAACTGCGTCTCGGTGCAGCCGCTGGAAACCGAATTCGGCCGCAAGCGCCGCATCGACCAGTCGAACTGCAACAAGGACTTCTCATGCATCGAAGGTTTCTGCCCGAGTTTTGTCACCGTCCACGGCGCCAGGCTGCGCAAGGCCGATCGCGCTGCCGCCGATCCGTCGGCGCTGTTCGCCGATCTGCCGCAGCCCGCAACAGCCAAGCTCGAAGGCCCGTTCAACATTCTCGTCACCGGCATCGGCGGCACCGGCGTCATCACCATCGGGGCGCTGCTCGGCATGGCCGCCCATGTCGACGGCAAGGCCTGCTCGACGCTCGACTTCACGGGCCTGTCGCAGAAGAACGGCGCGGTCATGAGCCATGTCCGGATCGCGCCGCAAGCCGACGATCTCTCCAGCGTGCGCATCGCGCCCGGCAATGCCAATCTCATCCTCGGTTGCGACATCGTGGTCGCAACCTCGGCGACGGCGCTGAAGACGGCCGAGCGCGGCGTCACCCGTGCCGTCGTCAATGCCGACTTGCTGCCGACCGCAAGCTTCGTCATCAATCCCGACATCGATTTCGAGATGGGCGCGATGCGCGACGCGCTCAACGGCGCGATCACGCCGGACCATCTCGACATCCTCGATGCGACCGGGCTCGCAACGGCGCTGATGGGCGATGCCATCGCCACCAACCCCTTCATGCTCGGCTTTGCCTTCCAGCGCGGCGCTATCCCGCTGTCGCTGGAGGCGATCGAGAAGGCGATCGAGCTCAACGGCGCTGCGGTCGAGATGAACCGCATGGCGTTCGCCTGGGGCCGGCTCGCCGCGCACGATCTGTCGCGCGTGGTCAGCGCTGCCCGCTTCAAGTCGAGCGCCGTCGCGCCCGCGAAGAAAACGCTGGACGAGACCATCGCCTTCCGCGCCAAATTCCTCACCGACTATCAGGACGAGGCCTATTCGAAGCGCTATCTCGCCGATGTCGAACGGGTCCGCGCGGCGGAAGCCAAGGCCGCGCCCGGCTCGACGGAGCTCACCGAGGCCTTTGCAAAGGGTCTGTTCAAGCTGATGGCCTACAAGGACGAGTATGAAGTCGCCCGTCTCTACAGCGACGGCGAATTCGCAAAGGCCCTGCAGGCGCAGTTCGACGGCGATCCGTCCCTGAAGGTGCTGCTGGCGCCGCCGCTGCTCGCCCGCCGCGACAAGGTCACCGGCCATCTGCAGAAGCGCGAATTCGGCCCGTGGGTCTTCAAGGCATTCGGCGTGCTCGCCAAGCTGAAGGGCCTGCGCGGTACTGCGCTCGATATCTTCGGCTACACCGCCGAGCGCAGGATGGAGCGCGCGCTCCCGGGCGAATATGCCGCGATGATCTTCCGCCATCTCGGCACGACGAAACTCGATCTGCCGCGGCTGGTCGCGCTGGCGAAGTTGCCGGAAGTCGTGCGCGGCTACGGCCACATCAAGGAAGCCAATGTCGCACGCTACCGCGCCGAATGTGCGCGGATCGATAGCGAGATCGGCCGGCCGGTGGCGCAAGCGGCGGAGTAGGGCAGGCCGATGCAGTTCGGCATCTTCGACCAGAACGACCGCGGCCCGTATCCGCTCACCGAGCAATACGAGAAGCGGCTGGCGCTGATCGAGTTCTACGACCGCGCCGGTTTCCGTACCTGGCACGTGAGCGAGCACCACGCGACGCCGCTCAATTTGACGCCGTCGCCGAGCGTCTTTCTGGCAGCGGTCACCCAGCGCACCCGCCGCATCCGCCTCGGCGCGCTGGTCTATGTCTTGCCCACGCACCACCCGCTGCGGCTCGCCGAAGAGATTTGCATGCTGGATCACCTGAGCAGTGGCCGCATCGAAATCGGCATCGGCCGCGGCGCCTCGCCGCATGAGCTCGATTATTTCGGCGTCGACCCCGAGCAGGCGCAGGCGATGTATGTCGAGGCTTACAACGTCATCATGCAGGCGCTGACCAGGGACGAGGTCAATTTCGCCGGCAAGCACTACAGCTACAGGAACGTCCCGATCGACCTGCAGCCGGCGCAGCTGCCGCATCCGCCACTGTGGTATGCCGTGCCCGTGCCGAAAGGCGCCGCCTGGCCGGCGCAGAACCGCATCAACATCGTCTGCGGCGGGCCGATCCCGCGGGTGCGCGAGATCACCGACCGTTATCGCGCCGAATGGAGGGCGGCGGGGCATGCGCCGGAGCAACTGCCGCTCGTCGGCATCAACCGCTTCGTCGTCTGCGCCGATACCGATCGCGAAGCGATGCAACTTGGCCGCCGCGCCTGGCCGCACTTCTACAAAAGCTTCATGAAGCTCTGGAATCTCCACGGCACCCAGCCGCGCTATGCCCGCATCCCCGATGATTTCGAAGCCGTGGTGAAGAACGGCGGCGGCATCGTCGGCTCGCCCGCCACGATCCGCGAGCAGGTCAGCCGCATGGCGAATGAAGCCGGCGCCAACTATTTCATCAGCCAATTCTCCTTCGGCGATCTGGCGCAAGAGGAGGTGTTACATTCCGCCGGCATTTTTGCCCGCGAGGTGCTGCCACTTGCGCGCGAACGGATCGCGCAGGCGGTTTGATGCAGGGGATGGCTGCAACTCGATCGTATTCAGGCGCGCATGCCGGCGGGGGCGTAGCTCAGCTTTTGCGCGTCGACATCGTGCTGCAGGTCGGCGCACCGGGCCTGCAGCTTGTGCGAGCCTAGTTCATTGGCGACCAGCTTCGCGGCGTGAATCTCCGCGACTGCCCCCCTTATGTCTTGCTGCTCCAGCTGAAGTCTCGCGATCCGCAGCCTCAACCGCACGGCCTGCACGCGTCCCCCGATGCTCGACCAAAGCTGTCGCGCCAGATGCAAATGCTGCATCGCTGCGTCGCGATGACCTCGGACGAGGGCGAGTTCCGCCTGCGCCTCGTTGGTCAGAGCGCGGATGGATGGTATCGGCCAGCGATCAGGACTTCCGGAAAGTTCGTCGATCAAGTCCAGCGCCTGTTGGTGTCGTCCCGTGTGCGCCGCCACCAACGCGAGATGAGCGAACAGTATTCCCCGCCGCTGCAGCGTCCACCAACTCTTGCCGATCAGGCTACGTTCGAGGCTGGCGTAGGCAGCTTCCGCTTCGCCGCGTTCCAGCAGCAGCATCGCGTGTCCGGGTTCCGCGCACCAGCCGAGCGAATAGGCCCTGTCATAGGCTTCAAGCGCGGCGTCATCGTCGCCGATCGCAGCCAGAATGTCGCCCAGCACGCGGTTGGCGTCGCCACTGGCCCACGGCGCGTCGCTGCACAACCGATCCAGCGAGTCGCGAATGCGCGACAAGGCCTCGCCGAGTGAACCCCGGACGCCGAGAACTTCGGAACGATGAAGCTGACAGGAGCCGGTCAATTCCATGCCGTTCTCCGAGCACAGCCTTTGGTAGCCCAGCGTCCACTGGTCGGCCCGCGCCCAGTCTCCGAACATCCGCGATGACCACAGGACATTGCAGTAGAGGATGCCTCCTGTGACGGGATCGAGCTCATTGCTGGACAACGCCAGCGTCGCTGCGTTGTCCTGATCGGCGAGGCCCGCGCGGGTATCGCCCAGGCACAGCCGATAGAAGCCGCGGTAAACCAGGCTCAGCGCCTCGATGGTGACGGCATCCTTGTGCCGAACCGTGGCATAGGCGGCATCGGCAAGCGAGAGCGCCTGTTCCGGCTCGCCTTCGAACGCCGCCATCTTGGACTTCATCCAGAGCACCAGAGCGGTAGTGGCTGCATCCAAAACCTCGGACGCCCAGTCCTCCGCCCGGGCAAGCCAACCCTTTGCTATCGCCGCCTGACCACGATCGAAATGCAGGCGCGAGAGCGTGACCGCATCCGTCACCGCGAGGCGAAGATCGCCCGCCTTCGTATGGGCGGTAACGGCGCGAACCAGGATCGGAATGGCCGCATCGGGTCTGCCGATGCACTGCAGGGCAAATGCCTGCCGATGCAGATCCTCGCCATCGAGCGGGCGTGAGGCATCGGCCTGCTCGAACAGTGCGACCGCCTCCATCCACGCCTGCGCACCGGCGGCATGCCGCGCCTCTGCCAGCACGTCCGGCGCCCCGCCAACCGCCATTTCTGCCGCCTGAGCCTGTTGCCCGCACTCGTCATCGAGGCAGAAGCGATATCCCTTGCCCGGCACATTCCGGATGACGCCCTCCATGCCGCCCTTGCGCAGCACGGCGCGGAGCGCGCTCACCGCTCGCTGCAGCGAATTGTCGGTGACGGTGACGTGGGGCCAGACCGCTTCCAGCAGTTCGTCCTTGGCGACGACCCGATCGCGGTTGTGAACGAGATAGACCAGCAGATCGAAGACGCGCGGCTGCAACGGGACCTCTTGCCGCGCACACATGAGAACGCGGCCCGCTTCGTTAAGCTCGAAGGGTCCAAACCTGAGGGTCATATCCCTGAGTCCGGGCAGCCCGGGAAAGGTTCAGCCACGGATCAGGAAAAGATCAGCCCGCGGTAAGGACGGTCAGCGCCGCCTGCGCCTATAGGTGCTCACGGCCGGCGGTCATCCGCGGCCGTTGGTTAACAACCCTGAGGAGATTTCTAATGGAACTCTATGTCATCCGCCGTCCGAGCGCCTGGGCAACCCTGAGTGAGCTGGAAGCCGCCGGTGCCAAGTCTGCGAAGATCGGCAACGAGCAGATGTCCGACCGCGTCCGCTGGATCCGCAGCTACGTAGTCCACGAGGCCGACGGCCGCATCGGCACCTTCTGCATCTACGAGGCGCGCGACGGCGAATCGATCCGCGAGCACGCCCGCCGCGTGGGCATGCCCGGCGAGGAATTCTATAAGGTCGCCACTACCGTCGTCGTGCGCAGCGATCCCGCGCAACAGACGGCCGCCGCGGAATAATGGAAATTCAGGGCGGGCGCCTTTTCACTCACGAGCACATTTAAGGGAATTGACTATGTCTACTTTATTCGAGGCGCCCGCGCTGAGCCCGATCCACCGGCATTTCAAGGTCCTGCTTCTGCGCTTTCGCCGGTTGGTCAACCGGTCGGTTGCCAACATGCTGGCGAGCCATGAACGGCAGGCTACGCGGTTCATGCTGAGGAAGCTCGGCAACCGCGAGATCAACGATATCGGCCTTCGCCGCACGCATGTGGGTCTGCGCACCGCGTTCTTTGGATTGATCGTCGCCGGTTCGCTTGCGTCCGTCGTGACAAAGGCGGAGGAGCCGGTGGCCCGGGACCACTGCGGAGGTCGCGCCCAGCAAACGACCCGGACGCATTGTGACATGCGCAACCCCGCCCAAACCTCGAATGCTGGCTGCGTGACTTCGGTCAGCAAAGCCACCGTTCGCGATCATCGCGCGCGATAGTCCGTTTCGGAAAAATCGGCCGGCGCCATCCGCGCCGCGCCCCACCAACTCCGCCGACGAATGCAAACCAGCAGTCGCCGACAGAGTACCTGCGTCCCAACGTTCCCCAACCCCCAGAGGAAAGTCATGAGCTCTCTCGTTAAGTCCAAAACCGCCTCGATCGCCATCGGAATGATCGGCCTCGCGATGATGTCGCTCGCTTCGGCCTCGGCTGCGACAGTCCGCGATCACCGCGATAAGCCGGTTGTTCGCGATCATCGCGAAGGGCAGCCGGAAGTCCGCGATCATCGCGGCGCCAGCTCCGGCGGCGTCGCCGTCAAGGACAGCCCGCGCCCGCGCAAGCCAGTCGATTGCCTCGGCAATCTTTGCAACGTGAAGAAAGTCTGCGTCGGACCTGCCTGCTTCTAACGCGAAAGCGGCTGCTGACGAATATCTCATCGCCGGCAGCCGCAAGCTCTTCCTGATGCGCCAGCCTGTGCCATCGCGACGGCGTGATCAGCGGCTCGCCGTTTCGCTGCGCGCCTGCTCGCCGGTCCAGCAATCCTCCGCGATCGGCTTGCCGGAATTGAAGTCGGTCGCGCCGGCATCGGCGACATCGGCGTTGTATAGTGTGAAGTTGAGCAGGAACAGCCGATTGGCGTAGGCGCGTCCGATATAGAAGCCGGGCCGCACCATCCGGATCTCGTCGCGGATGCGCAAGCCGCCGCGGCCGGCGAGGCTGTCGGGACTGGCGCGATAGCCGTCGATCTCGTCGCCATAGCTGTAGTCGATGATCACGGATTCGCGCCGGCTGTCGACCAGACTTTGCCCGCAATAGAGTTTTGCCGGGAAGAGCAGCCACACCGTGTTGTTCGGCAGGATCGATCCGAGAAAACCCTGCCGCTTGATCGTCGTCGTCCGCACCCTTCCGATATCGTCGATCAACGGTTTTAAGGGATCGAGATTGTCGATCAGGTTTCGCAACACCAGTTCGTTGCGATAGAACATCTTGCCCTTCCAGAGCTGCCTGCCGACATGCTCGATCGCGTTGATCTTGGCGCTGGCGATGCGCCCCCGCACGCCGCCCAGCACCTCGCCGAGCCGCGTCTCCAGGCTGTCGCCGACCGCGAAGAACAGATCGCCCTGGTAGGGTCCATTGGGAATCGGGCCGGCGGTCAGCCGTCCATAGATCTGGTCGACCTGCTCCTGCGACAGCTTTGCCAGGTTTTGCGGCGTGATCTTCGCGAGGTCTGCGCGCGACAGCGGCACCTCGCGCTCGAGGCGGGCAAAGTCGATCCGGAATGTGCGGATTCCGTTGTCGGGATCCTTCAGAGTGTCATCCGTCGTCTTGGCGAACGGGATCGCCGGCGGCTCGGGGTCGGCATTGCAGCCGGCAAGTGCGATCGCTGCGAAAAGTCCCGCTGCGAGGCCAAAGCATGTCTTCATGGCCAAATCCCGCCGTTAAAGCGTTGCCAGGAACGCGATCAAAGCCTGCTTGTCCCGATCCGAAAGGTCTTCACCCTTGGTGTGGCCGGCATTCTCACTGTGGCCGAGCACGTTGGAATAATAGCGCTGGATGAATTCGTTCTGCGGCGCCGTGATGTCGACGGTGATCTTGCCGGGCTCGCCGGTCAGGACCGGCCAGAGGGCGTCGAGACCTTTTTTCAAATCGGCAAGCTGGGCATCGGTCATGATGGCCTTGTACTTGGCGTCGAGTTTTGGCGCGTCACGCTTGAGCAGCACCAGATCCTGGATCAGGTCCTTGTAGCGCAGGCTGTTGACGAGAACGGCGGGAAAACCTTTGGGCACGACGATGCTCAAGCCCGTGGTGATGTCGCCGATCTTCATGTTCGGAGCGACGTCGAACACGATGTCGCGGTCGGTCAGGAACTGCTTGTTGATCCGCGTCTTTGGATTGAGCAGCTCGTTCATCGAGGCCTTGAACAGCTTGTAGCGGCCCTCGACACTGACATCGTAGGTCTGGCAGGCCGGCGGATTGGCCAGCGGCTTGCCGTCGGCGCCGACATAGGGCGAGGAATAGAAGTCGACGCCGGAATTGGACGGCTTGCCGCAGACTTCCGGCCCGATGCCGTTGTTGTGCATGAAGGGCGCATAGGCCCACAGGCTGAGCAGCGACGGCGGACGGTAGTAGCCGCGGCCGCCGCCTTTCATGATTTCCTTCAGATCGGGATCGGCCGCCCGCTCATGCAGGTCGCGCGCGGCGTACTGGTCCCAGACGCGGCTTGCCATGTGGTTGGAATGCAGTGCGCGGGCGGCATAGGTGCCGATGTCGCTCGCCCGCACCGGCCGCTCGGCGCTCAGGAAGTCGATCCGAAGCGTCGGGTCTTTCGGATCGGTGGCGCGGAAATCCACGTTTTCGCCGAACGGCGGGCCCTGGCTGGAGTGGCAGTCGGCACACGCGCGCAAAAACACCTTCCGCCCCTGTTCGACCGATCCTTCGCCGAATTCCTGGTCGAGCTGCGCCTCCAGCGCCTTGGCATCGGGAAGCCCGCGCGCCTGCCACAATTCCGCGGGCCGGCCGGTGAGCAGGAAATTGACGACGTCGTCGAGGCGATCCTCGATGGCGCGGAAGCTTGCGCAGTCGCGCCGGCACTGGCCGATGTCGAACGGCGTCTGGCCGTAATTGCGCTGGGCGTTGTCGATCGCGCGCAAGTCCGGCACGTGGTTGAGCCAGCACTGCTCGGCGCAGGAGCCGATATTGAAATAGACGCGCTGCACGGCTTCCTGATAGCCGATGGAATCCTCGCCGCCCTTCAGGATATGGGCGACGCGCTCCATCTTCTCGCTCTGGCTCCAGCACTTGTTGGCCCTGGCGGGCTCGCACCAGCATTTGGCGTCGCCGCCGGGACAGCTGGAGGCCTTGCGCCACTTCAGCACGCGATGCTCGTGCAGCGGACGGCTTGCGAAATTGATGATGGCGTTCATGGTGCCGGGGTTCGACACCGTGTCCATCGGCAGCGCCGAGGTGTCGACTGTGCCGGGCCGCGAGCGCGCGATCAGCTGCCACTCCAAAAGGTCGTGCGACATGCCGGAGCCGAGCAGCTGCGACATGCGGCTGTATTGATTGCCGACCAGGCCGTCGATGTTTTCCCATTGCGGGGCGTTGGGATCCGCCGGCGGCTTCTCCGGCTTGTAGGAGATGTGGCAGGCGCCGCACGCCATGCCGATGCGGAACGGCGGCTCGATGGCGCCGTCGAACAGCCGCGTGGCGCGGGAATCCGCGCTCTCCGGTTTGTCCGACATCGGCTTGCGGTAGGCGTCCCATGAGGCCAGCGAGCCGTTCAGCTTTTTCCATTTCTCCGCGTTGAAACGCGGGTTGGGAAATTTGCGCAGGCCGAGGGCGCCGGTCGAGGTGCCGAAGCGCAGGTCGCAGGCGCTCTGGCGATTGTCGGTAGAGCCATGCGGCGTCGCGGTGTTGAACGGCCCATCGGCGAAGTCGCAGGCCGGATCCTTGTAGCCTTCTTTGCCGACGAACTTCAGCAGCTCAGCGTCGCCGGGGCAGTACTGGAAGCCGTAGGTTTCCTCGAGGCTCTTGGCGGGACAATCGCCGACACCGGGCACGCAGCAATCGGGATCGGGGATCGCGCCCCAGCCCTGGAACAGGTCGCCCTTGTTCTTGGCCGCAAGGACCAGATACCAGTCGATCGCAGCGCCCAGCCGCTGCGGAAAAGAATAGGTGTAGAAGCGGTCGTTGAAGGCGGTGGCGTAGAACCAGATCTCCTTGCCGGCCTGCTCCGAGGGGGAAAGGCCCGCATCGGTTGCCGCATAGCCGGGACTGAGCTTGCGTTGCGCGCTCGCGTCGCCTGCTTGCCAGAACGCGCACGCCGCCACCAGCAGCGCAAACAGCCATCGCCTCAATCCACCGCCTAGGGCCATTGGACACCCCCACGAGGACAGAAATCCGGCGCAAGATGCCGGCCGCCGTCAGGCATCTTTTCGTTGCGCAGAATGCTAACTTCGCCTTATTGGTGTCGTCAACGCAATTATTTTGAAGCATTTGCGAAGCAGTTCACAAACGCGCGTTCACGAGTTTTCCTGGATTCGATCGATCCTCCGCACATGAAGGATGATTGGCGATGTTTCTCAGGCTCATCAACCGGCTGTTCGAAATCTTCGTGCATTTCATGCGCCGGTGGATCGATCCATGGCTGCGCCCCCCATTCAATTATCTCTTGCGCGAGCATGCCGCGCGCATCCTGACCTGGCTCATCAACCTGCAGCGCAGCCGAGAAAATGTCGGCCTTGCCGAAGAAACCCTGCAGCCCGGCGAGGAGCAGGACGTCCAGACCATGATCGACGAGATGCGCCAGCATCTCATCATCGATTTCCCGCCCGGCGGCTTCGAGCGCGCCGGCAACACCAAGACCCATGGTCTGGTGCAGGGCGAGCTCGTCATTCACGACGGTCTGCCGGAAAACCTCCGGCACGGATTGTTCGCGACGCCAAAATCCTATCCCTGCTGGGTGCGCTTTTCCGGCCCTGGTCCGCATATCGAGCCCGACATCGACGATGTCGGCTTTGCCAGCATCAGCGTCAAGGTGATGGGGGTCGGCGGCGAGCGCATCTGGGAGGACGAGAAACAGACGCAGGATTTCACCGCGGTGTGCACGCCGACATTCGTCACGCCGGACATCAAGTCCAATGCGCGGCTGCAATACTGGAGCCGGCGGCACCTGCCGTCACTGTATTTCGTCAATCCCGCCGAGCCGCATCTGCTCGACATGCTGATGCAAGGCCTGTGGAACGAGGTGCAGCGAAATCCGCTGGGTGCGACCTATTACAGCTGCGTCCCCTATCTGATGGGGGAGGGGCAGGCGATGCAGTTCTCGTTCTGGCCGATGAGCAAGGTGCCGTGCTGCATTCCGCGCTGGCCGCTGCGGCCGCCGGACAATTACCTGCGCGACAACATGCGCCTCACGCTCGATCAGATGGACGTCGAGATCGAAATGCGCGTGCAGCTGCAGACCGACCCGTTCCTGATGCCGATCGAGAACAACGCGGTGCTGTGGCCGGTCAGACTGTCGCCGCGCATTCCGGTGGCGACGCTGAAGATCCCGCAGCAGAAGTTCGATGACGCCAGGCACTTCAACCTCACGCGCAATCTCAAATTCAATCCATGGCACTGCCTGCCGGAACACCGGCCGCTCGGCAATCAAAGCCGCGCACGCAAGCGGATGTACAACGAGCTTGCGATCTTCCGCCAGAAGATGAACGCCGAGAGACACATCGAGCCGACGCCGGAAAAGCCGTTCGGCTAATCGCTTGCGATCCATTTCAGCGCGGCGAGGCCGGGCAGGAAGAAATAGGCGCCGCCGCGCACCGTCACGAATTGCGGCAGCCCGCTTGAATATTTGCAATTGGGCGGCGCGCCCGGCCGCGAAAAGCCGTCGGTCTTTTGCGAGGTGGCGCTGACCGGCGGCGCCGGAAACGCTTCGCGGTTGCCGAGCAGCGGATCCTGCTCGCCGGACAACGCTGCGAACTTCGCGCTCGCGATCCAGGCGCCCTGCACAAATTCGAATTGCCGCGCGATATTGGCGTTGAGGCAGAGGAAGTGCAGGCCGGTCTCGACGTCGTCTTCGCCGGACTCGGTGGGGTGCACGTACTCACGCCCGCGACGCAGGATGCGATGGAAACGCGCCGACGCAACCGCGTCGTCCTGCAGCCGCACGAACGGCCAGATCGTGCTGTTGAGCGGCCAGGGCAGGCTGGATGAGATAGGCTTGCGCGGCCTGCGGCGCGTGGTCAGGCCGAGCGTGACCAGCAGATTGTCGATGGCGCGGCGCCGGCCGCCGGGCGCATCTCCCGTGCGCGGGTTGGCGCGGCGGACATGGGCACCCAGCGGGCAGCTCAAGCCGTCCGGATCGGTGTCGTACAGAAAACCGTTGCGCTCGCCGTCGCGAATGTCGATGCCGGGGATCGACCGGCCGAGGGTGAGATCGTCAAGCGGGTCGCCGTTCTTCTTGCGTCCGACCATGGCCTCGGCAAGCCGGTCCGGCGTCACGTTGACGCGCTTGGCCTCGTCGCCGACCCATTGCCAGAAGCCTCCGACGTCCTGCGCCAGCTGGCGAAACACCAGATAGCTGCCGTTGCGGCCGAGATCGCGGCGGTCCGGTGGATGCACGCCTCGCGGCAAATGGCTGGCCTTTTCGCCGGCGGGCACCGACGGCCGTTCGGTCAAGAGCCCATACTCATTGCGGTAGCCGAGCAGCAGTTCGCCCAGCGCCAGCAGATTGGTGTAATCGCGGTCCGCCACTGTGCCCGGCTTGCGCGGAATCTCCCAGTCGAAGCTCGGCTGCGAGATGCCGTCGGTGAATCCAAACGGCTCCTTGTCACCGAGGTCGGAGTTTTTGAGGATTTCGCCGATTACCGCCAGGCCGTGCGCTTCCGCATCCGACTTCTTGTCTGCGGCGATCGCCTCGACACTGATGTCATCGCTCGCGAACAGGATCACCAATATGTGCGGCTCGCTGTCCTTGTAACCCCACGCCCACTTTTCCGGCGCGTTGGCGCCGATATCGCCGAGCCGCTGCGAGCGGTTCGGATGGCCGGCCATGCCTTCGCAAAATTCGGGAGAGAAGCCTTCCACGTCCTTGACGCCAAGGGCGCACAGGCCCGCCGCGGTGAATGCGACCTGAAGGACATCGTTCTGCCGTCGGGTCATGCCGTCCTTGTCATAGAGATCGCCAAGGCTGGTCGGCTTGAGCGTGCGCAGCCATTGCCGCGCGGCGCCGGCATCGCCGACGCGCAGCATCACGTAGCGCGCGCCCTTCAGCGAATCGAACGCGCTCCAGACAATGGCCTGGATGTCGGCGATGTCGATGTCCGAGCGGATGGCGGGTTTCAGGCTCATATTTCCGCCACCCAGCGCCGGATTTCGTCGTCGCTCATTTCGGGTCTCTCGTAGCCGTTGCGGATGCGGCTGTTGCGCGCGAGGTCCTGCGCGGTCAGTCCCGGATAGGCCTTGTACCAGACGTCGGTCGGGATCTGGTGGTGGCGCTGAAAACGCTTGAAGTCCTGCTCGAGCCAGGCGCCCTTGGCAAACAGCCAGGCGGTGGTCGGATAAGCGATGAAACTCGAGAACGAAAAGTTCAGGCCGAAGCCGGCCTTGTTGATGAAATCGTCCATATAGGCTTCATGGCCGCCGTCGTAATTGCTGCAGAAGAAGCCGCGGCGGTTGTCGTCGAGGAACGGGCTCCAATGCGCGAAGTGGATGGTGCTGATGCGCCCGAGCGATCCGCGGTTGCAGATATGGCGCGCGATCCAGTTCAGGGCAAAGAGGATCGCAATCTCCAGCCACAGCCGGAAGCGGCCCGGCTTGATCGAGCCCATGGCGGTGTACTGGTTGCTGACGTCGTGGTCCTCGTAGTCTCTGAGATCGCGCATGTCGTGGGGTTGCGGGATGATCGGATCCGCCTGCTCATGATTGCGCAGCACGGCAAGGAGCCGGACCAACAACAGAACGAACAAAACGAACAGCAGCACGAGCAGCACGAGCGCAATCGCCACGACCAGGATCGTCCACCACCCGATCAGCCGCCAGCAGGCCTCCATGGCCAGGACAGCCAGGCCAGTCAGACAAACAGCTATCCAAACAGCCAGCCAAACGACCAGTATGGCGGCCAACAGTGCAACCACGATGGGCAACAGAAAATGCAACAGGTTGCGCATGCGCCATGCAAACGGCGTCGGCGGAATTTCGAGCAGCGGAGGATCGGGCCGCGCCAGTTGCAGCAGCTCGGCGCGAAGCAGCTGCGGATCGCGCGCGCTGGATTGCCGGAGTGCGTCACGCAGCAGGCCGTGCAATCGCGCTTCGTCCCGCACCTGTTCCACCGTGCGCCCGACCCAGTTGACGTAGGAAGTGCGCGGGCGCACGCGACATCTGCGCATGAAGTCGAGCGGATTGGTGTCTTCGGCAAAGCCTTCGCAATGGCTGAAAATCTTCCGCAAGCCCCCTTCGGCTCTTTGGCCGATGTGCTCCATCAGCGCACTGGCGTCGCCATCGCAGTCCACCATGAAGCAGAGATAGGTCGGCGGGGTGTCCGTCGGCAGCTCGGGATAGAACGCGCGATCCGCCAGCGTGTTGTCGGCGAGCACGACGAAACGCGCGTAGTGGATGGTGTCGAAGGCGCGGAACGGCAACAGCTCGTTGTCGGGATCGGCAAATCCGGTCTTGCCGGGGAGATTCATCGTGGCCAGCAACGCCCGGAGTTCGGCGATGCGATCGGGCGCAATCGGTGCGAGGACGACGATATTGTCTTGCGGAATCATGTCGCGCCCCGGCATTGCCGCTCTGAGGTCGTGCGAAAAGTCGATTGGCCGCGCGTCTTGTCTCCGAGGGCAACTTTAGCGGGAGTGCATCGTCAAACGCAAGACGCTTCACCTACCTTGCGGCAAATGCCGGAACAGTCAGTCGCATCAATCCTTTGCAGCTTATTTCAATTCGGCCGCAGGAAAATCCGCGAGCGCACGCATCTTCACGCCGGCGCGAAGCTGATCGTGCCGTCGACGTCGATCTCGCGCTTAAGCCGCCCGGTCGAAGCGAGCATGTTGAGGTGTGCGAGGGCTTCGCCAAATGCCTGGCGCGGAGTTACGTACAACACACGCGGGAATATTTCCTGCGCGATCGCAAACGCGGTCGTCTTGCCGTTCATGACGGACGCGACGTCGTCGAGGCGGGCCTGATGATGTGCGCGCAACTGGGCCAGACGCGCATGCAGCCCACGAAACGGCAGGCCGTGCGAGGGCAGCACCAGCGTGTCCGGCGGCAATGAATCGAGCCGCGTCAGCGAATCCAGGTACTCCTTCATCGGATTGGCCTCCGGTTGCGCCGCTGGCGCGATCACCGATGGCGTCATGTGCGACAGCACCTGGTCGCCCGCGATCAGGATCTTGTCGCTCTCGCAGAAGAACAGCGCGTGCTCGGCCGAATGCCAGCCGGCCGTGATGACCTGCCATTCGCGCTTCCCCATGGTGACCGCGTCGCCATCGCGAATGCGGATGAATTCGCGCGGCGGCCGCCCGCCGAGAAATTTCTGATGGCGCTGGGCTTCGGCGATCCTGGCGGCGTCATCCGCAGATGCGCCGTTCCGCTTCAGGAAGGAGACAAACTGCTCGTCCGAACCTTGCTCACGCTCATGCCACATCTTCCAGCCGCCGAGCCATTCGGCGAGCGGCATGCGCACGGCGCATTTCATTTCCTTCACGAAGAATGCGGCAAGGCCGCAATGATCGGCATGCGCATGGGTGAGGGCGAGATTCTGCAAGGGACGGCTGCGCAACAATCCACGCCAGAGCTTGTCCCACATCTCGAAACTGTCGTCGGTGTTCAGGCCGCAGTCGACCACGGTCCAACCGGAGCCGTTGTCGAGCAGCCAGCAATTGACGTGATTGGGCGCCGTCGGCATTGGAAGCCGCACCCAGAACAGCCCCGGCAAGACGTCCGTCAATTCGCCATAGGGCGGCGGGCGCTGCACCGTGAAATTCAGATCGTCGGACATTTGTCACCCCGGCCGCGCAAGTATTTGCGTTTTCCGCATATCGGGCAAGACCTGGCGCCGCTTGGTCTGCCCTTGCGCTTGCCCACCATCGGCGGCACATTGAAGCTGTAGCGCACCGCGCTGCCAACAATGACGTCCGAGGAACCACCATGGCGGCCACGCGGATCGACTGCGACATCCATCCCGCCGTGGGTGGGACGCGCACCACGCTGCTGCCCTATCTCGACGATCACTGGAAGGAGCAGGTGGTGAGCCGCGCGATCGACGGGCTCGACCTCAACTCCTATCCGCCGAACATGCCCCTCTCGGGCCGCGCCGATTGGCGCCCGAAGGACGGCAGCAAGCCGGGCTCTGATCTTGCCATGGTGCAGCGCGGGGCGTTCGACCAGCTTGGCGCCAGCCACGCCATTTGCAACGTGGTCTACGGCGCGCAGGCGGTGTTCGATCCCTACATGGCGGCGGGCTTCTGCAAGGCGATCAACGACTGGATCGCGGCCGAGTGGCTCGACAAGGACAAGCGGCTGCGCGCCTCCATCGTGGTGCCGATCCAGGCGCCGGACCTCGCGCTGGAAGAGATCGAGCGCCGCGCGTCCGACAACCGCTTCGTCTCCATCCTCGTGCTGTCGCAGGGCGAAACGTTGCTGGGCCGCCGGCATTACTGGCCGATCTACCAGCTTGCGGAAAAGTACAAGCTGCCGCTCGCGATCCACGCCGGCAGCGCCTATCGCACCGCGCCGAGCTCGACCGGCTGGGCGTCCTATCGCTACGAATATTATCTCTCCGAGGCGCAGGCCTTCCAGGCGCAGATCCTCAGCATGATCTATGAAGGCGTGTTCGGCAAATTCCCGAAGCTGAAGGTCGTGCTGATGGAATCGGGCGTGAGCTGGCTGCCCGCCTTCATGTGGCGCGCCAACAAGACCTGGCGTGGCGTGCGCGTCGAGGTGCCGTGGGTCGAGCGCGAGCCGGCCTCGATCATCCGCGAGAATTTTCGCGTCACCATGCAGCCGTTCGACGCGCCGCCGGATGCGACAGGAGTCGAGGACATCATCGACCAGATCGGCTCGGAAAAGATGTTCTTGTTCGCGTCCGACTACCCGCATTGGCAGTTCGATGGCGACGATCCGGTGCCGCCGAACCTGCCGAAATCTCTTGTCGCGCGCATGTGCGCCGACAATCCGCTTGAAACATTTCCACGGCTGAAGCTCGACGCTTAAGGAGGTCAGCATGAGTGACATCATCGACCGTCCAATCCTCGAACAGGAGAAGACCGCCGCGACGCGGCTTCGCATCATCGACTGCGACATCCATCCGAGCATCCACTCGCATTCCGATCTCAACGAGTTCCTGCCAAAGCGCTGGCAGGAGCATCTGAAGACCTATGGCAGCCATCTGCGAACGCCCTATATCGGCACCACGCCCTATCCGCGCTCCTCGCCATTGATCTGCCGGCGCGACGCCTGGCCGCCGACCGGTGGGCCGCCGGGCTCCGATCTCGCCTTCATGCAGAAGCAGCATCTCGATCCCCTCGATGTGGAGTTCGGCATTTTGCAGGTGCTCGACCTCTTCATCTTCTCGCAGCAAAACCTGGAATTCGGCGCTGCGATCCAGCGCGCCATCAACGACTGGCAGCTGGCGTTCTGGTCGCACCGCGACCCGCGCCTGAAGGCCTCGATCCTGGCCGGGCAGGACGACACGCAGCTTGCGATCGCCGAGATCGATCGCTGCGCCAAATCAGGCGAATACATCCAGATCAACGTCTCGCCGCGCGCCAACGAGCCGCTCGGCCGCCGCCGCTACTGGCCGATCTACGCCCGCGCGCAGGAGCTGGGCCTGCCAATCGGCATCCATGTCGGCGGCTATGGCGGGCATGCGCCGACCGGCGGCGGCTGGCCGTCCTATTATTGCGAGGAACACCAGAGCAACGCGCACACGGTGGCGGCGTCACTGACGAGCCTTGTGCTCGAAGGCGTCCCCGAGCGCTTTCCGAAACTGAAGATCGTCTTCATCGAAGGCGGTTTTGGCTGGATTCCGTCCACCACCTGGCGCATGGACCAGCACTTTGAAAAATTCCGCGACGAGGTCCCGCACCTCAAGCGCAAGCCGTCGGAATACGTGAAGGAGCATTTCTGGTTCACGACGCAGCCGATCGACGAGCCGGATGATGCAAAGCATCTGCGCTCGCTGATCGAGTGGGTCGGCATCGATCGCCTGCTGTTCTCGTCGGACTATCCGCACTGGGACTACGATGACGCGCGCTTTGCGTTCAAGACGCCGCTGACGGAGCCGGAGCGGAAGAAGATCTTCAACGCTAACGCCCGCGCGGTGTACAAGTTCTGAGCTGAAGCGGGATGAAGTAGCGTGAATAGGTTCGACGACATACGCGGTACACCTCTCCCGCTTGCGGGAGAGGTCGTATCGCATCGAAGATGCGATACGGGTGAGGGTTCTATCGACAGTGTGACTCGCGGAGACACCCTCACCCCAACCCTCTCCCGCAAGCGGGAGAGGGAGCGATGACCCGTCATATCGTCGCGCGTACCTCGGACATCCCTCCCGGCGGCAACAAGGTTGTTGGCGTTGAGGGCCGCGACATCGTGATCTTCCATGTCAACGGCGAGTTCTTTGCGCTGCTCAACCGCTGCCCGCACGAGGGCGCGCCGCTGGCAAAGGCGGCCTGCGTCGCGCGCTTGACGTCGCCTGAGCCCGGCGTCTACGTCCGCGACCGCGTCGGCGAACTCTTGCGCTGTCCCTGGCACGGCTGGGAGTTCGACATGCGCACCGGACAATCCTGGTTCGACCCGAACCGCGTGAAGGTCCGCTCCTATCCCGTCGCCGTCGAAAGCGGCGCCGAGTTGCAGAAGGGCCCCTATATGGCCGAGACCTTTCCGGTCCATGTCGAAGACAGCTACGTCATCGTCGAGACGTAAAGGCGCAACGCCATCCCATCCATCACCATCTCGTTCGAAGGAGAGTACTCATGACGCACGCCATCCGCTTTCATCAGACCGGCGGTCCCGAAGTTCTGAAATGGGAGGAGGTGCAGGTCGGCAAGCCCGGCGCGGGCGAGGCGCGCATCCGCCACACCGCCGTTGGTCTCAACTTCATCGATATCTATAACCGCTCCGGCCTTTATCCGGTGCAACTGCCGAGCGGACTCGGCGGCGAGGGGGCCGGCGTGGTCGAGGAAGTGGGCAGCGGCGTCACCGAGCTCAAGCCCGGCGACCGCGTTGCCTATGGCAACTCGCCGATCGGCGCCTATTCCGAGGCGCGGCTGATCCCGGCGGACCGCCTGCTGAAGGTGCCTGACGGCATCGACGACAAGACCGCCGCGGCGATGATGCTGAAAGGCCTCACCGCGCAATACCTGATCCGCCAGACCTATCGCGTCAAAGCCGGGGACACCATCCTGATGCACGCCGCGGCCGGCGGCGTCGGCCTGATCCTCTGCCAGTGGGCCAAACATCTCGGCGCCACCGTGATCGGCACCGTCGGCAGCGACGACAAGGCAAAACTCGCGCAGGCCCATGGCTGCGCCCACACCATCGTCTACACCAAAGAGGATTTCGTGAAGCGTGTCGGGGAGATCACCGGCGGCAAGAAGTGTCCCGTGGTCTACGATTCCGTCGGCAAGGACACCTTTTTGAAATCACTCGATTGCCTCGCCCCGCTCGGCGTCGCTGCGCTGTTCGGGCAATCCTCCGGATCGGTCGAGCCGCTCAATCTCGCCCTGCTCTCCGCCAAAGGCTCGCTCTATGTCACGCGCCCGACGCTGTTCACCTATGCGGCGAAGCGCGAGAATCTCGTGGCGATGGCGAACGAGCTGTTCGATGTCGTCAAGTCAGGCGCGGTCAAGATCGAGGTGCACCAGACCTACCCGCTGAAGGACGCCGCGAAAGCCCATGCCGATCTCGCCGCGCGCAAGACCACGGGCTCGACGGTGTTTTTGGTTTGAGATCAAGCCATGAACGCCGGCGGAAAATTCCGCCGGCGTTCATGGCGCGTGCTCGTCCTTCCGATCAACGGTTCGAAAACCATTCACGCTTTCTGCCAATCCCGCTAACGATTTTGCAAATCGCCCCGTGCACTCTCCGCTCACCAACGGAAAAGGGCGGGAAATACTATGAGTGGGATGGCTATCCTGGAAAATGTGCGCCGATATCGCACCATCGCTTCGCTGTACCGGCAAACGGCGGCGTTCCGCCCTGCCCAAAAATGGTCGCTACTATCTCAAGCCTATGAGTATGAGCGTCTCGCGATCGCGGAGCTTGAGGCCCACTACATGGGCGCGGCCGCGTGAAGTCTGGCAAGTGCAAGGTTGCAAGGCGTTAACCGGTTGTGGCTGGTTAATGGTTTCTTCTGAGCGCCTTACCCAAGCGCCTTCTCTCGGCCGCACTTGCTTTCCGGCAGGTCTATGCGCCCTAGCTCAACCCCTTGATCGTCGCCTTCACGATCGTCGCAATCTCGTCGCGCAGCGCGGCCACGGGCACCGCGATCAGCTTCTGCTCGAGCCCCAGGCTGACCATGCCGTGCACCGATGCAAACAGGCTGCGCGCGGTGATGCCGAGCTCGTCCGCGCTCCATTTCGGAAAACACTTTGCCAGCGGATGGTAGATGTGGCGGAACAGGTTCATCTGCTCCTCGATCGCCCATTCAGGGATCGGCTTTTCCGGCGCCATGCGGTGCTCGAACAGCGCGCGCCATAGTTCGAGATTGTCGGCGGCGAAATCGCAATAAGCGACCGCGATGCGCACCAGCGCCTCGGCAGGCGAGGGGGCGCCGTCGCTTTCGGCTGCGCTCAGCGCGGCATCGAGCCGCGCCAGCGTTCGCGAGCCGACGCGGAGGATCAACTCGTCCATATCGTCGACGAGATTGAACACCGCGCCGTTGGCCACCCCGATTTTCGCAGCCAGCTCCCGGCTTTTCAGCCCGGCCAGACCCCTGGCAGCAATCGCCTTCTCGGCCGCCGCGATCAGCTTCTCGAGCTGTTTCGCCCGTCTTTCCAAGATCTTAGTCATTTGTTAACTTTCTCGTGAGCATCGCTCAAAAATATCTTGAGCAACGCTCAAACTATGCTATGTTGCACTCATGAGCAATGCTCATAACAGGGAGCCAACAATGTTCAAGACTGTTTTGACACTTTTCCGCGGCAGCATCGCGGTTGCGGAGGAGCAGCTGGAAGACCGCACCGCGCTGGTCATTCTCGACCAGCAGATGCGCGACGCGGCCGCCGCCGTCGATCGCAGCAAGCGCACGCTGGCCCTTGCCATCGCCCAGGATCAGCAGGAAGGCCGCCGGCTGGAGGCCACCAACACCCGCATCGCCGATCTCGAGGTGCGCGCTACCGCGGCGCTCGATGGCGGCCGTGAGGACCTCGCCCGCGAGGCGGCGCAGCAGATTGCCAATCTCGAGGCCGACCGCGACGCCTGCATGACCGCGCGCACGCTGTTCGCCCAGGAGATCACGCGCCTGAAGCGCCACGTCTCCAACGCCGAAGCGCGCCTCACCGAGCTCGACCGCGGTCGCCGCATCGCGCGTGCCTCGGAAGCCGTGCGCGGTCTGCGCCGCAGCGGCATCGAAGCGGCACGGCCCTACGAGTCGACGCTGCCGGAAGCCGAAGCCACGCTGAAGCGCCTGCGCGAACGGCAGATCGAGGCGGCCGCCGCCGACGAGGCGCTGATCGAGCTCGATGCGGCGTCTGGCCCGCTCGCCACCGCCGAAAAGCTTGCCGAGCAGGGCTTTGGGCCCCGCATCAAGTCAACCGCGGACGACGTGCTCGCGCGGCTGAACGCCAAACGCACCCAGACCAACTGACCTACCCAAGCTGTCGAAACTGTCGAACTGAAACTGAAACCTCAAACCCCTTATCACAAGGAGAACTGCCATGAACAACACCACCGCCGCTCAGCACAGCCCCGCCTGGGTCGCCTTCACCTACATCTCGTTCGGTGCTTCCGCCTTCATGGTCGGCATCGGCATCTGGTTCCTGCCGCTGGAGCTGTCGATCAAGGGCTACCTCACCATGGGCTTTCTGATGCTGACCCAGTCCTGCATCACCATGACCAAGACCATGCGCGACAACCACGAGAGCGGCAAGCTGGTCAACCGCATCGAGGACGCCAAGGCCGAGCGCCTCCTGATGGAAGTCGAGCGCAACGCGCGCGCGGCCTGATCACGAAGGGAGGTGAGTGCGGGGCGGCGGGCGGTAACGCCCGCCGCCTGCGGCCAACCGCAGACAAATTCGCAATCGCGGCTGAATCAAAGGTGCTTAGTGAAGAGAGCTCTTGCGTTCCTCGTGTTCGGTCCGGTGCTGGCCGCAGTCGCAGCGCTGCTGGTCATGGCGCGGGCGGGTGGACTTGGCCACGATTTTGCGAAGGTGTTTGCAGCTGGTGACTGGATGCGTCGACCGCGTTCTGGGTGATGTGCCCGTCCCGTTGAGGGCTGCCCTGACCGCGGCTGTCGGCGCACTTGTTGCCTTTAGCCTGGCGTTCGTCTTGTTCAACTGCCTGTTTCCGCCTGCAGCGTGGCTCTATTTCGCGTTCGGTAGTGCCACTTGCATGGGCGCGTGCTCGCTGCTTGCGAGCGAATTCGGCCGAACGCAGTGGCCTGCCGTCTCGAAAGGAGACTGATATGGTTTTGCTCGGTAGAAAGCTTGGCTGGTTTCTGTGTCTCGTAATCGCACTGCTGCACTTTGGTATGTGTGCCATCTTGGGAGGAGGTAACTGGTACCTGCTGGGCTTCTCGTACGCACTCCTTTGGCCCGGGGTATTTGCCTTGACGATTCTGCCGGGCGTCTTGATTGGTGCTCATGTACAGAGTTGGCAAGCAAGCTTGGCCGTGACTGAGATAGCTACAATCGTTGTTGCAATACTGTTCTTTGGTCCGACCCTTGGAGGTCTGTTTCAGTCGCTATTTCAACAGCAGCTTATAATGACCCACCTTGCCCTTTTTCCGCCACTGTTGCTTTCAGTTCTGATAGGCCACTTCGGTAGATCGCGGTAACACGCCCCGGTCTCTTTGGTCAGCTCCTGCGCGGGCGGCGGTGTCTAGGCCTTTGCGTCGTCAAGCTCGGACTTCCCCTTTACCTGCGAGTAACGCCGTCGTTCAAACATCCTTTACCTTTCTGCAACCCATTCCGTTCCGCTCAAGGCTCCTTAAGATAGATGATGCACTGATCCTCCCCAATCACGGGCGAGCAGCATGGCGTCTGTCGCGACACAAATTCGATCGGCGGCCGGAAAGCTGCGCGGCCACGCAGCGTTCTGGCTGAAGGCGTTTGCGCAGCCGACTATCGATCTGACGCTGCGCACCCATGAACGGTTTTCGACGCGGATCGTCGAGAGCCCGGGTCGGGCGCTCGGCGAGAACGATCTGGAGCGCCTCGTCGCGCAGCTGCGCGTCGTTGCCGGCAAGACGCTGCCGGCGGGCGATCTCACCTACGGTATCTTCTCCGGCGAGCGCGAGCGGCTTTCGCGTGCCATCGTCACGGTGATTTGCGAGGAAGCGAGCGGCCGTCCGGTCGCCTTCAACGCGCTGTCGGTGATGCCGGTCGAGCTCGACGGACAGCCTTCCGAGGTCACCCATCTCGGCCTCGTCATGGTCGATCCCGAGGTGCAGGGCCAGGGGCTGTCCTGGGTGCTCTATGGCCTCACCACGCTGGTGCTGTTCATCCGCGGCGGCCTGCGGCAAAAATGGATTTCCAACGTTACGCAAGTTCCGGCCGTGTGCGGCATGGTGTGCGAGACATTTTCCGACGTGTTTCCCTCGCCGCAATCGGGCAGCCGCGCCAGCTTTGCGCATCTGCAGCTGGCGCGCGACATCATGCGCCGCCACCGCGCGGTGTTCGGCGTCGGCGAGGAGGCCGGCTTTGACGAGCCGCGCTTTGTCATCACAGATGCCTATACCGGCGGCTCCGACGCGCTGAAGAAATCCTTCGACGTCGCGCCAAAGCACCGCGACGAGCAGTACAACGCGTTTTGCCAGCGCGAGCTGGACTATGCGCGCGGCGACGATCTGCTGCAGATCGGTCGCATCGATCTGGCCGCCGCGCGGCGCTATCTCACGCGCGAGGTGCCGGCGGGCTCCATGCCCGCGCTGCTCGCGGCGTCCGCCGTGCTGGCGCTGCAGCGTCTGGTATTGCCGGTCATGCACTGGATGGATGACAACAGGGCCTTCGGCATCCTGCGCCCGCGTGGAGGTGGCTCATGACGCCGTCCGCCATCGCCGATTCCATCGTCAATTTCTGCGGCGCCATCGGCCTGCTGGTGGCGATGCTGGCGCTTGACCGCCGCGATCCCGGCGGGCCCTTCACGCGGCGACTCGCTTTCCTACTTGGCGTCGTCGCCGCGCTGTTCTTCATCCGCGGTCTCGCCTGGTGGCACGAAAGCACCTTTCTCGACCGTCTGTCGCTGATCCCAGCCGCAATGGTGCCGCTCGGCGCCCTCATCGTCACCGAGGGGATTTTGCGCCGTCACGCGCCGCGTCCAGCGAAACAGATCGCGGTAGCCGGCGCCGTGCTGCTCGGTCTCGGCGGCGCGCTGGGGCTGGAAGCCTGGTCGACGGCTTACGCGATCGCGCTGTCGGCCTTTCAGCTGGCAGGCTTTGTCACCTGCGCGCTGCTGCTGGCGCTCCGCGACCGCAGCCAGTTGCTCGCCTCCGAAAACCGCAGCATCGGCCGCCTCGCACTCGGCGCGCTCCTGGTGATTCCCTTCATTGTCACCGATTTCCAGGCGCTGGCGCCGAACATGCCGGTGCGCTTCGGTGCGCTCGGCGCGCTCTTGGTCGTCACCGCCGTCCTGATCGCGGGAAGCAGCGGCGAGACGCGGCGCCAGGGCATTGCGTTGGCTACGCTGCGCGTTTGCAGCGCCGCACTGCTCGGCGCCGCTGCAGCCTTCATTGCCGATGATGTCGATGCCGCGCAGATCATGCGTTTTGCGGCTGTCGCCGTCGCCGGCGTGCTCACCATCGGCATGATGACGGACACGCTGCGCGCCTATTTCGAGGCGCAGGCGCCCGGCATGCTGAACTCGGTGGCGGCATCATCGGCCGCAACCCGCGAGCAGCTGATCGCGGAACTGATGCGCCAGCCGTTGTTCGAGAGCGCCCGCCGTTTCCGCGAGGGCGACCTTGCCGCCTACGATCCGCCGCTATTGCGCGATCTCCTCGCCTCACGCCCCGTGTTGCGCCGCGCCGACGCGCCCTGGGGTTTTTCGCCCACCGATCCCGCGGTCGAGCGTGTAGCCTCGCTGCTCGCGGCCCACAGCGCCACGCACGTCGTCGTGCTCGCGCCTGATCCGGCCGATTTGTTCGTGCTCGCGGTTCCCGTGATGCTGGCCGACCCGGCGAGCGAAACCGCGCTCGCGCTGGTGCGCCGGCTGCTCGCCGTGATGCCGGAATCTGCCTGAGGTTGCTTTAACAACCTGACATCGACGTGCTATAGGCTGCCCGGAAATTTCAGGACGGGTCGGATTTCATGTCGAAGCAAGCATTGCGCGAGGAGGCCGAGCGGATGATCCGCGAGGCGATGGAGAAGAAGACCGTCACCGTCAAGCAGGGCAGTACTCGCATCGAGGCGGTCTGCGGCAAATGCGGCGTTGCCAACCGCGTGCAGGCCGCGAAAGGCCAGACCCGCGTAAAATTCGCCTGCAAGAATTGCGGGCACAAGCAGGAGACGCTGTAGGCTCAATTAGCTTCTTGGCTCCTTCCACCTCTCAAGGGAGGTGGCTTCCGGTGTTGCGCAATTCAGCGTCGTCTGCCGCATGGAAGACCTGCTCTCGCCGCTGTGCCGCCGCATTGCCAGCGGCGCGCCCGTCCGGCTAGATAGCCCGGGCATCAATCAAGAAAATTCAGGGCAGGCATGAACTTTCCAAAACTCTTCTCACCGGTCCAGATCGGGCCGTATGCGCTGAAGCATCGCCTCGTGCTGGCGCCGCTGACGCGCATGCGTGCGGCAAAGCCGTCGCTGGCGCCGCGGCCGCTCAATGCGGAATATTATGCACAGCGGACCACGCCGGGCGGCCTGCTGATCGCCGAAGCCTCGCCCGTGATGGCGACAGCCCAGGCCGGTGCCGGCATTCCCGGCATCTACACCGAGGCACAGATCGCCGGCTGGCGCGAGGTGGTGGACGCTGTGCATGCCAAGGGCGGCATCATCTTCCTGCAGCTCTGGCATGTCGGCCGCGCCTCGCATTCGTCGTTCCAGCCCGGCGGCGTGCTGCCGGTCGCGCCCTCGGCGGTGGCGATCTCGGCGGAATGGAAGACCGGCACCGCCGACGGCAAGGTCACCACTTACGAAACGCCGCGCGCGCTGGAGACCTCGGAGATCCCCGGGATTATCGACGCCTTCCGCCAGGCCGCGAGGAATGCGCTGGCTGCCGGTTTCGACGGCGTCGAGGTGCACGGCGCCAACGGCTATCTGCTCGAGCAATTCTTGCAGTCGCGCAGCAATCAGCGCACCGATCAATACGGCGGCTCCATCGAGAACCGCGCGCGGCTCTTGCTCGAAGTCACGCAGGCCGTCGTCGATGTCTGGGGCGCGGATCGCGTCGGCGTTCGGCTGTCGCCCTACGGCATCGCCAACGACTCCGGCGAGCCCGATCCCATGCCGCTCTACACCCATGTGGTCGAGAAGCTCAATCCGCTTCAGCTTGCCTATCTGCATTTCATCGAGCCGCGCTCAAGCGGCGCCGGCCGCGCCGAAGTCAACTGGCAGAACGTGCCGTCGGCGATGGTGCTGTTCCGCCCGATCTGGCAGGGCAAGCTGATCGCCGCCGGCGGTTTTACCGGCGAGACCGCGGAAGCCGCGATCGCGCAAGGCCATGCTGATGCGGTCGCCTTCGGCCGCATCTTCATCTCCAACCCCGATCTGCCGCGCCGCCTGCAGCGCGGCTATCCGCTGACGCCCTACGACCGCAAGACGTTCTACGGCGGCGAGGCGGCGGGCTATACCGATTACCCCGAGCACGACGAGTTGGCGCAGGCTTGAGGGTCAGCCGTCATTCCGGGGCGATGCGAAGCATCGAACCCGGAATCTCGAGGTGATGAGCCGTCATTGCGAGCGAAGCGAAGCAATCCATCCGTCCCCACGAAGAAAGCTGGATTGCTTCGTCCGCTTCGCTCCTCGCAATGACGGAAGAAAGAATCGAGGCCCGCAATGTTCGACGAAGACGAATCACCGAAGAAAAAATCCAAAGCCATCTCCCCTGGCAAACCCGCCGCCGGAAAATGCCTGTGCGGCAAGGTCGCCTTCGAGATCGACGTGCCGGCGCGCTGGGCCTGGCATGATCATTCGGCCGCGAGCCGCCGCGCCCATGGCGCGGCTTACGCCACCTATGTCGGGAGCTGGAAGAAGCGCTTTCGCATCACGAGGGGCAAGTCGGCGCTGGCGCGCTATGAGGATGCCGCGACAAAATCCACGCGCAGCTTCTGCTCCACCTGCGGCACGCCGGTCATGTACGAGCGCGCCCGTTCGCCGCACATGGTCAACATCCCGCGCGCGCTGTTTGGCAGCCGCACCGGCCGCGAGCCGCTCTATCACAACGCCATCGAGGAGCTGCAGGAATGGGCCTATCGCGGCGCGCCGCTGGTGCCGCTGAAGGGCTTTCCCGGCTGGGTCTGGCAACGCTCGAAGAAAAGGAAGCGCGCGGGCGATGATCCCTTCGAGCTCGCCCGCGGCGATATCTAAGCCGACTTTTTCCGCTTCACGGACTTGGCCTTCTTCGCCGGCGCCTTCTTCGCCGCGCCTTTCTCCTTCTTCGGCAGCGTCGCCACGAAATCGACGGCGCGCGCCACCCATTTCTTCAGGTCGGTTGCGGCCTGGTAGCCCTCCGGCGCGACGCGGAGATATTCGGCCATGATGCGCCCGCGCATCTCCATCGGCGCGGCGTGCGGCTCGCCGAAGGCGAAGGCCGGTGCGTCCGGCCCGACCCGCACCAGAAGCCCGCCGCGGCCGCTGACGGCGCAGCACATATGGCCGCGCACCATGAAGCAGAGCCCGCCGAACATTTTCTGCTCGGCCACATCGTTGCGGCCGGACAGCAGTGTCCGGATTCGCTCGGTAACCTCCCTGTCGTAAGCCATTGTCCCCGCACTCCGCTATTCCGCACGCTATAGCAGCTTTCCTGATTCCCGCCGATTCCGCCGCAGTCGAAGCTTTGCGCTTCATTGTATCTTCACAATGGCCGCCCGATGGCTTGCTGAGCGGATTGAAGCGCGCCCGCGCATTGCAGCCATCTCCGCGCTCCATTGCGAAGGCGCGCACGGATCGGCCATGATGCCGCCACCCGCCGGCCAACTAGTCCGCGGGCGGGAGGGTACGCATGAAAAATCGCATCACGGGGCGCTCGGCCTTTCTTGCGCTGCTCAAGGACGAGGGCATCACGCATCTGTTCGGCAATCCCGGCACCACCGAATTGCCGATTATGCATGCGCTGAAGGATCATCCCGATCTCACCTATGTGATGGCGATGCAGGAGAGCCTGGTGGTGGCGATTGCCGACGGTTTTTCCCGCGCCTCCGGAAAGCTCGTCGCCTGCAACGTCCATGTCGCGCCGGGCCTCGGCAATGCCATGGGCTCGCTGTTCAACGCCGGCTTCACCGGCACGCCGATGATCCTCACCGCCGGCCAGCAGGAGCAGGGCCACGGGCTGATGGAGCCGGTGCTCTATGGCCCGCTGGTGCAGATGGCCACCCCGCTGGTGAAATGGGCGGTCGAGGTGACGCGCCTGGAGGATTTGCCGCGCATTGTGCGCCGCGCCGCGAAAATCGCCACCACGCCGCCGACCGGTCCGGTGTTCATCTCGCTGCCCGGCGACATCCTCAATGCGGAAGCCGGGATCGAGCTCGGCCGCTCCACCCGCGTCGATACCCGTGTCCGTCCCTCCGATGAAGCGCTGGCCGCGCTCGCCGCGCGAATCCTCAAGGCGGAGCGGCCGGTGATCGTCACCGGCGACGAGATCGTCAAGAGCGATGCGCTGCAGGAGGCCGCACACTTCGCCGAGACGCTGGGCGCGCCGGTCTATCAATGCTCGACGCCCTATGGCGCGCATTTCCTGTCCGAGCATCCGTGCTTCCTCGGCGCGTTGACCCGGCTGCAGAAGCAGGTGCGCGAAACGCTGCAACCCTACGACCTCATGATCGTGCTCGGCGCCGATCCCCTGCGCATGTCCGTCTACAGCGAAACCGACCCGATGCCGGATACGCTTTCGATGGTGCAGATCGGCCTGGTCGACTGGGATCTCGCCAAGAACTACGGCGCCGAGATCGCGCTCAAAGCCGATGTAAAGGAGACGCTGCGCGCCCTGGTGCCGGCGCTTCGATCGGCCGGCGGCGCGGCGCTTGAGGCGCGCGCCAAGCAGGGCATCGCCGCGCTGGCATCGAAGAACTGGACCGCGAAACGCAAGGCGATCGTCGAGCAGGCCTCGAAGCTGAAGGATCGCTCGCCGATCGATCCGGACTGGCTGACGCTGCAGCTGGTCGAGGCGATGCCCGACAATGCCATCCTCGTCGACGAGGGTCTCACCTCAGCGCGCCAGGTCACCGCGCTGCGCCCGCACCGCGACCGCTACGGCTATCATGCGCTCGCCTCCGGCGGCATCGGCTGGGGCCTGCCGGCGTCGGTCGGCGTCAGCCTCGCCCATCCCGATCGTCCCGTGGTGTGCTTCTCCGGCGACGGCTCCTCGATGTATTCGATCCAGTCGCTGTGGACCGCGGCCAACCACAAACTGCCGCTCAATTTCGTCATCGCCAACAACGGCGGCTACCGCATCATCAAGCAGCGCCTGCTCGCCTTCCACGGCGACGACAATTACATCGGCATGGATTTCGTCGACCCGCCGGTGGATTTTTCCGGCATGGCGAAGGCGCTCGGGCTGGAGTCGATCAAGGTCAGCGACCCCGCCGAGCTGAAGGGCGTGCTGTCGTCGGCATTCAAGCGCCCGGGAACGAAGCTGATCGAGGTGGTGGTGAATAATTCGGTGAATTGAGAACGCGCGGGATGGGTAGAACGAAGCGAAACCCATCGCCTGTACCCGCGGTAGGATTTGATGGGTTTCGCTGCGCTCTACCCATCCTGCGATTTTCTGTCAGCCTCCGGGGCCGTCTTTCATGATGTAGCCCATCAGGTCGTCCACGTTGTGCTCCAAATCCCGGATGATGTTCTTGACGACGTCCCCGATCGAGATCACGCCCACGACCTTGCCCGCGTCCAACACTGGCAGATGGCGAAAACCGCGCTTAGCCATCATTGCCATGCAGCCGTCCAGCGGATCGTCCGGCTTGACGGTCACCGGGTTGCCCGTCATCACCTGGCCCACCGGCGTCCGCTTCGCATCGAGCCCGGGCAGCAGCACTTTGATCGCGCAGTCACCCTGGGTCACGATACCGACCAGCACATCGTTGTCGATGACCAGCACCGACCGGACCCGGTAGTCGCGCATCTGGTGCAAGGCTTCGACGACCATGTCGCCGGAACGAACATGGATCAGGGCGCCACCCTTTTGGGCCAGAGCGCTTTTTACTGTGCTCATCGATCTGCTCTCGGGGTCCCTGTCCTCCTGCCCCGCCTTGATGGTCCGCATTGAACGTTAGTCGAAATATCTTGCCTTGTCAGCACCGCGCCGATGTCGCCGGCAAAGCATGCCACCGATCCCGACAGCGGGATTGTCCGGGGGCTGAGCCACGTTCAGTACCCGGTTGCTGAAGCAAAAAGCGACGTCGTGGCCGCCCTACGAATTTTCCGAATAGCTCTTGACAATTACGTAAAGCCGAACTATCTTCCACCTCAGCCCGAGCCGCCAAAGGGGACGATGCGCATCGTCACGTAGCGTTGGCGCGGGTTGCGATGGACGCTGCGGCGTCAGGTGATCCTTTCACCCGACGAAAACGCTACAGCGTACGGCGAAGTCGTGTGGTCCTGGCGCCGCGACCCTGGCGCTACGTCGGCGGTAAGTCCCGCCGGCTACGGGGGCAAGAAAGGCCGTTCCCCGGGGAGAGCACGAAGTAAGCCGTCAAACC